>TARA_R110002167_G_scaffold271300_4_pt1 | contig 16755 bp, 26 predicted proteins | sample TARA_R110002167 | Tara Oceans TARA_R110002167 (sample SAMEA4398238) | marine metagenome | biome: Polar Biome; feature: [MES] marine water layer (ENVO:01000295) within the mesopelagic zone...; material: water (ENVO:00002006), including particulate matter (ENVO:01000060) such... | reverse complement strand
ACTAAGGGGAGCGTGTTTGAGCAGAATGAGCAGGGCGGCCAGTCACAACAGCAACAAGCGCAGCAGCCGCAACAATACCAACAGCCACAACAAGCGCCGCAGCAAGCACCGCAGCCGCATTACCAAGAACCGTACCGAGGATAAAACAAAAGCCCCTGCAATCTAGCAGGGGCGCAAAGGGGTAATACATGAATGAAGTTAAACTTTATAAAATCACAAGGTGGAGTGTTATCACCCGCGTCTGATTTAGTTATTGATAAGATGACTAAATTCAAGAACGGGGAGATTTACGAGATAGATATCAAACTTTCTCGTAATTCTGCATTTCACGGCAAAGTATTTGCTTTCTTTGCTTTCTGCTTCGAGTACTGGTCAGCAAGTAAAACCCAGTGGGAACACATGGATGAAGCAAGCCAAGGTGAATCATTCAGAAAGCAGTTAACTATACAAGCGGGTTTTTTTAACACGACGTATTTGCTAGATGGTAGTGGATTTACAATTGAAGCTAAAAGCCTAAGATTTTCAAGTATGAGCCAAGAAGAATTTGAAGCGTGTTATTCAGCTCTAATTAACGCAGCTATTAAAACCGTGTTCGCTGGCACGAATGACGAAAAGATATTAAACAGATTACAGGGGTTCTTTTAATGCAATCAAAACCAAGTAAAAACAGAAATGGCAGAAGCGCGAACGCAATGGAAAAGGCTTTTCATGGCTTTCTAAAATCGCGGCCTTGCTGCTGGTGCGGTAGCGAGTCAGGATCAATTGTCGATCACGTTGTAGGCGCTAAGACGGGGCATAATAAAGTTCATATAGGTCACTGGTTCTGTTTGCCAAATTGCCAAGAGTGCGACGAAAGAAAAACTATTGGCGGCGAAAAACTAGGTGATTACTCTGCAAAATGGGAGTTAGAATTAACCGAATTTGAATGCTCAACGAACAAAACAGCAACGGACGAGGTTATATTTTCAATAGCAGATTGGGGGCTGTCGTATCAAAATGGAGCTTAAATTTATACTGCCTTGCTACATCAAGCAGGGAAAAAAGAATGTATCTATAAATCTAAATTGGTATAGAAACACTCATTATCAGACGTCTAATAATATCAAGCGAAAATTCAAAGAGCATATAGCGCCGCAGTTTGACAAGTTAGAGCCTATTAAGACGCAGGTATCAATACATTTTACCTATTACGCAGCTCGTAATAACTCGCCGGATTTAGATAATTTCACATCTGTATCAAAGAAATTCTTTCAAGATGCTATGGTTGAGTTAGGGCTTATAGCTGATGATAATGTTCATTATATCGTCGCAACAAGCGAATCATACGGCGGCTTAGATAGAGAGAATCCACGCGTTGAAGCTTTAGTGAAAAGACTCAAAACTAATTCTTTACATTCGATTTAAATTTAGTAGTATCTAGTGACACAAACAAAAGGGGTGTAACAAAAATGAATCAAGTAGAATTATTAAGACACGTAGCAGATAATTTAGAGGCGGGTAGATTGGCGGGCTTTGGGCTTCAATTTAATCAGCGTGACTCAGCTGCAGGTAATATTATGGCTATTCAATGGCATAATTACGAGATTTACACACTAGCCCCGCGCACGCATGACGTTAATGGGTTTATTGTTCTAGCTCCAATGTCTGTTGAGCCTGCTGCTGGTGTGGTTTGTTACACGGCGTCAACATCAAGCGGGGATTTGACGTCCCCATTATTGTGGACAGGTAGCGCGTATTGCTTATTAGTGCTTGCACGAAAGGTTCTATTCTCTACAAAAGAAGCGGCACAACAAAACGCACTAGCAATGATTGGCCGGAATCCAGATTTTGGAGTTGAAGGCGTATGAGTAAATTAGAGCAAACAAACGCGCGCTATACGCTGATGGAATTACTAGAAAAAGGTCAGGATTATAGGTCAATTGCTCAATCAGTTGGGATGCGTACTTCTGCATTAAAATCATTCTATCGTGCTGAAACGGGCAGTGATCTAATGCCGAAGGAAATTGAAAAGCTTGAGAAGTTGCTTGAGGGGTTATTATGAGCGAACTAGAGCGAGAGCATGACGACACACTAGAAACGCAGCTAAGAGCGCCACGCGATGCACAGTGGTACGCTTGCGGGCGCTATTACAAGCAAGGCGTAAATAATAGGTGGTTTACCCATGTTAATGGCGGTTGGCGCTCAACTCTAGCTAATCCGCATGAATTACCAGGGAAATGTGAGGTTGTGTTATGAAAGTCATTAATTTATGGACTAGAGCAGAAGAGATAAAGCTGGCTAGAATTTATGCTAAATTTGAAGTTTCTGGCTGCATACTAATACTAAAGCGTACACGCGCAAGCATTGAATATAAGGCTAGGCAGCTAGGTCTTAGATCGCCAAGGCTTAATACTGGAAATAAAAGAGTGTTTTTTGCTAACGATATAGCAAACGCAATGGAGTTGATGGGTATGGGCTTTGATTTAGAAAGCATAGCTAAATGTTTTAACGCAAAAGCCGAAACACTTTACACTGTAATAAAACGAGCGGAAAGATTAGGTATAGAAGCTTATCCATTAAGCGATAGATTATAGGGGAAATAACATGACAGATATTAAATGGCCTGAAGGGGCTACGCATAAGATTGATGACACTTTTAAAAAGTGGGTTGATGGGGCTGAATACTTTTATAGCAAAGAAAATGAGTGGGTTAAAAACTTGAATAGCTGGTCGATTGATAAATACTACAAATCTAATGATTTTAAAGTAATAGAGCGCCCAATTGATGCGCCGTACATGCCAGAAGTGGGCGAGTGGTGTGATTATCGAACAGTGCAGAAAGGTGAATATAGAAAGGCGTTCTTTATTGGGCATAACGAAGTTGGTGAGCATGTATTAAAAGACGTTCCCGGTGATTTTATTGAAGATAATTGCAACTTCCGGCCAATCAAAACCGAGCGTGAGAAGTTTATTAAAAAATCATTAGAAACAACCTCAACTGACGCCGCAACAGACGAGGCGCATTATGTTGAAATTTTTGGCAAGATGTGGGATGACGGATTCAACGCACCAGAATAAACAATCCCCGCTGCGTACGTGGCGGGTAACTAAGGTATTTACATGACAGATTTAGAAAGAGTAACAGCAAGCGCGAAAAAATCAGGGCGTGATATGACAGTTGTGACGTCAATAAGTGGCTCAGTTGTAACGTGGCACGCAAACAGTCCTCAAATGATTTATAATCATATGGGCAAACATATTGAAACTAAGAGTGTAAAACGCGGCGGGTAATTAAAGCTATTTAGCTAACAACACTGCAATGTGATATTATAAATAAAACAACTAAGGTGATTGAAATGGCAACGAAAAAGAAAGCAACTAAAAAGAAAGCCCCAGCAAAAGTTGTAGGAGCGGGCGGAAACGGCAAGACAAAGAAAAAGCCTAATCCTTATGTTTAGTATAATATCGCCAATTCTACTGGTATTAGTTATTGCGATTAGCCTAGCAACAAAAGGCTGGCATAGATTTAAATGCGCACTATGCTTGCTTATTCCTACCTCTTTGCATTTTATCTTTTTTGATCATCTTGAAACAGCTAATTACTACCTTACGGCTATGGCCTTTAATTCCATGACAATCGCACTACTAGAAATGGTTAAGCGCGGAGTGGCAACAAGACTAATAGTACATTTACAGTTATTTTCATTTGCTATAATGCTAACTAACTTCATGGGCGTTATAATGTGGTTTTTGTATATGTCACCGGAATGGTACAATGCAGTGTGGTTAACGCTTGCAATAGCAGAGGCTGCAAGGTTATTTCTGCGCACAGGTGGCGATAAGACAGATGGAATTGATAACTATAATCATAATTGGATTGGTAATGATAGTAAGCGCGGCCTGGGTGGTCGTGTCTAATGTCAGGACTAAAAGAGCAGGTAATAGAAACAGTAGTAAATAACCCCAAGACTCAAATGCTGGTAGCTACTAGTACGGTTAGTGTTGCGGCGGGTGGCCAGACTATTGAATTCTTACAAAACATATTTGGATTAATTGGCGTTGTGCTCGGTTGCGTATTAACGTTAATCCTTATAGTTAAAAACTTTAAAGAAATGAAATAACAAACACTGCACGCTGGGGCGGTTTACACCCTACCCTTTACCCAGCGATTCCAATTAAGCTAACCCTAGGAGGGAGCTATGACAGATAAAGAAGCTAAGAATGGCAGGCCCAGTGATTACACGCCTGAGATAGTGATAAGGGCTCGCGATTACGTTACTAGCGGGTATGAGGATGAAGGCCAAGTAGTCCCAACAATTGAAGGGCTTGCCATGTGTATAGGCAAGAGTAGGAGCACAGTATATGATTGGGCTTCGCAACCTGAAAAGAGTGAGTTCTCGGACATATTAGAGCTCTGCAACGCCAAACAAACCGTAATGCTCACGTCAGGCGCACTTAGTAATATTATGAATGCTAATATTGCTAAGCTTATGCTAGGCAAGCAGGGTTATTCAGAAAAGAGCATACAAGAGCATACAGGGCTTAATGGTGGAGCTATAAAAACAGAGAATAAAGTCGTTTGGACAGTGCAGCCGATAAAATCGTTAAATGAAAACGAATAAAACACTCAAGGTTAACTATAAGATATGGGAGGGGATGCAAAAGCCCCAGCCTATTATCGTGTTTATTGGGGGCCGTGGCTCTGGCAAATCATTAGGCGTTGGTGATGTACTTACGTTTGAGATGGAGGCTAGAGGCTTTGATGTTTATTGCCTTCGCGAATTTCAGGATTCTCTAGGCGATTCCGTACATAAAGTATTCAAAGGCTCGATAAATGACAGGCTTGGCTTAGATGGGTGGGAAGTTCAAGAAAACACTGTAATAGCTCCTAATGGGGCTAGGACTACATATAAAGGCGCAAACAGAAACCCTGACGCTATGCAGTCAGCCCAGGGATATTTACGATCATGGTTTGAGGAGTCACATAGAGCGAGCCAAGCATCATTAGATAAACTGATTCCTACCATAATTCGCAACCCTGGCGCTAAATGTATATTCACTGCCAACCCTCAATCATCAGGTGATCCATTCAGCCAGCGTTTTATGGTTCCGTACCAAGAGCAGTTAGAGAAACATGGATTCTATGAAGATGAATTGCATTATATATGCGTAGTAAATTGGAGGGATAACCCGTGGTGGAATGATGAACAGGAACAACTTAGAAAATGGGATTTCGAGAACCAAACTAGGGCTAAATACGATTGGATATGGGAAGGTAAGTTTTTAGACACCGTGGATGATGCGATAATATTGGCTGAATGGTTTGACGCTTGCATAGATGCACATTTGAAACTTGGCTTTAAGGCTAGGGGTAAAAAGGTAGTTGCCCATGATCCTTCGGACACCGGCGGAGATGCTAAAGGGTACGCGTATAGGCACGGTATGGTGTTTCTTGATGTATGCACAAAAGAAACGGGTGATGTGAACGCGGGGCTAGACTGGGCAACAGATAGAGCTATTAACCATGAGGCCGAAGTGTTCACATGGGATTGTGACGGACTAGGCGCAGCACTGAGGAAGGATATATCAAAGAATTTTACAGGCAAGAACATTGAGCAAGTGACGTTTAAAGGATCTCACGGAGTGGATAACCCAGACTCAACCTATGACCCGACCGTGGATAATGCAGCTCAACCAGTAAAGAATAAGGAGTTATTTAAGAATAAGCGAGCCCAATACTATTGGAATTTGCGCGATAGAGTGTATAAGACCTTTAGAGCTGTAACGCTAGATGAATACATAGATCCGGATGAATTAATCAGCTTTAGCTCAGGTATAAAGCAGATTCAGCAGCTTAGGTCGGAAGTATGTAGAATCCCTAGAAAATGGAATGGTGCAGGCGTTATACAGATAGTGAGCAAACCTGAAATGAAGACAATGGGGATACAATCTCCTAACATGTCAGATAGTATAATGATGGCTTTGGCTGTATCTGATAGAATCAAGGTCAAGAAAAGACCACAACCTACTCGGATGCCGATAGTATGAAGAATGATAGAATGACAGAAAGCGAATTATGCACAATCGCTGATTATATGGTTAAGAACTCGATAACGGAGTCGGGAACATTTAACGGCGACAATGAAAGGTATCTACAGTATTACAAAGGTGAGCCTTTTGGAAATGAAGTTCAAGGCCGCTCTACAGTAGTGAGCACAGACACTCGAGATATGGTTGAATCTGATATGCCTAGCCTAGCACGCGTATTTTTAGGCGCAGGCGATCCTGTAGAGTTCAAGCCAATTAGTAAGAAAAAAGAGGCGCTGGAAGAGGCAAGAGACAAGCAGCTTGTCGTCTCTCACATCATACGGTCTATTAGAAATTCGTTTCGTACCCAGCACGATTGGCTAAAAGCCAGCGAAATACAAAATATTTCATCTCTTGAATATGGCGTCGAAGAGATTAAGAAGCCCAAGTACAAAACTTATAGCGATATAACCGAGCAAGAGCTTGTGTCTATAATTTCAGATATTGAGGATGACCCCGATGTGGAGAAAGTTGACATTATCGAGCAGGATTCAGAAGACGGCGAAGGGATAATTAATCTTGTTAAGTTGCGTATCATCGTGACTAAGAATGAGTACTTTATGCGATGCGTACCCGTTGAGGATATGATTATAAGCAAGAACGCACAGAACAAAGAAGATGCCCAAGTCATTGGTAAGCGGTTCACTAAGACTCGGGGTGACTTGTTAGCGGAAGGATTTAGTAGAAAAGTAGTCGATAGTCTTGCATCTACGAATACTGATGACAACGGGCGCAATTCATTGAAGGCAATTAGGTATGCTGACCAAGGCGGGGAGGATTTTAGCGGGGAATCATACGGTCAATGGGCTAGCGAAGAAGTGGAAGGTATTGATGTTTATGCGCTGATTGACTTCGATGGGGATGGCATAGCAGAGCGTAGGCACGTCATAAAATGCGGTAAGGTGGTACTTGAGAACGAACCATTTGACCATGTTCCATACGCCATATTCAGCTCAATGCTTATGCCAAACAACCTGATTGGCATACCGCGCGCAGAGTTAACAGAGCAATATCAAAAGATTAATTCGGCGTTATGGCGTCAGACACTAGATAATATGTACGCATCTAATCAGCCGCGCTGGGCTTATAACGACAATGTTGATATAGATTCATTGCTGGATCATCAGTTCGGTGGTGCCGTTTATGTTGAAGGCCAGCCAGCCGCTTCATTGCAAGTAATGGAAACCCCTTATACGGGTGATAAATCACTTCAAGTAATTTCGTTTATGGAAGGTAAGAAACAATCATCTACAGGCGCACCAATAGCAAACCAAGGGCTTGAAGCCGATCAGCTGCACAAAGAAACAGCGACAAGATTCAAAGGCATGGATGATGCCAACAAATCTAAACTTGAGCTTGTGGCTAGGGTTGTTGCGGAAGTTGGTTACAGGGATTTATGGGAAGGATTCGCTTGGTTTGCATCACAGTATCAAGACACGGAGCTTGAAGTAAGGGTACTGGGTAGAGAAATGACAGTAGATCCAATGTCATGGAAATACGACCATTATATTTGCGCGAAAGTAGGTACCGGCTCAGGTGACAGTGAGAAGCAGATACAAAACCTATCAGCTCTTTACAGTGTGCAGACCCAATTACAGCAAGCCCAGAGCCCTATGGTCGATAATACCAAGCTTTTCAACACACTAAGCGAGATGGCAACAGCGTTAGGTAAGGACTCGGTAAGTGAATTCTTTAATAACCCAGACGAACCAGCTCAAATTGTAGAAGCTGAGCGCGACACACTAAGAACTATGGTCGGTCAGTTGCAACAGCAGATGCAAAACCCACTTGCAGAGGCTGAGCAGGTCAAAGGCCAATTCCAAATGCAAATGAAGCAAATGGAACAAAAGTATGATGCCCAGCTAGACATGATGAAGATGGAACAGAAATATAAAGAGGATGTATCTGGTGCTCTGCAAACAAGAGATAAACAGCTTCGTGAGCTTCAATATAAATATGACGATATGATGATTAAAAACCGTCAGTATTACGACAAACTAGAAGTTGAAAACAACGTAGACATAAAAGGAGAAGGCACGAATGACGACCCGAGAAGATAGGAACCAGGATAAAATAACAAAGGGTAAGCAAGCGCAGGAACTACTTAGCAATCCTTTATTTAATGAGATATTCACGGCAATAAAGGCTGGTTACTTCGAGAAGCTTATTAACATTAAAAAGGGCGATGACTACGCGCGAGACCTTAAAGATGTGCATGAGTCTATGCAGAATTTACGAATGATTGAAGCTTATATTGACAGATGTATATCAAGCGAAAAAGTCGTAATGAACGAGAGAAACAAAATAGATATTAATGCATGATTTCTATTAGTTATAATCATGTGATAGAATTAGACTATTAACTTTGACAAACCAATTAGGTATCAAATGAGTAATGTGAACGATTTGGCTGCGTTTTTGCAGTCCGCCGATGAACCGGCCTCTGAATTAGAGACAACTGGTGGCACTGACGAGCAAGAAGTTATTGCTCAAGAAGCTGAAGATGAAGTTAATCAAGAGATTGATGAGCCTGAATTAGAAGCGGTTAGCGAAGAAGCAGAAGTTGAAGACTTAGACGAAGATCAAGACCCTAGCGAATGGCACACTGTGAAAGTTGATGGTGAAGAATTGCAGGTCACACTTGATGAAGCGTTAAAAGGCTACCAACGTGACGCGGATTATCGCAAAAAGACGATGACATTAGCAGAAGAGCGCAAAGCTATAACAGCGGAAAAGACCCGTATTAGCGAGCTAGTCGAGCAAGTAGATTCGTTTATTAAGCGTGAAGAAGAAGCTATTGATTGGGATGATTTACGTCGCAACGATCCAGCAGAGTACATTGCTAAACAGGAAGAGATGGGCAAAGCCAGAGAAATCAGGCAGTCCGCTTTATCTGAGCAGCAATCACAAGTGCAAGAGCAACTACAAAAAGAGAAAGGTTCTTTAGTAGAGCTGATGGGCGGTGAAGAGTGGACACAAGAAAAGCGTAACACTGATTTAACGCTGGCGGGTGAATACTTAACTCAGAAAGGATTTAAAGACGACGATATCAGCAAGATCATGGACCATCGTTTGTGGAAGGTTATTTTTGACGCCGCTAAGGCTGATAAGTACCAGAAAACAGAGACGAAGGTTAAGGAGCAGGTTCGCAAAGCGCCTAAGTCAGTAAAACCAGGGCAGAAATTACCACCGGAGCAGCGCAAGCTTAAACAAGCGACAGAACGCATTAAAAGCGCGCGCAGCTCACAAGAAGGTGTTAATGGATTAGCCGAATTAATTAAATTAAGTAGAGGCAGTTAACAATGGCACAACCAACAAACTCATTTAGCTCATACGATGCAATAGGCAACCGTGAAGACCTTATTGATAAAATCTATATGGTCGAGCAAACAAAAACCCCGTTCACTTCTCGTATTTCGAAAGTGACAGCAACAGCAACTAACCACGAATGGCAAACTGATAACCTAGCCGCCGCCGCTGATTCGAACGCCGTGATTGAAGGCGATGACGCAACTACCGACGCATCATCACCAACCACTCGCCTGGGCAATCAAACTCAGATTTCTGATAAAGTTGCACGCGTAACAGGCACCCAGCAATCAGTTGATCATGCTGGCCGTTCGTCTGAAATGGCGTATCAAATCGCTAAACGCATGACCGAGCTAAAGCGCGATATTGAAAAATCAGCACTGGCTAACAAAGCAAAAGTTGTAGGCAATGACACCACGGCCCGAGTAGCCGCAGGCTTTGAATCTTGGATTGCCACAAACACTAGCGCAGGCGTTGGTGGTAGTGACCCAACTGGAAACGGTACAAACGTGCGTACAGATGGTACTCAGCGTGCATTCTCTGAAAGCAATCTGAAAAGCGTTTTAGCTTTATGTGCTGACGGTGGCGGTGACCCTAACTTAATCTTGACCGGCTCTTTTAACAAGCAAGCCGCATCAGCGTTTTCAGGCAACGGTACTAAGACATTTGAAGGCAGTAGCAATACTCTTAATACAGCTATCGATATCTATGTTAGTGATTTCGGCACACTTGAGATCGTTTATTCGCCATTCTCTCGGGATCGTTCAGCGCTTGTTGTTGATACTTCTTTGTGGGCCATGGCAACACTACCGGGCCGTGCATTCGAGCAGTACGAATTAGCTAAGACTGGCGATACAATGCGCACTCAAATACTGACTGAGTGGACATTAGAAGCTAGAAACGAATCAGGCAATGGCATTGTGGCTGACTTAACAGTAGCTTAACTTGTGGGGCTTCGGCCCCTTTTTAAAGGATTTTAGAATGAGCAAACCAGAAAATAACCTAGGAAGCACACCGCTTATCGCAGTATTATGCAAGCGTAATATTTGGGTAGCTGCGCCAGAAGGTTCTAAGAAAGTTGTGGCGGGCACAATTATTGAGCTATCAAAAGAACAAATTAAGGTTTTTGCATCAGCTGTAACTAAAGATATAGACGAGGATTAATCAATGAGTGCACAAGACTTAACAAAAGTAACGGTTTCAGGTGTCATTGATAACATTTCGGCGGCGGGTCAGATTTACTTGCCTGTTCCTGAAATGTTTGACGGCACAATCTTACAAGTATTGGCCACGCTTGACGCTGCGATATCAGTGGCCAACGCGACACTAACGGTTAAAAACTCAGACGGTACGACCATCGGGACATTAGTAGTTCCATTTTCAGGCTCAGCGGCTGGCAAAACATCTACAATAAACTTGAGTGGATTATGCCGACCTAACGAAGCTATCGAAATAGAAACGAACGGCGGCTCAACCACTGCTGTAAAATGCTATGTGACGGTAGTTATTAAACGATGAAAGAATGGGCGTTATTAAGTAAAGACGATGGATTGTCTACTTATTTTCGTGAGCATGACGGTAAGATTGAATACAACACAGTTGAGGACGTATCAAACTTACTTAAACACACTCAGGCTGCTAGGAATAAGGAGTCTAAGAGCTGGAAAGGGGATATGCATCATGTTGCTAGCATACCCCAAACACTTTATATGGAGTGGTGGAAAGAATTTGGAAGTAGCCCAATGGACCCAGAAAACCAACCAAGGCTTCTTAAAAAACTGCAAGAACGGGAGTTTTCACAGTTGCGAGTTAAAACAGGTCGTTTAATATGAGTATCTCAACTTACACAACACTGAAAACGCAGGTATTTGCTTTCAGTGGTCGTAACGACTTATCTGGTTCGTTCGATACAATTATACAATTAGCTGAGCAATATATTTATCATAATAGTGACCAACCGTTGCGCAGTGTGGATTTAATATCTACAGCAACACTAATAACAGTGGGTGGCGTTAACTCGCTGGCTTTACCGGCTGGGTTTATGGGCGCGCTTAGTATCATGTTTGTTTCTGGTGGCGTAAAGTCTGAATTAATAAATACGTCCCCAGCATCATTAGGCAGAAACGGCCAGTCTGGTATACCTCGGAAGTATGCAATTACTGATGTGATAGTTTTTGACTATATACCGTCAGGTGCTTATAGTATTGAGCTAACATACTACGCTCAACCTGCTGCATTAAGTTTAACCGACAACACTAATATAATACTCACTAAATACCCTTCAATATATCTTGATGGCTGCCTATCTTGTGTTACTAAATTGTCTGGGGAAGCCGAAGATTCAGAGATGTTTTATCAGCAAATGATAAGAGGAATTAAGGGCGTTATTAGATCAAACAGAAAAACAAGGCACTCACCCAGTACAGCGGCAACTAATAGCAGAACATGGACTCCTTAAAATGGCGACAAGATTTAACACTGTTAATTACCCTGCTGTTGGTGCTAGTTATCAATCGCCATCGAAACCAGCATCAGCTCAAAGAACGGTTAACATGTATCCGGAGAACGTGCAGAACGGTCTAACCGAGGTTGTTTTGCATAACTTCCCTGGACTTGATACAAAATTAACCGGAAGCTCTGGCGAGTTTGACCGAGGCTTCCATAGGTTTAAAGGTAATCTTTACCAAGTAGCTGGTGGACAACTATATCTAATTAGCCCCACCTATGTCCGTACTGCGATTGGGTCAATTGGTGGTAGTGATCCTGTGTCGATGGCAAATAACGGAACTACAATGGTGATCGTTACGGGCGGGAGCGGTGAATACACGTACAATGGCGCTACTTTTGCGGCTGTTACTCTTGGTCAAAATCCATCTAATGTGGAATATCTGAATAACTCCTTTTTCTTCGATGACGATGACGGTCGAGTAAGTGTCACTGATCCAGGCACCACAACTATTCCATCATTAAACTATTTCACCCCTGAATCTGCACCGGACGCACTTGTCAGATCCTATGTTTTTAACCAATTCATATATCTTTTTGGGGAGCGTACAGTGGAGCCTTGGCAATACACTGGCGTAGGGTCGCCACCAGTTGAGCGCATGAACGGAGCTATAATTGAAAACCTTGGCCTGTCTGGTCGCAATGCGGTAGATAATACAGAGCGCGCTATTTACTTTGTTTCTAACAAAGGTTCGGCTGAGCAATTACAAGGCTTTAGCCCTAAAGAGGTCTCAACTGTTGCTGTTGCTAACGAATGGCGCTTATACACGCTATCAAACGCAATTGTGCAGGCGGTTGATATACTCGGCCTAGATTTCGTTATCTTCATATTTCCTACGGATTTAAAAACATGGTGCTACGTCGAACAATACGACATGTGGTTCGAGCTAGAACATGGGACCGCAGGCGACAGGTGGCTTGGCAATTCAATAATAGATGTGTACGGCGAAACAGTTGTAGCCGATTATTCATCAGGCAACATATATAAATTAAACCCTGATGTGTTCACAGACAACGGGGTTACGACGGTTAGAGAGCGTATATTCGCACCATTAGCGGGTGAAAAGTTTGGTAACCCTAGGCAATGGTTCCAATGGAATGAATTTGGCCTTTCTTTGCAAACAGGCGTAGGTAATGCAGCGGAGCGATCACCAAAACTAATGGTTTCATTCTCTACTGACGGGGCATACAGCTTTAGTAATGAACGGTTTGTTGATATCGGTGATACAGGCGAGTACATGACAAACGTGCGGGTTTATGATAATAAGCACTTTCAAGACCTAACGGTTAAATTACGGTATACTGAGCCTACAAAGTTTAGTTTATTTTCTAGTTATATGAAGATAAGAGAGAGCGGCAGGCGATGAGCAGACAAGTAAATAACCCCACTATGTGGGACAAGGTTCGGCCGGTCGAATGGAAGACAGACCAGAACATTGCTAGTTATATGCGAGGTATTGAGTTATGGGCGCGTCAAGTCTATGACAATATAACAGGCATAAAACAGCAGGTTTCTTATACAGTAGCTTTATTGCCAGCCGCGTCTGATTATGAAGCTCATACGATTTACGTTTCAAACGAGACAGGTGGTGCAACACTGGCTTTCAGTGACGGTACTAATTGGCGCAGGGTTCAAGATAGGGTAGTGGTGAGCTAATGGGATTATTTGACAAAATAGGCAGTGTTGCGGGGAATATAGTTGGCAGCATAACAGGGGAAAATGCCGCCAATGCTGCAAAAGAAGCCGCAGGAATTCAATCCAGTGCAGCCACCGCACAAGCGCAGGCAACAAAAGAATCAACGGCCATGCAGGTTGAAGAGCAGCGACTAGCAAGAGAACAAGCTAGGGGCGATTTACAGCCTTTTACTGATTACGGCGCGGGCTTTATGGATATGGCTAAGGGTGCTGTTGATAACACTCAAGCCTTATTTAACGACCCCACCAGCATCATGGCCAATCCTATGTTTATGGCCTTGCAAGAAGATACGCGCAGACAGAATCTACAGAACGCGGCGGTAGGCGGTAGGCTTGGGACTGGTGGTGCATTGGCGGGGCTAGAGCAATCAGCCCTTAGAACCGGCTTTGACATTCTTAACGGTGAGCGTAATGCACAAATACAAAACGCCACGTTCTTATCCAACTTAGTTGGTGGCGGTCAAAATGCGGCGGCGGGTCAAGGTTCTGCTTCAATGACTGCGGGTGGTAATATAGGCAACTTCATGTCAACAGGAAATCAAGTGGCAGGCAATCAAATGATAGGCGGCGCAAATGCTCAGGCGGCTGGTGTTGTAGGTGCGGCTAATGCGAAAACACAAGGGATGATGAATATCTTAAACCTTGGTGCCACAATTTATGGCGGGGGGGCGTAAGTTATGGCTGTTGATGCAAGAATAGCAATGGGCGTGCAAGCCCCTAATATGGTGTCGGCTTTGTCTAGCGGCCTTGAAACAGGGGAGCGACTGCGCACAAGAGGAATGCGGGATGAGCTTTTAAGTCAGCAAAGCCAAGCCAATAGAATGAGTATGGAGCAAGCGCAGCAGCAACAAGCAATGCAGGGCGTAATTAATTACGGGAAGGTAGTCGAAGGACTTGCTAGTATTCCGGACATGGCGCAACGTGCAAAAGTGCTAGCTCAACAGGTGCCAATGCTTGAGGCCGCCGGTATTCCTACAGCTCAACTGACTTCGATGGACTTATCAGACGCGGGTCTAAAGAATGTTCAAGCGGGCATCCGTCCGTTTCTTGCTAAATCTCAAGCTCAACAAGTGCCAGCAAGCATGAAATCATTTGATTATTTCCAAAGCATTCTATCAAACCCTGATGCAACAAAAGACCAAAAGCAGGCGGCCAGAATTGAATTAAAACTTGAGAGTCCTGCCCCTACGGATTACCAAGAGGCAATGATAGGTATTAAGAAAGAACAGGGTGAAATTAAACGCTTAGCCACGACTGAGCAAAAAGAAACCAACGAACTTAAAAAGCAAAAGCTTCAGGGTGAGATTGAGGTTAAAAAGGCGAAAATACAAAAAGACAGCCAATCTTTAATCGATTCAGCGCAGCGAGATTTAAGCGTCATAGATACAACCTTGGCGACAGTTGTGGAGCTGGGGGCGCATGAAGGCTTAGATGCTGCTGTGGGTGGGTCTTCATTCTTCCCTACATTCCCTGGCTCGGATGCTGCGGATTTTATTGCGAAGTTTGATCAATTGAAAGGTAAACAATTCTTGGCAGAAGTTCAAAAAATGAAAGGCATGGGGTCCCTGTCTGAGAATGAAGGTAAAAAAGTGGCCGCCGCTGCTGCTGCGCTCGATCTAAGTATGTCAGAAGAAGCATTTAGAAAAGAGCTTACTTTTATTGAAACAGAAATGACAAGGGCTAGAAAAAAGATGGCTGGTAAACTGCCTATGCAACAAGGGCAACAGATGCAACCGACGGCTAATGTTGATGTATCAGACGAAGACCTTATTAAATCGCTGGGGTTATAATGGCTACAAGACAAGAGTTATTAATTGAAGCTAACCGCCGTGGATTACTGACAGGCGAAAAGAAACAGGCTTTTGATTTAGCTGTTAGTCGTGGGTTGATAGCCATGCCTAGGCAGCAGATCACTCAGCAGCAGTTCACCCAGCAATACGGGGATATTCCTGATATTGACGGAATAGTAGCCCCGCAAGAACCAGCACCCGAAGCGAGTATGGGGGAGAAGGCAATAGGACTAGCTGAGGCTGGATTAACTACAGCAACGGGCGCAACGGGTGGATTACTCGGTATGATTGGCGGCACATTTGGCGGTCTTATTGATGAAATACGTAGCGGTAAATTTGGAAGCAATGAAGCAGCAAACCGCATCGAACAGCGTGCCACCGAATTAATGGGCGCGCTTACATATCAGCCAAGAACAGAGCAGGGTCAAGAGTATGTTCAAGATATTGGTGAAGCTGGCGCGGCCTTGGCTCCTTTGGCTGGACTAGGTGGTCCTATGGCTCAAATGGGGCAGCTTGGTAAGGCCGCCACACCTCAAATTCAAGCGGCTGGTCGTCAAGCGGCGACGATGGCGCAGCCTGCAAAATCAACATCTAAAGCTTTATTTTCATATCAAAGCCCTACCAAGCAGAAGATCGCCCAGCTTTTAGAATCTGGCGTACCCGATGAAGAAACGGCGCGATTTAGAATTACAAAGCCATCTTTACCTTCACCGGATCAGCCACAATCAAAAGTACTTCAAGCTTTAAACGCTGGGGGCGCTAAAGTAGCTAAAGATAAAATTGCAATAAGCGCCATTGATCAGGGTTTTGATGAAGGGGTTATTGCATCTATAAAAGTGGCATCAAAAACAGATAAGACAGACATGTCCAGAATGCTAAACATGTTTGAAAAAGGTAAGAAAAATCAGCTTTTCGCAGCAAAAAACAGACCTACTGATGTAATTGGCGATCGTGTGCTAAATACATTTAACGAGGTTAGAGCTGTAAACAGGAAGGCAGGCACAGACATAGATAGGGCGTCTAGAGCTTTAAAAGGGTTACAGGTTGATTCGGCACCCATAGGGAGTAAATTTATAACCGATTTAGCTGACATGGGGATAGGTGTTGGCGATGATATGAAGTTAATATTTAAAGGCTCCGATGTTGAAGACCTTAAAAATGTAGAGCGTACACTATCAACAGTGTTTAGACGCATGACAGGCGACAAAGCCCCCGATGCTTACGAGCTGCACAGAATGAAGCGATTTATTGATGAACAAGTCGCTTATGGGAAAGCTGGCGAAGGATTAACCGGCAAAAGTGAATCCTTATTAAAGTCACTACGCAGGGACATTGATAGCACGTTAGATAATAAATTTGAATCATACGACAAAGCCAATACCATGTACT
>TARA_R110002167_G_scaffold34721_3_pt1 | contig 16772 bp, 11 predicted proteins | sample TARA_R110002167 | Tara Oceans TARA_R110002167 (sample SAMEA4398238) | marine metagenome | biome: Polar Biome; feature: [MES] marine water layer (ENVO:01000295) within the mesopelagic zone...; material: water (ENVO:00002006), including particulate matter (ENVO:01000060) such as...... | reverse complement strand
AATTCTCTTCCTTTTTTTGTTAAAATTGCATCTACTGTGATGCTTGTGTTATCTAAATATCCCATTGTTGTTTTGTTTTGTTATAAATATAATTGTTTTTAAGAAATATGATTTTTTAATCCGGGTTTGTTGTGTCTTTTTTAGTTGCTGTGGTTTTTGGTAATAGACCCGCGATTTCTAAATAATATTCTATGTTATTTTTTACTATCCTTGATGTATGTTTTGGTATAAGTACAATTCCTGATCCCCCGATTCCATCAAATAGTTCTGAGTATTTATCTACATCCGCTATAAGTGTGTGATCTTTATCTAAGAAAGAAAGTTGGTAGTGGAATGATCCTGAAAAATTTTGTGAATCATTAGCGTGTATAGATGATGATATTAATCCAGAACTGTTCATTCCCTCAATATTTCTATAAAATGTTGTTCTAGTATCTGATATATTGGTATTAAAATCTACAGGATATCCAGATCCTTGAAAACCATAATTATAAGTATGTTCAAATATTGTTGTTGTTGTATCTTGACCTGAACCAGTAATTAAATTTCTATGGGGGGTTCCTGGTCCATATACCCAAGGGTTTTGGATTTCCATTATTTCCGCTAAATAATGTTTTGATTCTATTGTTTCATAAAACACCCTATTTTCTGATCCTGATAAGAGGGGTATTGTTGGTTTAAATTGTGGTTGGTTTTTTAATCTAATAACTTTAGATCTTGGACCTACATTATTTGTAAGGGGGCCTACATCAAAACTAGAAGTTATATCTAAGTAAGCTGTTGTTAAATTTTTATCTACTTCAAAGGTACCTATACTTAATTCATCATTAAGATTTGAAAAATCTTTAGTTCCTCTAAATAGAGTTAAATGTAATTCAGTATCTAAAGAATGACTATTTAAATAATCTATACAATTACCTATAAATAAACTAGCTGTCATAGAAGGATTGTGTTGTGATGAAGTATACCATTGTTTAAATTCATCGTCATATACTGCTTCTAATGTTTCTATATTAGGGAACGTGAAACTTTTTACTTTTTCTTTAGGATTATTTTCTGTTTTTATAAATTCTCTAGTAAATTTATTTTCTATAAATTTTGTATTATCCCCTGTATATAAAGGTTGCATTATATATGAACCACTATCGTTTAATCTATTATCAGCTACATAATTTGTAGTTCCATATCTAAATCTTAATTGTCCTCCTGCATTTGGATTATAAGAAGATGTGTAAAAGTCATATCCTGTTTTTATATTACTTCCTGATTGTATTGAACCCGACCCATAAAATTGGTATTGGTAAGTAGCCACAGAAGAGGAAAATGCTGCTCTATTTAGTACTGTTTGGGCCCCTGATGAACCATCTCGAGCATACCAATTATTGGTACCTGATAAATCAACTCCTAATACTCCCCCCGCTACTCCATCAATTATATGACCTGCTACTGCATCATAAAGTACTAAAGGATTGGCTATAGAACGAGATACATGGCTTATTTCTGTTGTTTTATCTTTATCCATTCCTGGTAAAGGACCTAGTGCAGCATTATATTCAAAACTTTTTAATAACCAACCTTTATTCATCTTAACAGTATATTCATCTTTAAGATTAGATTGAAGATATTTATCTATAAGTTTTATATGGAATTTAGCTCCTGTAGGGAAATCATTTGTTATAAATCTATGATAAGTTAAAAATGGTTGGGAGGGTTTTTCTAATATTTTAACAGTGTCATCATCTGGATTGATTATTAATATTTTTTCTATATTAATATAAGAATGGTTTCTAATGGCAGCAAATTGTGGGTCTTCTTCTCCCCCTATAACAGTGGAAGCTATATATAGAGCTGTTGTTTTATTTTCAACATTAGGTTTTAAACCATAAGTTTTATCTCCTTCATATTTTGAACCAAAATAATCAGAATCTACAATAAATCCATGATTACCATGCTTAAGAGAATAACCTTGTATGGGGGCATATCCTATACCATAACCTTCATCTGGGGCATGATATTCGTTGATTTTTTTACCTATGGTTTTACATCCTTTCCATCTAGGTCCCGCCCATGATTGTAAATCTAATAAAGAATCATCAAATTCTACATTATAATCTTTAGTATCAATGGATTCATATATGTCTATTTCTTTAATAGAAACTACATCATCTCTAGAATGTGAACGTTCATATCCAGATGAAGAATAATAACCTCCTGATATTTCAAGTGTTACAAATTGATAATTAGTTCCCTTTGGCGGTTCATAAATAAATTGGTCTAAAGACGAAGTAAAATAAATCCAACTTGACTCATTACTAGGTCCTGTAGTTCCGGGTAATGAATGTGATTGAGTTACTGGATTATCTGTTATGGGGTTTTGTCCCCCACTCCAAAATTTAAATCTAATAGGAAGTGAAGCTGTAGGTATGTTGTGAGGTGTATTAGCTACATGACCCGCTGGGTTTTTATAAAAAACATTATTTATTACATTAGTTCCATTATATATTCTTATATGGTCTATTGTTCTTTCTTTTCCTAAATCAAAGGTAAGAGTATATCCTAAGGGGTAAGATCCTGAATTTGAATTACTTTCTAAATGTGATGCAGAAAAAGAAGCTGTTGAAAATGATGAAGTTCCAGATAATCCTGATTTAGTCAAGGCCCCATCAAATAAATTATCAAGTGAATCCGATGATGTTATATTTGATTCCCATAATCCTACATTTGAACTTGAAGCATAAAAAGGTTTATGCTTTATTATTCTATGTTTTAATGATGAGATTTTTCTTATTATAGGTGCTGGCATAACTAATTATTTTCGAAGAGATTATTTTGATTACCTATTGCTAGGCTACTATAATACCTACGAGATAATTTACTTTTCTGTATATTTCCTAATAAAGTATTTGATGGATGGTGTATTCTTTTTCTTGATTTTACACTATCCGCAGTTTGATATGATCCTATTACAAAAGTAGTTCCTATAGTAGCAAACCCCACCCCTATACTACTAGGTGGATCTTGGGGTTTAATAGGTGCTTGCACATGTTCTTGTTCAGGTATTATTGGGTTTACAGTTATTGTAAAATTAGTTCCTTGTTCTAATCTTAAGTGATTACTTCCTGATTTAGCTCCATGTATTTTAAAATTATTTGTAGTTACTACATTCCCACCCCCTACTTTTGAATGAATTGATAAGAATTTATTTCCTTCAAATTTATCTGCTTTAGAAGAAGTGTTTGATGTAAAATCTACTTCAAAAGTATTAAAAGATCCACTTACCATTGTTTGACCATCATTAGTAGTTGGCCATGTTGCAACTGGAAATTTATTTCTTTCTAAATAATGGGGTTCTATTAATAAACCAGTTTTTAAATTAGATTTAAAAGGGACCCATTGTTCTATCATTTTAAATAAAGTATGATCTATTTGTTGAATTAATTTAATATAATCCCACAAATTGTATCTACTTTTTAATTTTTTAGTATATACATCTCTTATTGTTTTTAAGTCTGTGTAGTAAGAAGATGTTTGATGACGGGGTAATGGGGAACCTATGTAATCATCTAATCTAAAGGCTCCTAAAGTATAAATTATATCTTCGTTTATTTCGGTTGTTGGAGATAAAAATACTCCTAAATCTTCAAAGTCCTGTGGTTGTCTATCTAAGGTAGATGTTTCGGATTTTCCATTATGAGATAATATATTATCATCTACAGATCCTGAGTCTAGTCTTACTTTTTCACTTGTCATAGAGGCCCCAACAGTATCTGGTGTAAGTAAATGATGAACTTCTTCTATTTCTTTCCATTTTTGGGATTGCATACTACTTGAAACTCCACTCCCCACTCCTAAATAATCAATATCTATATTAGGATGAAAACTTGAGCTATTTTGGTGTAAATTACTTCCTAAAGGAGCTCTAAAAATCAATTCATCATAAGATGAAGAAGGGTGATTACCCGCATATATAAAAGGGGATAATGATTGTTTTTTAAGTGTATCATGACTTAACATTCTATCAACACTAGAATCATTAGTTGATTGATAAGTATGATGATATATTCTTACTTCTTGAATAGAACCTGAATAAGATAAATTATCTAAATTATCATAATGTGCATTTTTATTTGCCTCTGTACCCCCTATATACATTGAATGAGCTCCTCCATATACTGTAATACCATCTGTTCCCGAAAATGGATCTCCCCAAGAGGCTGATCCTCCTCCCGCAAGAGCTGTACTAGAGGTATAAGAAAATATGTTTTTTAAGTGATTTGATTGATAAGCTCCAAATTTTAAAGTATCAGTACTTCCTGATGCACCATTTGTTCCTATAAATATATTCCAAAATTCCCCATTATACACAGGGAAATTAGATGTAGAAGCTCTTAAATAACTACCACTATATAAGTCTAATTTACCATATTGAATATGATCTCCTGATGAAGATATATCGGTTCCCGTGTGGGGGTTTAATACTAATATATGATCATGAGCGGGATTTGATCCTGATAAATTAAATAAGTGGTAATTCTTTGTGTTTGATGATTTTCTTTCTGGATTTATTCTAAAAGCAACTGTTTTTGCTGATGAAGATAATTTATTTGTTAATGATGAACTCCATTTTGTTTTTACAAAATAATTACTATCCCCCGCATTTCCATTTAATGCTAATGAAGCTTTATCATAACTAAAAGTTTGATAAGTTGTTTTATCCGAAGTAGATCCTCCATATTCTTTAATGTTTAAAATAGTTGAGGGTACTCCATAACAACTCATTAATGCTTTGATCCCCCTTTCTGTACCTTTAGTTTTTAAAAGATAAGGAGCATTATGATATAAACGTTTCCAAATTTCTTTTGTTATATCTCCTTTAGGAGTTGAACCTTCAGCTGAAGAAGTAACTAATGTTTGGCCTGGAGGGGTTTTAAAATAATTAGCTTTACCCCCTCCTATAATCCAAGACCCTACTATAAAATTTCCAACTGTGTGATCTAGATCTGATATCCCCAATACATATTCTAATAAGTCGGCGTTTTCAAATTGATCAAAAGCTTCTATACCCAAACTTTTTAAAGCATAATAAACTAAATCTTTTGAAATACCTTTTTTATGGTGGGTATCATTTATTTCAGTTTGATGTTTTATGTAAGTCCATATATAATCAAAATGTTGCCCTACCATATCGATAAAAGTAGTATATAAATTATTATCTATATTATCTCTAACATGGTTAGGAATTAAATCCGATAAAGAGTGAATATTGTGCCTATCATATAAAGAAGCTGATAATAATTGACCTCCATAAAACTCATTTCTTTCTAATTCACTACCCAACCATGATTTTGCTTCTGAACCTGTGGGTGAATGTAATGTATATGGGTATTCTGTAGTTGATTTGGGCCACGCAAAAGATTCGGATTCATAATATAAAAATCTTTCATACCCATCTAGTCCTTTTAATAAATTTGTTTTAGTATCTTCTATTTCCTCTTTTGATTGTAATATATGTGAAGAAGATGAAGTAGGTCCTGTAATTTTATTTATCTTTGTTATTTTCGAATCATATGTTTCTAATAATTGTAATTTATATTCAAAGTTTTTTAAACGTTCAAATGCACTACCAAAATGGACGAAATTTTCAAAATGGTAAGGTATATCAATACCCTCCATACTTTCTGATATAGGTCTTATATAACTATAATCAATATGTATAGCTTCATTTTTATCTAATTTATTTATTAAATTTTGATATGATGAGGTTAAATTATATGCTAATAATTCATTATAATTTTTAAAACAAGAAGGAACGCTATTTTGCATTCTTATATCTATTTTATAATTAGGTCCTCTTAAAGGGATTGAAATATCGGGGATTGAAGGTTCTCCTAAATTTACTTCATAAGTAATAGGATCTGAAATATTTTCTGCTATTTTGAAGGGGCTCCTGGACTGAATTTCCGTGGGTAATGGATCTAATGTTTTTAATAAAACTTCATATTTAGAAGCATTTTTATTTAATAAAATATTTATTCCTGCTACATTTATGTCCTTTCCAAAATTTATAATAAAATCCTTAAAGTATATAGATCCCTCCATTTCATATATAAAAGCATTAACAGAGGGGCCTAATTTTTGGTTGTCGACCTTTGGTGTTATAGATTTAATTTCTCTACGAGTAGGGGAGATTTCTTTAATAATAAAAGGATCTTCTGTTAAATTAAGAATTTTATTTCTTTGAATATTTAATTTAATTATATATTTACCCGTCGTGTATCCTCTTGCTGCTAATATTAGTGGTGGGTTAACTTCTAATTCGGATGTTAATCCTTCAGAAAGAGAGGGGGATGGGGAAGTAGATACCCAAACTTGTTGTTTTCCCGTATTAAACCAATATCCTTCTTTTGCATTATTAGGACCAGTTCTTATATAATCTTTATCCCCCGCTCCTTTAGCAGTGGAATCTTGTATTGCAGGTTCTAAAGTAGTAGGTTCTAAAATAGTTGAGGGGGATACCTCAGTATTAGCAAAAGTATAATCTTTAAAATTATATTCTGAATATAATAAATTATCTTTTAAATCATATATATGTAATTCTATAACATCTTCGGGTCTTCCAAAACTTTTATCTATAAATTGAGATTGAATTCCCTGTATATCTAATTCAAAATTTGCTTGGGATTGTTTGTTTTTTATTTGTGCCATTTCTTATTAATGTATAGGATCGGATGCATCACCTTCTAATGCATTTCTATTAATTTCTAATATACTTATATTTAAATCAGTTTCGATGTCAATAGGAAGGCCTTCTAATATCCCATCTATAGCACTTTGATCCATTAAAACAACAAAATCACTATCTGCTAACTTACCCGCTCCTTGTTGTCTTTTTATAAGTTTAACAACAGATCGTTTGTTTATTTTTCTTTTTCTACCAGATTGCATATACCATTTAAGTTCGGGTTTATCTCTATTTTGGAGTATAACTCTATTAGGAATAAGATCATGATGCTTTTCTACAGAATCTATTTGTCTTTGTATTTTTTGTAATTGGAGCCATAAATCTTGAATTTCTCTAGTTTTGGGGTTTTCGGGGGTTCCTGCGTATTTTGTACTTTTATGTAGTATAGTATTATGTGATAACCTACCATTTAATGGTATTTCAAAAAATAGAGAGTTATAATGTTCAAAAAATTCTTTTTCTGAATATTTTTTTAAATTAAATTCAGTGAATGTTTCCTCTAATTGTTCTCTTGCTTCATTAGATGCATAAACTCTTTTATTTAGTTTTATATTTCTTCTATCCCCCATTATAATAATGTTTCTCCGTTTCCTTTACCAAAAAATGGATCCCCCTGAATATTCCAACCAAGAGATGACCAATTATCAAATCCAGGATAAGCTAAATATGCCGTAGGTGAATCTTTAAATTTCTTTCCATCTTTAGTAAATGTATGACCAGAAGTTAAATATTTCATATTTTGGGAATATACCCCAATTGGTTTAATAGTGCCCGTCCAACTTTTATCTACAGGAAGGAACCAATAAATTCCCCCAAATAAACTTTTACTTGTACCTATGGGGGTTATATATCTACTATTATTATAAATCCACTTCTTCTTATTTCCATCTCTACCATCCCAAAGTGCACTTTGATTTACATGAAACCCATGACTATGTCCAAATAAATGGGCAATACCTATACCACCAGCATCTCTAATCCTTACTATGGGTAATCCATAAACCCCTCCTCCCCAATTTCCTAACCCTGGGATAGGTTGCCAATTATTTCCTGTTTTGGGATTTATTGACATTAATAAATTCCAATCCATAGATTTATCGTAATAGATATTTTTCCAATTATCCAACACTTGGCCTTTTGCTTTCTTTTCCCAATCTTCCTTATAATCTAAATGGTCTTCATCCCCATACCAAGCAAATGGATTGAATTTTGATACATCTGTTTTTCTTATATCGGGTTGAATCATTTCGGTACCATGAATACTTTTTTTAAATGATTTTTCATCAAGAGGGGTACCTGGAAGTTCATAATATCTTCTAACTTCATTTCCATTATTATCTACCCAACTACGATTTGGGAGCATTTTAACAGGATCTCCTAATACAGGACCATCTATATCCTTATTCGAATTTTCTATAATTTCTACCCCCATATACCCATTAACTCTTTCCAATTTCCAAGACCATTTTTCTTGTTTTCTAAAGAAAGTTACATCAGAATCCCCCGGGGCTAAATTTCTAGTCGAAATACGTGGTATACCTGGTCCTGATCCATCAGTGTACTGATCTGCTAGATCTCCATAAAGTTCTTCGTTTTCGCTTCCTAAGTTATATGCTTCGACAGCATAATAACATTCATCTATATTTCTATTATAATAAGCAAATGGAGGGGCGTAACCATCAGGATCTTGTATCCCCCCTTCTAAACATGTTATTTTTGCTTTTATATATCCTGGTTCTACAAAATCATGTATATTAAAATCTAAATCTATAGCGTCAAATTCTTGTGTATTAATATCTTTATCTGATTTTATTGGGGGACCATCCCAAATTTCATCTAAAGTGCTTGAATCCAATTCTTCTATAATTTGACTATCAGGAGTATTATAAGTATGGCCAAAACATCTTTTTAAAGTTTTGTAGGAATTGTAATTTTCTATTTCTCTTTTAGCCCCATCTTGCATAACCCAAATAGGGAGTCCATCTGGGTTTGTTACTATTGATTTTAAAAATGTTCTATTAGGGTAAAAAAGATGTTCTTCTTGGCTAGCGTTTTGATGTTCAAAAAGGATTTGTTCATGTCTTTCAATAGTTGCTATTATTTTTTCTATTTCTTTATCTAAAGGATCAAAATAATCATCAATATATTCTTTGCTTTTTTTTACAAGATAATGATGGGAAAATTTTCCTTCTTTAGATATTTTATAAAATAATTCTCTATAAATAGAAAAGAAACTTTCTACATTAATGGCTTCTGCAGATTTAAAAAATTCACTAAATGCCCTATCAATAAATTCATTAGTAGTTTTATTGACATATACTTTTTTGTTAAGTTTTATTCTTTGATTATCTTTCTCAACTGAGGTAAAATCTTTTTGACCCCCAGTAACTTGATTCTCATCATATATTATCTCTTTAGCCATTATCTAACAACTTTAAAGTGATAATTCTCATCATATATAGTTATTCCATCATTATTTTCATGTTTAAATAATAAGCGATAGTATCTTTCTGGTTGTAAACCATTCATATATATTTTGAAATACATACTTTCGTTATCAGCGCTCATTTTTGTAAAATCGTTATCAAATGGGATAACTTCTTCTTCTGTGTGGGCGTCTCTTATACTATAATAAGAAGATGTGGTAAAATACCCCGCTTGTAAATAATTAGATTCTGTTGAAAATATTCTATTTGGGTATTTATCTCTTACATGGACTCTAAAAGTAGCTATAGAGTTTTGATTAAATTTGCTTTTATTTCTATAAAGAGATACATTTAATTCTCCACTATTTTTAGCAGATGATTGATGAGAGTGTATACTATCATCCCATTTAAAAGCTAATCTTGGGGGGTAAATTGTATGTGTATTAACTGAAAAATATTTCATTTCACCAAAACTACTTGATGTATCAATTTCTATAGATTGGGGTTGTTTTATAATAAAACCATTATTTATTATTCCTGTTGGGTAAGTTTGATTTGCAAATAAACTTGCGCTTTGTTTTTTAATAATTTCTGTTACGTCTAAATTTATATCTAGATCTGCTCCTACTAAAAATTGTTGGGAAGCATAAAAACCACTTCCTGTATACCAATTTCCTCCCCCTTGTGATAAAACTGAGGATGCTGGAAGGGAACCTGAGGTTCCTGGTGAAAAACTAGAGGTAGGCCATACTAATTTATTTATATCATTATCCCTATAAGTCCAACTGGCCCCATTAGAGGAGGATGGTAAATTTGAGTATCTCCCTGTTCCCTCATTCCATGATTGGGAAACTGCAAAGCCCTCTATATTAAGAGTAGTCGTTAAATTTCTATGTTCTGATGTATTTAATTCTAAATATGATTTTGAAGAGGGATGATTAAAATTAGAATGTCCTATTACATTAGATATAGTATCTGTGATATCATCATTTAGAAATTTGATAAGAATCCTTGAGGGGTGGTGGTGGGGATCTGAGTTTCCTCTTTCTTTTACAAGTTCAAGAATTTCATCATGTCCTGAATTCATTGTTTTTCTATCAGGGTGACTATATATTGTTGTGTCTTTTTCGGGAAAAATAAAATAATATGCCATTTTAATATGTTATTACACGTCCTTTAATATCTTTGTTTGGGTATTTTAATTCAAATATGCTGGGGTCTAATGAAGGATAAATTACTCCTTTTTTAGTAGCTGATAAAAAATCATATCTAAATTGTGAATATCCTAGAACTTCTCCACTTTGGTTATGAAGTTCTACTTTTTCTACTGTTTGTACTCCTTGAACCCCCCCTATTAAATTATCTATTTCTGATGTTATTATAGGTTGGTTGATTTGCCATTTATCAATTTGAAAATAATTTTTTAATTCTGATATACAATTTAAAAGAACTTCTTGATTATTATAATTTTTAAATGTTGTGATTTCAAAGTTAAGTTTAAAATTAATTATAAATCCATCTTTTATATTAATAGCATCAGTTAACATTCTGTGTTGTTCTAAATAAGTAGCTAAATTAGTTTTTGTAGCTTTATTTAAATTGACTAATTTACGTACTTTATTATATCCTAAAATATATAAATTTAACGCTAAAGGATTAGGTATTCTATTAACTTCGTTTGTATTGGGGGATAATTGGTCATCTTGTGTTATATAAGCTTTAGCTACTCTACCAAATTTAGCAGGCATAGATAAAGTTCTAATTAAATAATCATCCTTGGTGACAGTTCTATTTTGTGTTGAAAAATTAGCCATTGCATTTTGTCTAATTTCTTCAACTGAATCCCCCGCTCCCCCACCTCTTGCGGGTTCTGGGTTGTTTGATCCTATTGAACCTCTTACAAAATTTAATAAATTTGTATCTAAATTAGGGTTGGGTTGAATAACTAAACTCTCTGGTTTTGTTATAGAATTTGAATTAACATTAGACTTTAATCCTCCCCCAGCAAGATATTTAATTGTCATAGTTGTGTTAGAAGGGGTTTCTCCGTAAGCTTTTGTATATAGAAAATTTGAGGGATCATAAGCTACATCTAATTTATTTCTTCCGTCTTTAATTCCTAAACCTATATTGTTTGGGTCAGGGACTATGTTTATATCACTTCCCCCTGTTGATCCCGCCCCAAATTGAATTTGTAATGATCCATCTGTTTTTACACGTGATACAAATCTTTTTGGGACCTTTATTATTTTCATTAGATAAGGGGTTTGTTGGTTGTAGTGATGTAAATCAGGATCAATAGCCCCTGTATTTTCTACTTGTTCAAATATAGTATCTTGAGCTAAATAAGGTACTTCATACCAAATATTCCCCTCTGAATCTGTTATTGATTCTATTGATAAAATATTATTATCAAATAAGGTTGTTGAAAAATATTGTTCCGCAGGTCCTACTCTAAAGGTTTTTGATTTTAATTCTCCCGAATTTGCCGCAGTTGTCTTTTTTAATAAATAATAATCGGGGTTATTTGCATCATCATATTTATAAACACTAATATTTGTGGGATCAAAAGAAGAAGAAAAATCAAACCTAATATCATCCTGAGTGTAAAAAGCTATTCCATCAGTAGATGAAAAAGTTGAATTTGTATTTATAGTTAAGGCATAAGTATAATCAGGAGAATAAACCCCCCCTACGTTTTTGGAAGGTATTAATTGATAAACTTCTAAATTAACACTAGAAGCTGTAGATAGTTTTACTCTATACCCCATAGCATAAGCTAAATTAAATAAGTTTTCTTTTTCTTGGGCTAATAATAAAAAGTTTTCTTGTAATTGAGTATCTGTATAGAAAGATAATACATCCCCCACATAAGCCGCCATTTCTAAGAACATCATTCCTGGATTCCCCTCACTAAAATCATTAAAACTATTAGGGAAATATACTTTTGTAAATTCTTGTAAATTAGTTTTAAAGGTATTATAATCTTTATTTAGATAATTAACATCTTTATTTTGTGTTTTGTTTGATACTTTATTATATGCCATTATTCAAGGAAATTAAGTTGTACAGAATCTTGTGAGTTATCTATTTTAAATTTATAATCTATCTTTATTGATAATTTATGATCATCCGGATTAAACAGGACGAATGAATCTAATAATTCTACTTGGGGGATGTATCTTTGTATTTGATCACTAATTACATCATTTAGATTTTGCGTGTTTATTTTGGTTTCAAATAGTAATTTTTTTAATCCTACTCCAAACTTTGGTTGCATTACTCTTTCACCAGGATCCGTAAGTAGTAGATTAAGTAGATTACTTTTTAATTGATCTTTTATTGTTTTAGTACCTTTAAACATATTAATTTCATCTAAAGGGAAAGCTACCCCAATAGTAAGATTTTGATTTAAATCATGAATATGTTTTCTTGTAAGGTTTCTAGCCATTTTTATAGTTGTCTATTGCTCTTTTTATTAAAAACTTTTACTAACTCTCTATAATCTTTATTCACTACCTCCGCTACAGATGGGGGCATTGATTCTACAGGCATTACATCGGGGGAGTTAAATGGTTGATTTCCTATGTTTATAGGAGATGGGGCATGGGCAGATACTGTGTTTGTATTTCCTTGTGCTGTTTCATTTAGGAGATCATTTAAAGCTGGATTTTGAGTAAATGCATGGTTTGTTTTTGGGATATTTTGGGGAGTGTTAGATCCCATAATTTTTTGTCTTAAATCATTTTTTACTAATTCTGACATTTCGGGTTTTTCTGGAACTTCAACCAAACGTTCAGTTTGTTCTGTAATTGTTGGTTTTATTTCGTCCCGTAGGTCTTCTTTAAGTGTTTTAAGTTCTCTACGAAGAGAATAATCTATTTCTTCTCTAACTATTCTTCTAAGTAAGTTTTCAAATGTTTTTGCCTTCATTGTGTTCTTGTTTATTAATAAATATAAAAGTTTTTAGGGTATTGGTATAGTTAATACTCTATATTGTGTATTAAAACCAAATTGTTTATTTGTCATGATTTCTAATACTTGTGTTTTTCCATCTTTTTTAAGATCTTCTAAAAGATCATTATATAACATATTCATCATATTGGCAACATTATCAAAATTCCCATCTATGTTCCCCAATGAGTTATTATCTAAAATATTATCTATACTATTTTCTATGTTTACATTCCCCTCATTATCTGTGGCTTCACCAAAATTTGGTGTATTACAACTTCCTATAAAATTAAGGAATAAAAATTCTAAATAAGCTTTTAAAGCTGAGACTTTTGCTAATAATCCTTTAAGAGTATATAAAGCTTTATCTACAATAATTACTATTTTTTTGATTTTGTTAATATATAAAGGAATCATATCTATATAAGACATTATTATTTCAGCATAAAGAGCTATATACATCATAGCTAAATCTATTTTTCTCCCTAATTGATCTTCAACTAAACCATTATTTACAGGACCTGTTGAGGCTGCTAGGGAGGTTGGGGCTATTTCAATTACTATTCTCATTGCAATTATAAAAGGTTTTAGCTTTTCAAGTATACTTTCAATTTTTGCTAATACTTTAGTTTCTATTGCTTTTACTTTATCTGATATTTTTTGTAGGGTTCCTACTCCTTTTCCTATTAAACCTTCTATTTTCTCCATAAGTCCATGCATGGAGTTATATAAAGTTGTTAGTTTTTTCTGAGCTGGTATACTACACGCCGCCTCTAGAATGGCATCAAGGATCATTTTTTTAATTTCATCCTTAGTAGGAATCATCTCTCTTAATTTCAAGATTTGTTTATATGCTTCTTCTTTGACTCTAAATTTAGCTTCTACTAATACCTTATCTACTAAAAGATTTTGTAAGTTTTTTATTGCTTGTGATGCCATTTTATACTATTTTAATTTTTTCGCTTTTTATATATTTAATTTCTCCTTTTAATCCCTCAATAGTAGACCTTAGACCATTTACCATAGTTAAATTTCCTGAAAAAGGTCCTGTGGGCATTCCTGGGTTTGTTGTGGTATAAGATATTTTATATAACATAGTTATTATTACATCATCTATTAAATCTAACATATCTTCTAACATAATTCCTAGTTCGTCCCCCAAGACTGCTGGGTTTGATGATAATTTTTTTTCCCAATTTAGGCCTAAAAAAATGTTTGGGGAATTTACTATAAAATTACTCTGATTTTCCCCCATTTCTTCACCACTGGTATCAAAATGGATACTTCCATTAGTACTAAAACCTATAGATTTATCTGAATAAAGTAATATTGAGTCTGTTTTAGCATTAAATACTAATCTATCTGCGTTTATTAATACTTGTTTTCCTTGATATTTGTCTATTTCTTCGGGTATATAACTCATATTATTCTAATTCTTTATTTGCTTTTAGTATATTATCTTGATATTCTTTTTTATTCCCCCTTCTTATACCCCCATAAAACTCATGAAAATCTTCTCTTTCTGAGGCTAGGGTTCTGTGTTTTTGATTACCCCCCTCTATATATGATATATGAATCCATGATTCATCATCTCTTTCAGGATAAGCCCATAATAAATTATTCCATTCAGGTAAATTCTTAATACACCAATTAAATATTACTGATGTGGGGGTATTATTACTTTTAATATCAACTGCATGCCCCCTTATATGTTCACTACTTGCAGAGGCTCCTCCTATTTGTTTATTTAATTCTTTACTCCTATATGCTGATATTATTGTTAAATCAGGGAATTGGTCTTTTAAGGGATCAATACATTTTGTCATAATATTTTTGAGATTTTTAAATATTTCTTCTGATGTGGGTATTGTATCAACCCCCGGATAATTATTAACTATCCCCCCCTTAATTGTTAATCTTCCTTTTAAATCTACTTCTTGAATTGGGGTGGATTTGAATGATTTTAATTTTGATAATATCTCTGGGTTATTTTTTAAATACTCTGTTCCTTGATTAGCTATAGAGTCTATTGCTTTTTGGGATAGTGCTTCTAAGGTATAAGGTTCATTATTTTGTAAGGATTTCATTCCTTTTATTTCATCTAAATTACGAAATATATGGCCTCCAGGAAACCCCCCTAATTCTGCGTTTACAGTGTATTCCCTCCCATCGGAATTTTTAAGAGATACATTATCTCTACTCCATTCTACTGTTATAATTCCACTTATATTTTCTTCAACTTCATTTTTAGCGGATTTAACTTTTATTACAGCAGAAGCTTGTTTATTGTTAATATTTACTAATTCACTTAAATTAGTATTACTTGTAAATCGTTCAGAATATATTAATTGTTTAAATGTATAATATTTTCCTATTTTTTGGTTTAATCCCCCATTAGTTTCTGAGCTTCCCGAAGGATTTGTTGTGGGGGAAATTTTTGTCTCCTCATTTAAAATTATTGTGTCCGTAAAATCTATTGTTTGATTATCTGTTTTTATTTCAATAATGCTAGATCTTAAATTAGAGTCTTTATATTCTGATGAAGGTTCTTCATTAAGACTCGTCTCATTTATAGGGGAATGTAATATAGGATCTTCTTGGACATTAAGAAAGTCAGTAGTGGATGGTATATTTACTTGACGTATATTATTACTTTTTTCTGGATTTAATAATTTTGTTTCCCAGGGAGTATGTGATTGTTCAGCCCCATATGAGGATTTATGTATGGAAGAGGGGGTAAAACCCATTATTTGTTGGTTAGATGTTAAATAAATACTTGATGCATCATTATCAATATTCTCTGGTTGATTTATCCATCCAGCTCTTTCCATATCTGGGTTATCAAACTCTTGTTGGCCGTTTCTTATTATTGTAATGGGATCTCCTATACTCCCCGTAGAACTCCAATTATTTCTGGTAAAAATATTACCTATGTTTGTGGAACCAAATCTAATAGAATTTCCAAACCTACCTTCTATTATTACATCCCCCTCATAAGATGTGAGGGGTTTTATATTCATTTGTTCTTTAAAATATTCTCCTAAAACTATATCGGTTCCTTCATCAATTACTCTTCTCACCATCCCATTTTCTGATCTTATATAGTCGTCTGTAGTAGGGTTGTTATTTTTAAATGTAGATAGGGGAGGTAATGCATTATGATGGGGATGGTTAAAAATAGCTATAGAGGGTAGATAATATTTTGAAGAACCCCCCTTATTATAAATGCTATCATCAATTGAATCTATTATTAATACTATTTCATTTAATAAAGGATGATTTTTTATATTAGAAAATAAAGGTTTGGCTACATTTATCTTATCTGACCACATTTTTGAAGATCCCCCTGCCATTCCTTTAAAAGTAATAAATCCAATAGCATCAGGCCCCCCATATTGACTGGCAAAAGGGTGGTTATTATCTAATATTATATCTTTAACTCTTACTGCTGAAATTGATGACATATTTATTCTTTTGGTTCTTTTAGTTGATGTTGGGGTTTATCAACTGTTTTTGCTATTTCTTCAGCTACTTCTTGAAGTTGGGATAATTCTTCCTCAGTTAATAAACCTCCATCCCCTGTATTAGTTCCTCCTGTGGATAAACGTTGTACTATAGATGCCATTTTTATTAAATGATCGTCATTTTTG
>TARA_R110002167_G_scaffold321233_1_pt1 | contig 16788 bp, 17 predicted proteins | sample TARA_R110002167 | Tara Oceans TARA_R110002167 (sample SAMEA4398238) | marine metagenome | biome: Polar Biome; feature: [MES] marine water layer (ENVO:01000295) within the mesopelagic zone...; material: water (ENVO:00002006), including particulate matter (ENVO:01000060) such... | reverse complement strand
GATAATTTAAATTTTCCGTTATTCATTTGTTTCTCCTTTTGAAACTGCGCGACCGGGCATTCTTTCCCAGTCTCTATTTTTTCTAACTTTATTATTCTTTTCTCTTGTTGCTTCTAACATCAATGGAATAATCTCTGCCTGCCATGCCATAAATATCATAGCATCAAGATCTTTCGGAAAACAATGCCCACCATATCCAAAGTCGCCGTCTGGACCGGGGACGGCGAGGTGACTGCGTCCAATCCTCTGGTCGTATAGAGCATACTCTGTTACTTTGTCATAATCTATCCCCAATTTATTACAAATCTCATATGTCTCATTGGCAAACGATACTTTTGTAGCAAGAAAATTATTAATGAAATATTTAACCATCTCTGCTGTCTTGAAACCAGTCTTAATTATTGGTATATGTGGAAAAGCCCTCCTAAACATAGTCTTTGCTTGAGTTGTGTAGGGTCTTAGTCCACCCAAAATTATTCTTGTTTGATTTTTAAAATCGTCAATTGAGTTAGCTTCAGTTAAGAATTCTGGGCTGAAAATTATGTTTAAATTTTCGTACTGTTCATTCAGTCCCTCACAGGTCCCAGGAGGAACTGTTGACTTTATTATAACTATTGGATTATTTTTAAATTCTTTGGCTAATTTATCTACTTTTTCAAGCGATTCTTTTACAATTGACAAATCACACTCGCCAGATTGTTTCATTGGGGTCGGCAAGCACTGAAAAATAATGCTGGAATTCGCCACGACACTCTCTATAGAGCTATTGGATCTTTTCTCATCAGTGTCATATGTTTGAATTTTATAAAAATTTTTCAGACCTTCGTGAATAGCAGTGCCTACGAAGCCTTGCCCAATTATACCAATAGTTATCATTTAATTCGCCTAAAACATTCAGTAATACCATCGTTTATCTTTACTTGTGCTCGCCAACCAATCTCTGACAATCCTGATGTGTCTGCTTTGGTAAGTACAATATCACCTTTGCGGGGTTCAACATAGTCAAAATTAATTGTTGGATTATGTGTCTTGGCAATTTCAGCAATCTCATTCAATGAAATATTCTCTCCAGTGCCAACATCAAAAACTGCTCCGTTTAGAGCCTCTTCATAATTCATACAGAAAACGTTTGCTTCTATTACATCGCTAACATTCACCATATCTCTTCTTTGGTTTCCGTCACCAGTGATAAAAGGATTGGTGCCTCCCCTAATATTCTTCATCCAATTAGCTACAGCAGTTGCGTATGGACCATCTGCCCTTTGGTCGTGGGAATATACATTGAAGTATCTTAAGCTGACAGTGTCAAGTCCATAAAGATGAGAGTACATAGTTGTTTCCAGTTCTGTTGTGTATTTTTGTAAAGCATATGGACTTGCTGGTCCATTGCCATTTCCATTAACAGAGGAGGAACTAGAGTAGATTACTCTCTTAACAGATCCTACTTTTCTAGCAAAATTAAGAATATTGGTTCCAGCCAAAATATTATTTTTATTTGTTAAAACTGGGTGTTCAACGCTGTAACCAACTCTTGGCCAACAAGCCATATGAAAAACATATTCTGGCTTGAAATTATAGTAATGAGGGTGAAACTTACCATCTTTGTCTTCCACAAGGATCTTATTTATATCTTTAGAAAAGTCTTCACTCAAATCAATTCCCATAACATCGTGTCCTAAAGACTTCAATCTTTCATATAATTTTGATCCGATGTATCCTTTGTGACCGGTAACCAAACATCTAGCCATCAGAGTTCCTCACTTGTTCAGAAATCCAATTATACGTTTTTTTCATCCCTTCGTGTAGCGGTCTTGATACTTCCCAACCAATTTCTTCACGATAAAGTAAATTATCAGAATTCCTACCATTAACTCCAATTGGGCAGCGGTGCCCATACTTGGCTTCAAATTCTTCACCATCAATGTTATAAACTTGTAAATTCTTTCCAGAAATGGTTATAGCCATTCGAGCAAAATCATTCATATTAATCATTTCTTCGGAACCAATATTTACTGGTCCAGCGAAATCAGACTGTACCAGTCTGTGTATGGCTTCACAACATTCACTTACATGTAAGAAAGATCTAGTTTGTGTTCCGGGTCCCCAAACTTCCACTTGTCCACCGTTGGGTGCTTCTGCTACTTTTCTACAAAAAGCTGCTGGTGCTTTTTCTCTGCCGCCCGTCCAAGTCCCATACTCTCCAAAAATATTATGAAAGCGAGCTATTCTTATCTGTATTCCTTTGTTCCTTGCAAAAGCCATAAACAACCTTTCAGAAAATAACTTTTCCCACCCGTACTCTGAGTCGGGGCAAGCTGGATATGCTGAATCTTCAGTACAATTTGGATTATCTGAATCTATCTGGTTATGTTCTGGGTATATACACGCTGATGATGAATAAAAGATCTTATCTACGCCTTTTTTACAAGCCTCATGAATTATATTCAAATTAATAAGTGCAGAATTATGCATAATGTCTGCGTCGTTCTGTCCGGTAAATACAAACCCCGCTCCACCCATATCAGCAGCAAGTTGATAAATTTCATCTAAGTCCTCTGTAACAACTGCTTTTACTAATTCTGGATCTCTCAAGTCGCCTTGAATAAACTCATCGGCGTTTTCATCAACTGGCTGCCACTCATTAAATTTTAGGTCTACGGCGCGGACCCAATATCCTTTGGATTTCAAATAACCGACCAAGTGTCCTCCAATGAAACCCCCGGCGCCACATATTAAAGCTCTTTTCATTTTTACTCCTAAATAAAATTGTTATATTTGCCTAGTCTATGCATCGAAGTTCTACAGCCTGCGCCATGATTGACGTGACCGCTCCATATCTCAGTAACCCAAGATAATTCTTTTTCACTTTTTGATAAAGTATCGAAGAAAGAATCAAAATCTATATCACCATCGCCTATTTGTACTCCTTCGCCATCAATGCCGACAGCATCAGAAATATGAAGATGTGATAGGTATGGGAAGATCTCTTGTGTATAGTCTTCTAAAGACGTGTTTGTATAATTACAATATAGTGCGGCGTGGCACATATCAAAAGTTAGATTTAAGTCAAAAAAATTACAGAAGTTCATCATATCGTTGGAGTGCATAAAACCATATTGAAACCATTGACCGCCCAAATACCATGGGCGGGGCGGTAGATTTTCTGGTAATACTTCTATATCTGAATGATTAAACTTTAATTTTTTAAAGTTATCAACTGCTCTTTCCATCATCAATTCTGTATTTTTCTCGTTAATAACATGGTCTAACGACATACCGCCAAGATGCACAACAAATTTTGGCTTTTTGAGAGGGAAATTTTTAGAAATAGCGAGCGTCTTATCAATTGCTTTTTGTAGCAGATATAAAGAACCTTCGACAACTTCTGAATCTGAAGAGCATATGTCAACAAGTTTTCTATCAAAAATTTCTGGTGCATGTACGACCAACTGGCTTGTATTCGAAAATCCCTTAAAATTAATATCCATATCTTTTTGTGAACAATGAAACTCTATAACTGGTGATTCTAAATGCTTATATTTTTCAAAGTCATGGAAACGACACTTGACGCCCCACTCTTTTGAGAATTTAGGGAGGCTCCAGTCTCTTATTCGTACAATTTCTTCAAAATGGTGTTTTGTTAAAAAATTGCCTTTTTTAATATCGCATTTTATTTCTTTTCCAATATAACCACTTATCTGGTGCCTATAAATACCTTTACCCGGAGAAATGAAGATTATGTCTTCTGACGTAAGTATGTGTCCGGTTTGAAGATCTTTGTTGGTGTATGCTGACTTTGCGAAAACTTCTTTAGCTAGTTTTTCAGCTTGATTAACCTTTTTATCAGAACCAGAAGCCAACTCAAGACATCTAAGTTGTGAGACCATCTGGGTAAACTCTTCAGGTAACATAGAAGCCTTGTGATCTGGTCCTGACTGTGCTCGATCAAAAGTGATGTGTTTTTCTATGATTCTAGCCCCTAATGACGACGCAGCAATAGGTATAAATACGCCTCTCTCGTGTCCAGAATATCCTACTAAATTGTGCATTAATTTCAATTTTGCAAGAAATTCTAAATTGATTGATTCGTATGGGGTTGGGTATGTTGAATTTGCAAGCAACATAAAGAAGTCATTATCTCCAAAAGTCTTGTATTCGTTAACAGAGTTCCGAATCTCTTCCTCGGTCCACATGCCAGTTGAAATGATCACTGGCTTTTTAAAAGAGAAACACTCCCTTATAAGATCATAGTTGACCATATCTGCTGAGCCTATCTTAAAAGCATCTAAATTAAGAGTTGAACAAAATTGAGCAGACTCTAGATCGAAGGGGGTAATTATCAAATCTATGCATAACAAGTCACACTCCTTTTTGATTTGAAGATAATCACTTCGAGATAATTCCACTTCTTGTAAAATAGGTATTATATATTCAAAATTCCACTCTGCGCTGTTGGGGTCTTCAAGTATCTGATCTGTATAAAGGCTGCTTAAGTCTCTTTTTTGAAATTTGACAGCATCGCAGCCTGTTTTTTTACTTGCCCTAATGAGTTTAATTGCTTCCGAGATATCTCCGTTATGATTGATCCCAATCTCTGCTACCACATAGGTATATCTATAATTTACATTATTTTTTATATTATTTATATGCTCTGACAACTTCATGAAATTCCTCTCTGAACCAATTGTATATCACTGACAACCATTCTATTTACCATTTCTTCAAGTCCCACTTTTGACTCCCAACCTAATACTTCCTTAGCCTTGGTTGGGTCGCCACATAGTAAATCAACCTCCGCAGGACGTATGAATCTTGGATCTTGAACAACATGTTTGTTCCAGTTATCAACCCCAATTGATTTAAAAGCTAAAGACACAAACTCTGCGACGCTATGAGTTACGCCCGTCGCCACAACAAAATCTCCAACTTTATTATTGAAAAAATCATCACGGTTTTGTTGTAACATCAACCACATCGCTTCAACATAATCTGGTGCGTATCCCCAATCTCTTTTCGATTCTAAGTTGCCCAAGCTTATTGTATCTTGTAAGCCTAGATGGATTCTTGCGACACCATCAGTAATTTTTCTTGTGACAAATTCGAGACCTCTTCTCTCGGATTCATGATTAAAAAGAATTCCATTACAAGCGTAAAGATTATATGACTCTCTAAAGTTCTTTGTAATCCAATGAGCATATAGCTTTGACACTGCATAGGGGCTACGAGGATAAAATGGAGTGAATTCATTTTGTGGTGTATGTTGCACCTTTCCAAACATCTCCGATGTGCTAGCTTGATAAAACTTAATATTCGTATTGTGGTTTAAGATAGATTCAAGCAAATATAACGTCCCAAGCGAGTTAACCTTGGTAGTCTGCTCAGATAACTGCCAGCTAGAACCAACAAAAGATTGTGCTGCTAAATTATATACTTCGGCGGGATTAGAAATTGTAAGGGCGCGCTGTAAGGAGCCCTTATCAGTCATGTCTCCAGTAATAAAATTCACTTTATTTTCTATGTGCAATGTATTTGCTCTGTTTATAACAGATGACCTCCTCTCTATCCCATAAACTTCGTAATCTTTTTCAAGGAGAAAATCAGCAAGATGGCTACCATCCATACCACTTATTCCAGTAATTAAAGCCCTTTTTTTCATTTTTGCCTCATTTCATTTTAGAAATTGTTAAGAATTGTTCTAAGTAATCGATATCTATTTTGTGGTTGTTGAGTTTATAAAAATAAGTCTCCTCTTCAAACATTAAATTATGCAGCTTATCAATAATTTCAACACTATAACAAGATACAAACATACTAAGTTTTAAACAAGTTGGATAGTCCTGGCGCCTATATAATTTATGACCGACTAAAAGTTCGCCCCTATTGTCTTCCTTTGATAAAAAACATAGATATGGGTGTTCTTTTACTTCTTCACAGCAGACTATTGACTTTTCTTTGATTGTTAAAAATGTGCTATATATTTCTTTGACATCTTCCCAAGTTCTCTCAGGATAAGTTAAATATAACAGGATAATATTACTATCGCAAGGAATATTCTGACTTTTTATAAAATCCTTCACAACATCTTTCATGGAAGTATTATCTGTTGCCAAGTGGTCTGGGCGATGTAATATTTTAACGCCTTTATCAGCCGCTAGATTTTTTATATATTCATCATCAGTAGAAACAAATGTTTTACTTTTTAAATCTTCTGGTATTATATCTGCCGTGAATTCAAAAAGTTTTCTATTTTTTAAAGGAAATCCTTTTGATCCCTTTCTAGCCGGAATCAATAAATAGCAATTGTCAATATTCACTGCATCTCCAAGACTTTTTCTATCTCGTTATTATCAATATGTTCTCTAGCCTTAAGAAAAGTATCAAGTGGCATGTCACTGAAATTCACCATCTCTCCGCTGTTTGAATTTAGTACCTTTGTTGCATCATCGAGTTCCAAAATGTATTTATGAAAGTTCTCATCACAAATCGGCTTTCCAAGAAAATCAAATTTTATATCAAAGTATTCTTGCAGTTGCGGTTTTACCACATTCCACATGGCTGTACCGGGATAGGCTGTAGCAGTAAACATATTGCTGTTGACTGCCGCTAATGCGTCTGTATGTTCTTCTGTACCTGTCGGGTGAAAGCTAGACCAATATTCTTGCTGCCACAAGATAAAGGCTACACTAATTTTTAAATCTTGCAGTTGCTCTCCGGGGTAGCTCATGATCCAAGTACAATTTGGGTGAATACCGGTTTCATGACAATTTCTTATGGCGTTTGTCATAGTTAGCGGAACCTCATAATCTCTGCCATTGATACACACCACCTCCATGCCATTCTTCAGTATAAAACCTCCCTTGTTCATCAGGGTCAATATTTTTTCTGACGCTGACTCCGCACCAAATCCGATGTATGCACATCCAGATTCAGCCATTGGGCGTAGTCTATCGTCTGCTTCATCCATACGGGTATGGGTACCCCATTTAACTCGGTCTAAACCATATTCCTTAAATACTGGAACCATGTTGGTGATTCTTTTCTTTGACACCGCAAAATTATCATCTGGGAATCCAATGAAATCTAGGTTATAATCATCAACATACCCTCTAACTTGTTTTGCTATGTGTTCACTAGAGCGAATTCCATAGTTCCTCTCACCTTGGGCGCCTCTGTAGCAGAAAGCACAAGCATAGGGGCACCCCCGGCTGCTTACGGTTGTCAAACTTCTTTTCATACTGAAAGAAGTAGCAGAACTATTATTCGCTGCTAAACCCCACACAGGTATATTAATATAATCTTCTAAAATATTGTTACCATATGGGTCTCTTTCCAGAAGATTAAACTCAGGATATGGAATATTATTTAGATTTTTTGGTCGATCGCCATGGTAAATAAACCTAATTCTACCATTCAAATCACCTATACAATATGGAGATAGCTTATCAGTTTTCCAAGCTCTATCAGCGGAAGACTCTTTACAGTTTTTAGCATCACTCAAGATTGATAAAATGATATCATCGCCTTCCGATCTGGCAATTGCATCTAGTTCTGGTATCCATTTAAACAAGCCGGCTCTGATTTCGGTAGCCAAGCCGTTTCCAGAGACAATAAATGTATTTGGCAAGTGGTGGCGAACAATCTTCGCTATTTCTTCCTGCCACTTTAAAGTCGTAATCATTCCAGAGAAAGCAACAACATCTTGTTCGTCATTTACCTCCAAATGTTTAACAATCAAATCTTCATTTTCTTGAAGAGTAAGATACCTTCCATTTTTTAGACCTTGCGTCTCGGACAATGAATCTTTTATTCTGTATGCATTTAAATCTAAAATAAAAGGCTCTGCACCATACAATCTGCAAATTGCAGCTAATATAGCTGGACCTTCGGGTGGGACATTGGGTGCGGCAGTTTCTCTAAGTGGCATATTTATGAAAGTGATTCTCATGCCCTTAAAACTATTAAAATTAAATTCCTTTATTAGTTCCGATGGATGAAAGTGTTTTTTTGTGGTCATCTAAAATCCTCTATTTAAAATTATAATAACATACTAACACTATAATGTAAACATATTAGTAATATGTTTTGTTTGGTTTGAGAGGACTAACTTTATTATAAATAATATTCTTGCTTTTAAAATTTAAGTCAGCAGTTGTATAAAATTCGAACTTTTTGTCAGGAAAATATTTACACAGATAATCATCCCACAAAATCTTCATGTGCTCTCCTTCATATTTTACACGCAAATCCCACCAAGGCGCGGTTAAATAGGCAGGTGGATTGATGTACCACTTTTTATCTATTTGTATATTGCTATAAAAATCTAGCCCGCAGTAAACAATATGTCTTGCTTGCAACTTCAAGATTGCATATAGTGTGCCGTAAAAACTACAATTACATATTAGTTTATCTTTATAAACAGGTATGATATATTTTTCAGCTTCTTCAGGCATATGTTCAATTGGGTAGCCATTATATGTTCTCATTTCTTTTAAATTTCTATTTTTAGGACCCCTCCAAGCATGGAGATATGGCTCGTCTTCAGCAATGTATGGTAAATATCCTATATTATTGAGAGTCCCACCTTGATTGTGTTTTTTTTGCCTATCCTTATGCTCCTGCCATAAATCCCAATCTGGCTTTAAACGATTTGTCAAACAGGCTTTTACATCTATTTTCTCAAAGATAGCCGACGTGAAGCCTGCCTGATTTATATTGCACATCACATATACTTTTTTATTTTTAAGTATTCTAATTGCAGCTTGATCTTGTAGTGTTTTTTCGTGGTTATTCATTAGTATGATATCGCTAATACCATCGAGATCTAAAGATTTAAATTTTTCAAGAGACGGACCTCTACCAAGAATGAGAACTTTCTTCATTTTGTTTCTCCTATTGTGGAATATTTTTGAATGTAGTCGCTGCAAATAGCAGTACAAGATTGTAAATCACCTGTATAACCTAATTCTGGCATAACACATACAGAATTATCTACTAATTTTTTACCCGGATAGATCCAAATATAGCCGCGCGACGTGAGGGTGGCGTCATCAGTTTGGTGAAAAAAGCAATGCACATTATTCTGAATTAAAAAAGCAACGGCATCAATATTTTTGCAATGGCACCAAATTTTATCATTTTTTAAAAAATCAATATTTATTTTATACTCTGGTGTGTCGTGCCCAAGATAAAGCTCATTTTTTAAATACCAAACATCGACCTCAACCGAAAATCCCCTTTTTAAAGCTTCAGTGATATATTCCTTTGAGTTTTCTCTAGTTGGGGTCGGTCCATCTATATTTCCCCGATGAGATATTAAAATCATTTTATACTTTATTTTTGTAATACCATCTTACAAGCGGAGTATCAGTGTTTAGTTTGTCTTGCGCACCCGACCAGCCTCTTCTAAATATATATTCAACCTCGTCATTTAAGCCAATTGATAGTAGATGTTTGCGAGCAAGCTCGTGATTACTATCAATGTGTTTTTGATAATCATCTTTTTTCAACACATCATACAGGTTACAGAACTTTTTCATATTGCTTTGATTTGAAAAAAACCATAAATCATTTATCATATTTATTCCATTTGATATAGGACCCGGTGGTCCTTGGACATAAAATTTATTACTGTTATATTTTGAAAATTCAAAATCAACCAAAAAAGCAATATCAAACCTTGTTAATAAAATGAAATCATATTCATTGCCGCTTAACTCTACTAACTTCATACACTCCTGGGCTGACTTCCATCTACAATTTATAGCTTGGCTTCTTAAATTATCGCTGTAATGTGGTTGAGGTTCAGCCTCAGATAGAACAGGCTTATAGACTTCGTTTAATTTATCTGATAAATTATGGCTCCAAGTATGAAAAAAAGTATCTACACTTTCATTTTTTTTAAAAACATGCTTTTTGAAATGCTGCAAGCCAACCTTATAATTGATTATGTTATCGCCAGAGCCGTATTTATCATCAGTTCCGACCAAACCATGAAGGCATAAAGCCACCCTCATTTGTGTCTCCTACTATTATCTAAAAAGTTTTTCAAATCCTCGGGCGTGCCAATTCCCCACATTTTATGAACATAGAAAGGAATAAGTGTTTTTCCATCTTGTATTAACTCGTTATAAACGGGTGCTATATAAAATTCACTATTAACTCTAATATCTTTATCAATCATTTGTTTCGCATAATTAACAAAATCCGATCCACGACGATACCAATAAATGCCACAAGTAGCAATATTAGATATTGGTTTTTTTTCTGCCACGTCGGTAATAAACCCTCTAGAGTTTGTTTTAACAAATGACCACTTAGGGTGAACCGCGTTAAATGTGAAAACCATAGAATCAACATTCGTAAGACTTTTTAGTGTTATAAAATTATCACGTTCATATTCTATAATTTGATCTGAATTAGCTATTAGAAGATCTTCATCATTATCAATGTATTGTTCTGCCAATAGTGCCGTGCAAGCCGCTCCTTCAGTCAAACCATCAACTTCAACATGTTTAAACCTTCCATTTGTTATGCGGTCTAGAGTATCAAGAAGCCCAGAATATTTTTCAAGATGCTGTTTGCGAACTAAGAAAATATACTCACAATCAAAGTCTAAATTTTCTACTACTGATTGAATCATAGGCTTACCACGGACATCTATTAGGGGCTTAGGAAAGGTATATCCTTCTCTTGAAAAACGACTTCCCTCACCAGCCATAGGTATTAAAATTTTCATTATATGACTCCTTTAAATAAATCTTTGTCAACCTCATCGGCATTTTTGACTTTTATCACCTTGCAACCAGAGGCTTCGGCAGCCGCAATACCTTTTGGTGAATCTTCAACTATTATAACATCTTCTGGCTTGACGTTAAATTTATCTAATAAAAATAAGTATCCATCTGGCGCAGGCTTGTTATTTTCAATGTCTTCATTGGTTAACAAAAAATCTAGGTGTTCCAAAACACCTGTTTTATCTAACATTAATAGAGCAGTCCTTCTTATGCTATTGGTATAACAGGCAACAAAAAGCTCCTTATTTTTCAAATTCTGTATCATATCTACTTTTTCTTGTCTGTGAAATGCCATTTGATTTATTATTTCTATTGTTAGCTCTTGTTTTCTGTTAGATATCTCTTCATGCTTAGACTTTGGTATAATTTTCATTTCTGATAATTTACTCAATTTAGCCTTAGTTGGTATGCCATTAAAAGTGGAGTAGTGATCTTCTACGGATATCTTATAATCACAAACCTCTTTTAAGGCTTGATTTAGGGCTACGCGATGCCACTCACAAGCATCGACTAAAACACCGTCTAAATCAAATATTACAAGTTTCATTGTTTTATACCATACTTTTTGAAATATAAATCTTCTTCGCCACCCCAAGAGAGCCACCCTGGATAGTTTGTGTTTCCAAGATTACGGCGCTGTGACTGTGTCTTAGCTATTTTCCAAGGACTAAAAATTCCAACTTTACTGGCACCACTCAAGGTGGCTGCCCACCAAGAAAAGGTGCTATTATGTATTATCACCTGATTAAAGCTGCGTAATAAATTGAAATCATCTATAAAGCCTCCACGCAACCCGCCAGAACCATAAATAACTTTCTTGCCGTTACAGTGAACTGTTGGCTCTAGTTCTGAAAGCCCTCCTATTAGATGATTAATATATTCTAAAGATTGCTCTGGGTCTACCCACGGAGAGTTGTTTGGGGGATTGGGACCAACCTTAATTTCATGTCTAATTTTTTCTATATCAGACATAATATATGGTTCCCATTTTTCTGCATCTGTGACTATGTGTAGGCGCTTATAATCAAATTTACCTATTGCTCTTTTAAAAGCATCAGCAGATATATGATTTTTATTATGGTTTATTTGTATCAGCCTGTTTTGAAGTCTAAGGTGTAATATTAGATCTTCAGTGTTTGTAACAGGTGGATGTGTAAACCAACTCCTTATATCGTCGAGGTGTGGCTTCAAAATCTTGTAATCTTCAAAATAGCCATTTATCACTACATTACATTTTTGTAAGTTAGAAGAAAAAAGAACTTTTTTGTAATTATTATCATCAATAAATAATGTAGGAAAATTCTTGTTTATTGACGGTTGTTCAGGACGAATGCCCATTTCTTTAATTGCTCTATGGTGTAATAACATTCCATTTTTTTCTGCCAATAATCTGCCATATGAGTATTGAAATAAATTATTTCCAAAACCAATTGTAAAATTAATTATTACTGTTCCGTTGTTCATAAACAAACAAGCCTCCATATTTATTTTTTAATTGTCTTATTACTTCTTCTGATTCTTGAATTGTAACTTTAATACCATTTTCAGCCAAACAAATAGCAAATTTAAGCTGTTGCGATTCTTCTAATATGACGGTGCCTTTTTTGTAGGTTACCGAATCTGTCACATATTCGCACTGCCCTGTTGTTAAAAAATGTTGTACTTGAAAATCTAAGTGTTTATTATTAATATTTATTGAAGCCTCACACATATCAAATGGAATATCATTGTTCTCTGATAATCTTATATATGCCCTGGTGTCTCTGGGAAAACAAGGACCACCCCAGCCAAAGCCATACCTAAAGAACTTGTTATTAATCCTGCTATCAGAACCAACTGCTTTCAATACTTTCTCTGGCGCGGCTCCAATTTTGATAGCCAAGTCGCCCACCATATTAGCAAAAGAAATCTTACAAGTTAAAAAACAATTTAAAGAAACTTTTGTTAATTCTGCGCTTATCCTATCCATCAGGTGTATTGACGGAGAATTCGTGCAAGCGTTTTCATAAACATTCTTGATTTGTTGTGCTAACTGATCGGAATCGCTTCCAATGTAGACGCAGTCAGGCTCTGCTTGATTTTTAAGTATTGTTCCTTGTGCGATTGTTTCAGGATTAAAGCTAACTTCCCAGTTTAGGGAGGAGAGTTTATCATAAACACTATCAGAATAGCCAGGATTGACATTTGTACAGATTATCAAGTGTTTTTTATTTTCTTGCTGACCAAGTTTTATCAAGGCTTCTACCACATTATCAACCTGTGAAACATCATATCTTCCATCTGACTCCGAAAAAGAAGCGACAGTAACAAAAACAATATCTGAAGATTGGACACATTCGTGCATATCTGTAGTCACCATAAAATTTGTTGAGCACCGTAAGAGTTTATTGACTCCTGGCTCATGAGAATAAAAAGTCTTATCGTTGATTGAGTTAACATAATCTTGTATAATATCACAACCAATGACTTGATAGCCACCATTCTCTAATGTCAGACAAAAGCACAGTCCCAATCTACCTATACCAATAACAGAAATTTTTTCCATGGTTAGCCCCAAGTGAAGACTGGGTGCTTTTTAACACCGTCTTTATAAAAAACTTGAAAATTTTCATACTTCTCGATGAGCATTCTTGTCGTGTCTCTTCTCTTATCATCACCATTATGTGTTATATATCCCCTCTTAGACTTAGATAAGATTTTGTTGATGTATTCCTCTCTTGTTTCCAAATTACATTCTGAAAAAGCATAATTACTAATAATCAAGTCTATATCCTCAAAATCGTTTATCTCGTTGGACTCTCTAACTCTAAACGGCTTGACTTCTAAAGTAGATGTATATAGTTCTGATAGCTTCGCTGGCCACTTTAGATCAATATTGCAATAGTCTGCAATATCAAAGTGAGTGTTGATAATGGTTGCTAAGCCTCCATAGCCGCCACCAATTTCCACTATTTTCATCCCATCAAGTGAACCAAATAATGTTATAAGGTCGGATAATACTTTTACATATCTGATTGTAGTGGGAGAACAAACAAAATATTTTCCATTTGTAGAAAATGTAGCCTTGTTTGAGTTTCCAATTCGTTCATTGATTTCTACAAATTTGTCAAGTGACTCAATGAGTGAAGGGTTATTTTGTTGGATATTCTCAAGGTATAAATTGCCAAGATCATAAAGTGTATGTTCTAGAATTGTTTTATACAATCTATAAGATTTAAAGTTATCAAACACTTCTGGATTTATGATTGCTAGTTTACAAAGCTTTATATAATTTTCAGCGGTTTCTTCATTACACCGCCAGCCAAAATAATCATTTTTGTTAAAACCACGATCAACTGGCTCAGATCTCTTTATATTCATTTTTTTATTCCTTACTAATAAAATTTAAATACTTTTTAGTAACACTCACCATTGAAATTTTTGAATCAAAGGTGTTTTTTTGTATTTTATCAAAACTAAGAGGAGGAGGGGTTGAGTCTTTCAAAAAAACGTAATCCCACTGCGGCTCTGTCACAATAATTGCCTCTGGTCCTGCTATTTCCTTGGTACCTCCTGCTGAAGAACAAATTATTTGGCAACCACAAGCACGAGCATCTATAACAACATTCGGGCAGTGATCTAAATAAGCCAAATGTATAAAATAAGTTGAGATTTTATATATTGATGTTAGATCAAATATTGATAAGTTTCCAACATAAAAAATTCGGGGATGTTCTATAACGTAATCTGGATTATTGCCACATACCACCAAGCAATCGTTTGATGCACCAAAATTTAAAAAATATTGTATGTTGTCTTTAAGTCTTTTAAAAGAGTGCCAGTTTGCAGCACAACTCCAAACTTTTTGAAAGGATTTGAATTTATTTTTTAATTTTTCTGGTGGTGTTATGTTGGAAATTGAGAGAATATCAGCACCATTATTAATAATGTCATAATTGTTGTGCTCTCCAAACCATTTGAAAATCAATTCTTTATTAAAATTTGTTTGAAAAATTACACCTTTTGCATCATGATAACTTTTTTCAATATTATAATTCATTCTATCACAATCAAACCCCGAATTAAAATATATGCCGTCAAGTCTCAAATACATGTCTAGATCCTTTCGCAAACCAGTCGATTGTATGAATGTTAGCTTTTTATCATATGGAATAGAATTATTAAATTGAACACCCCTCATTTCTGAATACTTTACTAACTTCTGACCGAAATGATTGGGTCCAGATGTAAGATTTAAATTAACATTTTCTAAAAAGATATTCATATTTGATTTATTTTTTCATATGGTTTGATTTTTCTTATTAACGTCTCCGTTAATAATTGGTCTTGTCTGTTCATTCTATCATCTGACAGGGGATTCAATCTATTGTAGGAGTAGAGTATTTCATTGATTACTTTATGATTTTGTGGACCGGACATTTCAGCCATTGGCCACATTATTGCTTGATCGCTTGTTGTTGCCCAATATTGCCCAATTGGAGACATAAAATGCTTCTTTTTAACCTTATCAAATAATTTTTTCTTAAAGGTACCAAGGTGTGAAAATTCCCATGATTTTTTTCTTATATTGTTTGACCAGTATTGGTCGTTTATCTGTGGCTTAATAACTTGCCCAGTGGGCTCAATTATATAAGAACCATTTGTCATCCAAATATCCTTGTTTTGATAAACCTCATTCAAACAATCTAATACATCGTTATTATAAAGCCAGTCATCGCCATCTAATATAACAGCTATAGTATCATCGTCCAACAACTTGTTTACTTCAACTAAATTCTGCATCTTTCCTTTGCTAAAATAATTATTAATAGTTGTTATTTTATCGCTCTCAAAAGACAGAACCCTCTTGGTTGTATCATCGCTTGAATTATCATCAATATAATATACCTGATAATTTTGATAGGTTTGTTCTAAAACAGAGCTTACATTCTTTTCAACCCACTTTTCGCAATTATAGGATGTTATGATAATAGAAAAATGATTATCCAATTTCATTCCAGAAGATATTCTTTCGATTGATTAGATAATCTCTAATCTTAGATAAATTATCAGTGTTAAACCAGTCTTCATCTGCGTGTTGTACGTTTTCATTTAATTGTAGCTCACAACCAAGAAGCTTGGCTTCAATAACAAATCGAGGACATGTATCGTATCCGGTTGGAAGGAAAACAATGCCTCTTGCCGTAGACATCTTTTCCAAAACTTGTTCTGGTTGTAGTCCTGAAATTACTTCATAATCTATGCCGTTGTTTTTACACCATTGTTCTGATTGGCTGCTTCCCTTGACCCAAGAACGTGAACCAAGTACAAGCCATTTGTCTGTTTTTTCCTTAAGATTGTGTGAATATCTATCAATCTTATTAAAAAACTCTTCTCCAAATGTAGACGAGAGAACAAATAGTTTGCTTTTATCTATGCTCTGCAAATCGTTACAATAAATTTTTCTTTGTGTGTCTGACATAAAGAAAGTCTTTGATGAATTGTTTATAAACTTGCAGATTAGTCTACCCTTATCTGTATTTGTATAATCACAAGGTTCATCTTCTAAGAATTCATAAAGCACGGGGTTCCTATATTCACAATATTTATAATCATACTCAATAAAATAATAATTTTCTAAGTTATCAGCAGCAAAATTAATTAGTTCATCTGAAATCTGTGTTATATTTCCAAAAATCCAAGTTTTTTGCTTATTAGAAGATAGAAGACCCTTGGTTACATTTGAGCAATTTAGTATTTTTGAAGACTTTAAATTCGGTGTCGAATCTATGAGTGTTTGTAGGCTAAGTTCTGCACCTCCGATATATTGATATTTGAACAAATCACTCACAAAAATATAGTCTTCTTTAATTTCAATACTCTGAAATTCCATTGCTTCTATAAACTGCTTATACATCTTCTCTTGAGAGAAGCGCTCTGTAATTCCAGAGTTATCCCACCTTGTGGTTCCGGCGACCTCGTGATCATAGCAAGCACGCATCTGCTCTTTCGCAGA
>TARA_R110002167_G_scaffold140514_2_pt1 | contig 16805 bp, 11 predicted proteins | sample TARA_R110002167 | Tara Oceans TARA_R110002167 (sample SAMEA4398238) | marine metagenome | biome: Polar Biome; feature: [MES] marine water layer (ENVO:01000295) within the mesopelagic zone...; material: water (ENVO:00002006), including particulate matter (ENVO:01000060) such... | reverse complement strand
ACTACGCTCAAAATGACAATCAAAACACTTTTCAGACAGCCTCTTTTGTTTTAAAATATATCACGGTTTAAAAGAGTATCTTTGGTGGCAGAAAAAGATAAGTATGCCATTTAATAAATATATTCCAACACTTCAAGAGGCTTTAAAATCCAAGGGTATTGAATCACCCTTACCACTTCAAAAACTAATATTGTCAAAAATTAAAGGTGGGATGAGTCTGTTTTGCATTGCACCTGTAGGTTCCGGAAAAACAACAAGTATCATTTTAAGTGTGATACAAAAACTAAACGGAGAAGCTAAGGAAGACGCCCCAAGAGCCTTGATCTTTGTTAAAGACAAACAGGCTGCTTTAGAGTTGGAATCTGAGTTTATGATGTTTACAAAAGGGACCGATTTACGATTATATTGTGCTTATGACGAGCATAATATAGAACTACAACGGGAAGAACTTTATCTTGGATCCGACATTGTTATAGCAACACCAAAACGACTCAATAAAATCTTTTATTTGAATGGAATTAATTTGAATAAGTTGCAACTGTTTATCGTTGAGGATGCCGAATTTTTATTCAGAAATAACAATTTCGAAGAAATTTCACGAACTCCGGAAAGCATTGAAAAATGCCAATACCTGATTTTTTCAACTAAATTTGACAAACGTTTTGAGAGGTGGCAAAATACGTTTATGTTTAATTCCAAGATTTTTAAAAGTTAGGATATCTTAAAATATAACACAATATACTAATCAAAAAAAATGTCCCTAATTGGATTTAATCAAATAGATTTTATTTTTGATGAAGAATTCATTATATTATAACACGTTATGAAATACCCTTTTCGAATAAAATTTACCCCAAAAAACCATCAAAAACTTCAATAATCCTAGATCAAAAATCTTATAAGGCACAATCCTGAAAACAAACATAAAAGTCCATGAAAAAAATAGTAGTCGTTCTATCGGTCTTTATTTTAACAAGTATAAATAGTTATCCGCAAAAGATAAGTAATGAAGAAATTTCAAAACAGATAGCGTTATATAAAAATAGTATTCGTGGCCCCTATAAAGATATCCGATGGTTCTGTACCGATGGTAGCCTAAGACAGCCAAAGGATCCTTGTCCAGATAATATTGGACCAGGGGTGCAACATGCCAGATATAAAGATGAGGTGATAGCATTGGGGAAATCAAACCATATCTATCTTGGTCAGATATTGGCTTATACGAAGCATGACGAATTCTGGGATTCTGAAAATAATCATTCTCGTTTAAAACAATACCAATTGGATAAATATTTGCGGTCTATTGATGATGGATGGATTAATCAAAAAGGACAATTTTATAGAGGTGCGGTTCAATCTGAAGATGAAGAAACTTGGGGTATGGAATTCTATAAATGGCTTTTAGCAGATGATCAAAACCTTGAAAAACATTATTTTTTAATACGACAATCACTAAAAGACATCCCTCATAACGGTGATGATAATATATCACAACAAATTAGAAGTCAATCAAAAGTAATCTCTGATATATTTCCCGGTTTTATGGATTTGCGCGTTAAAATACATAGTCAACCAGAGTTCGGAGATATAGAAAAGACAAGGATATTTAAAGAAAAAAACGGTTCAAAACTCACAACGGACCTTTCCGATAAGTTTGAGCAATTAATTAAAACCATGACTAAATTTTATAGAACGACTGATATTGCAGGTCTTTTAAAAAATAGAGGTTTAATTAAGGATACCCCAATCGGACTTAAAATTGGAGATTTTATAAAGATGGAATCAAATGAGACTTCAGCTGCTATTCTAATTCCGGAAACATCTGAATTATTGTTAAGTGTACGAGAAGCTACACTTACCGAGAAACGACCTATGGCTCGCTTGCAATTATTGGAAATATCTTTAAAATTAGAAGAAATTGTTTTTAAAGAAGCACCACAATGGCAACCTAAAGATTTGCAAGACATGTTATCAAAAATTTGTTATTTAGGGTTGGCAACAGCTGGATCTGGTTATATAGAACTATCAGAATGGGACCAAATTAACCTAAAAACACCTTTGAAAGGTGAAGAAAATATTTCCTTAGGTGAATTAACGTCTGTTCTTGAAAATGCGCGTAGTTTGGTAGAATGGAGCTCCTCCATGGTGAAATCAAATTATCAGAGTATTGTTAATGAGTATGCGGCTTTTGAACCTAAGACCTATGGATTTATAGATGATAGAATTAGAGGATCCGTCTCCTTGTATTTAGGGGAAGCGGTTGGATATTTAGGGGATTTTATTGCTAAAGAATCGGCATTAACCAATAAAGTATTAGACATTCCAAATCAAAGTGGATTTAGAGGTCTTAATCCCGGGTATGCCTTTGGAGAATTGGTTGTTGTAAGTGGATCTCCAGATGGTGTCGACGTGTCTTCGGATAAAATATATATTTTTCAAAGGCCTCCGTCAGACTTAAAACCAATCGCTGGGATTGCTACGGTTTCAGAAGGGAATATGGTGTCCCACGTGCAATTATTGGCTAGAAATTTAGGAATTCCAAATGCAGCATTGTCCGATGATAATCTTCAAAACTTAAAAAAGTACAACGGGCAAAAAATATTTTATGCAGTTTCGAACAAAGGAAATATTATTCTTAAACTCGAAAATCAGATGACCGATGAAGAGCGTGCTCTTTTTGCTAAAACTGAGCGTAAAACGGATAAAATAGAAGTTCCTATAAAGAATATTCGATTAGATGTAAATAAAGTTCTTAATTTAAGAGAGGTTGACGCTACTGATTCTGGTAAACTCTGCGGGCCTAAAGCAGCTAATTTAGGACAGCTTAAAAAAATGTTTCCTGATAAAGTCGTTGAAGGATTGGTGATTCCTTTTGGAATTTTTAGAAATCACATGGGCCAGCCTATGCCAGATCAAAAGGAATCGTATTGGGAATTTTTAAATGCTATGTTTCAACAAGCAGAGAAAATGAGGAGTGAGAATGTTACAGAATCGGATGTTGAAAATTATCAGTTAAATCAATTGGAAATTCTTCGTGAAGCCATAAAAAACATGGCTTTAAAACCAGAATTTCTTGCTCAATTGGAAAATGGGTTTAAAAATGTCCTTGGAAGGGAAATAGGCACTATCCCAGTGTTTTTAAGGAGTGACACCAATATGGAAGACCTTAAGGATTTTACTGGTGCAGGTTTAAACTTAACGCTTTTTAACGTGGCCGACAAAAACAAAATTATAGACGGGATTAAAGAAGTTTGGGCATCACCGTATACAGAACGTAGTTTTAAATGGAGACAAAAATACTTGTTAAATCCAGAGAATGTCTTCCCATCTATTTTAGTAATTCCTAGCGTCGATGTAGATTATTCAGGCGTATTAATAACAAAAGGTATTGTTAATGGTAATGACAACGATTTAACTATTGCTTTTAGTAGGGGTGCTGGTGGAGCCGTTGATGGACAATCTGCCGAAACCTATTTAGTTTATAATGAGGGTGGAACACGGTTTTTAGCACCTGCAAGAGAAATGAACTTTAACCGATTACCTGAAACTGGAGGGACATTAAAGCATAGTGCCAGTTTTGAACGCCCCATTTTAAATAACCAGAACATAAACGACATTAGGTCCTTTGCCAAAACCATACGACAAACATTACCCAAAGAAACCCATTTGGATTATAAAGGAGCCTATGATGTTGAGTTAGGATTTAAAGACAATAAATTGTGGTTGTTTCAAATTAGGCCATTTGTAGAAAATAAAAAGGCGTTAAGCTCAGGATATTTACAATCAATAACTCCAGTTATTGATAAAAACAAAGAAATAAAATTATCACAAAAAATATAATATATAAATGAAGAAATCAATCCTATTGCTTTTTCTGGTTTTTGCAAGTTTTGCATTTACAGCTATTAATTATTACCCAATTGATGGGTACGACCATACTGGAATAAAGCGCTTAAAACGACTGGAACTAATAAAAAGTGGTGAAATCAAAGAGATGTCCAAACTGCCTGCAGGCGCAATGAAATCCTATCTGGATATAAAACTGAATTTAATATCCAAACAAGATGATAGTGTTGAATGTTATTTAAAAGTTGATGATGATTTTCAAAAGGATATCAATGCATTATTTAAAGGATTGGATAAAAGCTATTCCTTAACTGTTTTAGATATGTCTGATGTTAATCATGTTCGATTTGCAAAACGAAATGAAACTGCGGGCTATCAACCAGGAAGTGTTGGTAAATTGGCCGTTCTCGCAGGGTTGTTCACCCAATTGGCAAAAATTTATCCTGATAATTTTGAAGACCGATTAAATCTGTTAAGAAATAAATCGGTTAAATCGGGAGTTTGGGGTTTAACGGACGAACATACCATTCCTATTTATAATATTGAAACCAAAAAATTGATAAAACGTCAGGTTATTGCAAGTGATGTATTTACGCTTTTTGAATGGGCAGACCATATGCTTTCGGTGAGTAATAATGGCGCCGCCAGTATTTTATGGCGTGAGGTTTTATTGATGCAGGCTTTTGGCAAGGCATACCCTAATTTAACCCAAGAGGAAGCAGATGCTTATTTTAAAAATACACCAAGAAAGGAATTAACAGATGTATCAAATGATGTGGTTAATTTACCATTAAGGGATTTAGGAATAACTTCTGATGAATGGCGTTTAGGAAGTTTTTTCACTAAAGGGGCCAACACGTATGTAAGTGATAAAGGAGGAAGTATTGGGACTCCAATAGGCTTAATGAAATTTTTGGTTCAATTGGAACAAGGAAAGGTTGTAGACGAACAATCGAGTCTTGAAATGAAACGATTAATGTATATGACCGATAGAAGAATTCGGTACGCCCAATCTCCAGCATTAAAAGATGCTGCGGTTTATTTTAAATCTGGAAGTTTATATAAATGCGATAGAAGTAAAGGCGAAGCCTGTGGAAAATATATGGGTAATGTTTCGAACTTCATGAATTCGGTAGCCATAGTCGAGCATCCTAACAATTGCACCTATATGGTTGTTTTAATGACTAATGTTTTAAGAAAAAACTCAGCTACCGATCATATGATGCTAGCGGCAAGCATCGATAAAATTATTCAGAATACGCGTTACTAGATTCTAAAACACTTAAGGTTTCTCGAGCGAAATTTTTAAGTTTTTCGTCTTCGTGATTAATGTATTTTGTAACTAATGGAATATGTTTTGCTTCCTTTTGAATTTTAATCAAGTACAAAACGGCAAGCTTTAATTTCAAATCATTCGCTTCGAGTAATAATTGAAAACATTCTATTTCAGTAAGAATTTTTTGTTGTATTTTTTGAATCACTTCTTCTGAATTGATGTCTAAAACAGTATTTTCAATTATCGGTATAAGGGTCCGCTTTAAATCACCAGTAAGTAAATTATCTAAAAATTCAATCGCATTCGATTGTGCTTCTAGTTTTTCACTCATAAGTCCTGTATATGCAATATCCACATCTTCTTGTTTATATTTCAAACCAAGTAATTTAAAAATACGCTCTAAACCAGATTCCAATCGGCGTTCCAGTAAATCCAATAATCCCGCTCTTGCATCCCGTTCTTCATTGCTAACCAATACTTTGGTTTTTTTTCGGTTACGATACTGTTGAATAATCTCTGTATGCATTGCTGAAAGCGTTTGATGATATAAATTACATTCGTCATAAATCGTTTTTACCACCTTCATTTGATTGTATTTTAAACGCGGGGATTTTCTTTTTAGGTTGCTTAATGATCGAATGACTTCTAACCGAACACTTAAATCCCTATCATGCAATAATTGAAATAGACCATGTACCGCCTCTTGTGAGTTGAATGTCTCAATAACCATGGGAATAAATCGACAAATTATGATAGATTCCTTTCGTTCTTTAACAACAATCACGAGTGTTGGGAGTAATTGTACACCGAAATTATTTAAAGCTTCTAAAGTTGTTTCGCGATATACTTTGTTTGGTAAAAAAGACAATAAAGGTGAAATAAATTGTGAATGCATCGTTAAACCAGACGCCATAATGGCTGTGGCAACAAGGTCTTTATTCTCACTCTTTAAATGTAATTGTATAAAAGGATGGTATTCCATTAAATTGGCGTTCCCTATGGTTCTTAAAAGCATTTTTAAGGTAGAAATATTATCAGGATGATTTTTTATCCATTTTATCTTATCTGCAATTCGTTCCTTTAACTGATGCGTTTGTTTAAGCATATAATTATCCTTGGCCTCACGGGCCAAACATAATAAGGCAGCATTTGAAATTTGTTGGTTTACATGGTCCAAATATTTTTTATAAACCAAACCATTGTCGTTCGTCTCATGCAATAAAATATATTCTAGAGTAGCCAATAAGAGCTCATCATTATCCGACTTTAATAATTCAGGGACTTCAGACACTAAAAAATCAGATTTCAAAAAATACATATTTTGAATAGCAGCTGTTTTTACCTTATCGGAAGGATGTGATAATAATTTTTGAACATCATTAACAAATCGCTTATCATTAATTTCTTGTAGCTTTTTAAGCATAAATAAAATTTGAGACTCTGTTCCCTTTTCAAAAACAGTTTTCATTCCTTTCAATACTGAGGAATTTGAAGGAATCGGTTTTTTATGCCTTTCATTTTTTTCGGTGATGAGTGCTAAATTATCTCTAAAGGTTTTAAAATATTCTATTCTTACTTTGTAAACAAAATACACCCAAACGCCAACAAGTAAAATGATAATTACTGAAATATACGTGGAACTGAGTTCTAAGCCTTTTACAACAAAAATAAGTATAAAACCTGCAATGCCTGTAGCAATACTATCTACGACAACATCAATAAATGATTTGGTTTTGTTTTTTAAATCAAAAGGTAATGGTAGTGACAATAATTCAATGGCACTTTTATGAATGGATTGTTTCATTGTGCCATCAATGGCTTTAATAATAATAACTATTGCCAATTCTGGAAACACAAAAAATACAGCACTTCCTATTAAAATGCCAATAGGCAATAAAATTAATGAAAAACCTACTCCCCAAATACCAACAATTTTTCGAGTCACGAAAAGTTGAATGGCCAAGGACACTAAATTAAATGTGGAAAACCAAAAAGCGAAAAAAGAGGCTAAATCATCTGGGTCCTTTATGGAAGCAGATGCAAAATCACTAAATAAATAATCAACCAATTTTGCAACAAGTACACTAATAGCAACAATTCCAGCGATATAGGTAAGATGTCGCGAATTTTTAATAAGTGTAATTGGTTTATCGGCCGTATTAATGGTTCTCTTCTTTTGTTTAAACGTATTAAGTTTTTGTACACGGGTTTTCCATATTTTTCCAAGTAATGGAATGCAAACAACCAAAACAAAAGCGGCAACAAAAATTAAATTTTCAATACCTATCCAAGGTGCAAGCAGCGATGTTAAATAGCCCCCAAAAATTCCACCTAAAATGGCTCCAGAACCAATAAACCCGAATACTCGTTTAGCTTCCCTAACGTTAAAAACCAAATTAGCTAACACCCAAAATTGAGAAGCAGATAAAACGGCATAAATGGAAACCCAAACATAAAAGAAGTAGAGTAACCAGATATTAATAATGTTAAAGTTTAAAATTATTCCCAATCCAATAAGTAGAATTACAGAAATGATAAGCGTCATTTCAATAATTTTATGCAATGAATATTTTGAAAGAGCCCTATAATAAAAAAAAGAACTGATAATTGCGGTTACTGCAACTATTAAGAAAGCAAAAGGAAGGCTCTCAACTCCTAAATGGGAGAGAAATAAAGCGTTAACAGTTGGTTTTACAATAAGTAATGTGGTAATAATCAAAAAAATGTACGCTTGCATTAAAAAGGAAATTTTAAATTCTCCTTCTCTGATATCAAATATTTTTTTAATAGTTTTTACCAACATACATCTTATATGAATTATGCTTTTGAGTTTTTAACTTTCGATTTTTTAATAACCTTTTCTATTGGGTTCACCAAATTTCTAATTATCTGCTCGCCCCCTGCGTCATCAATTAAGGCGACTAAAATGTAGCGTCTCTCAGGGTCTCTTCCCCAAACCAAAATGGAGTCTGAATGATACGTTTGCCAAGAGCCAGATTTACGAAACAATTGTGCATTAGGGGCTATTTTGTCAAGGACACTAACAAATTTATGATGTAATCCAGGATTGCCCATAATGTCAAGCATTTCCTTAGAACGTTCGTAATTAACCAGTTTGCCGTTGGCCAATAAATAGTAATATCTACAAACTTGATTTACCGAAGCGGCATGACTTAAATGTTTAAGAGGTTCTCTATTCGTCCCGCCGCCGCCGCCATAGCGCTTTCCAACCCATAGTCCTCCACCGTTTTTTTTATCGTAAAACATGTATTTCGGGTCTGTCATAACATCTTCAATTTTTTGATACCCCAATCTGTCTATCATTCTTGTAGCCGCATGATTGTCAGATTTACTTATCATTAATTTCATGTCTTTTTTAATTTCGGGTGTTTCTTTAAGTTCCCCCTTATCAATAGCATCCATAGCGGCTAGCAAGATGGCAATTTTAGGCAAACTTGCGGCATACATCATATGGTTACCATTAATATTTGCATATTTAACTTGGTTTGGATTACTTAAATCAACAATTCCAACAGCCATTTTTTTCTGTGCAATAAGCTTTTTCCATTTAGGATTGGCTTTCAATTCATTTTCTAAATTTTTTTGCAAAGAACTATTGTGTAAGGAGGATAAAGGTTTAATTTTTGCGTTATCAATTTTAATGGGTAATCCAGTTTGGCTGTAAAACATAAAATTAAAGGCAAATAATAAAACTAAAAAAAAGGGCTTTGTTCCCATAGTAATATACACGTAAAAATTTTGAGTAAAAGTATTTAATTTACTCAGGATTAAAATGTTAAATTTTTAAAACAATGATTTTATTTAAACTCTAATAAATACGCTTATTCAATTACATTAGATGTCTACAAATGTTAATTTTTAATAAATAAAACAATCAAATAACAAGTGATGAACGATTAAAGTTGATATTTTATTGAATGTCCGTATTCATTCATAATACCATTTTTGTCATTCAGAATGGAGTGAAACGAAATAAAGAATCTATTGAAAATCAATGAGATTCCTCCTTTGTCGGAATGACAGAATCATTATATTTTCAGACTTATGACAAATTACGGACATTCAAAAATATTTTTAACAGTTCAAATAAAACAATCAAATAACAAGTGATGAACGATTAAGTTAATAAAGTACAATTTTATCCTTTTAATAATTAAATTTCATAACTTCACAGTTCTTGTTGTGAGTTTAAAGTATAAATAACATAATCATGAAAAATCTTTTGTTTCTTCTGTTTCTAGTATTAATTTTTAATTGCAAGCCTAAAACAGATAGTGATGATAATAATCTTGAAGTAAATCAAGCGACTATTGGAAAACATCTTGAACGCTTAGCTGCTAATGAATTTATGGGAAGAATGCCTTTTACAGCGGGTGATGTTAAAACAGTTACGTATTTAAAAGATGAATTTGAAAAGTTAGGCCTTAAACCCGGAAATGGAAATAGTTATTTTCAAGATGTTCCAATGATTGAAATCACTGGTTCAGTTTCTGATAAAATGATTATTTCAGGCTCAAAAGGAGATTTCAATTTATCTTATTTTGATGATTTTACAGCGTTAACTACAAAGGCAGAAGAAGACGTAAGTCTTGATAATTCTGAATTGGTTTTTGCTGGTTATGGTATTGTCGCACCTGAATATGGATGGAATGATTATGAAGGTATCGATTGGAAAGGAAAAACAGCAGTTGTATTAGTAAATGATCCAGGTTTTAAATCTGGAGATTCTACTTTATTTAAAGGCGATGCAATGACGTATTATGGTCGCTGGACTTATAAATATGAAGAAGCAGGACGCCAAGGTGCAGCAGGTATAATTATTATCCATGAAACCATTCCTGCGGCCTATGGATGGAATGTAATACAATCCAGTAATACTGGGTCCCAATTAAACCTTATTGGTAATGCGCCTGTTACAGATATTCAAGGCTGGATAACCCATGAGTCTGCAAATAAGTTGTTTGCGGCTTCAACCACTGAAATAGATGATTATAAAAAACTGGCAAGAAATAAGGGTTTTAAACCAATACCTCTAGGTTTAAAGGTATCTGTTAAAATAAAGAATACTATTAAACGTGATGTTTCAAAAAACGTCATTGCCATTTTGCCTGGAACAGATTTAAAAGATGAGTACATTATCTATTCAGCCCATTGGGATCACTTAGGAATAGGAAAACCAATAGATAACGATTCAATCTACAATGGCGCTAATGATAATGCTTCGGGTGTGGCCTGCCTCTTGTCTATTGCGGAAGCTTTTAAAAACAACAAACAACCTAAACGATCGGTTGTTTTTCTTGCTGTTACGGCCGAAGAACAGGGATTATTGGGGTCTGCATATTATTCTGAACACCCAATTTACGCACCACAAAAAACGATTGCTAATATTAATATGGATGGTCTTTTGAATCCAGGCAAAATGAAAGATTTTACTATTACTGGTTACGGACATTCTGAAATGGATGAATATGCTAAAACTGAAGCCGAAAAATTAGGGAGATATATAATTCCAGACCCTGAAGCAGAAAAAGGGTACTTTTTTAGATCAGATCATTTTAATTTTGCTAAAATAGGAATACCTGCTCTTTATGCTAAGGGAAGCTATGAAGGTTTTGATATTAGTATTGATAGTATTAAAAAATTTAATGATTATTATAGAGCACACAATTACCACCAACCATCAGATGAATATGATCCAAAAACTACAGATTTAAGTGGAGCACAATTTGATGCGCAACTTTTATTTAATGTTGGATATACCTTAGCAAATGAAGATTATTTCCCAAAGTGGTATAATACCAGTGAATTTAAATCGGCAAGGGAGAATAAATAATTGTTTTATTTAAAAAAGTAAAAATGCCTTGATTGCCTCAATTCGGCAATTTAAAAGATGTTGTTTATAATGGGATATTTCCATGCTTTCTTTGAGGACGATTAACTTCCTTATTCTCTAACATTGAAAAAGCTTTTATTAATTTTCGGCGAGTGTCTTTTGGTAAGATAACCTCGTCTATAAAACCGCGTCCAGCAGCACGATACGGATCGGCAAATTTATGAGCGTATTCTTTTTCTTTTTCTTTCCATTTAGCATTGGAGTCATCAGCTTCCTGGATTTCTTTTTTGAAAATAATTTCAGCCGCTCCTTTGGCACCCATGACTGCAATTTCGGCACTTGGCCACGCAAAATTTAAGTCGGCTCCAATATGCTTAGAGTTCATCACATCATAGGCGCCACCATATGCTTTTCTTGTAATAACTGTCACTCTTGGCACCGTTGCTTCACTTAATGCATAAAGTAGTTTAGCTCCATTGGCAATAATGCCGTTCCATTCTTGATCGGTTCCTGGTAAAAATCCTGGGACGTCAACCAATACAAGTAACGGAATATTAAAACAGTCACAAAAACGAGTAAACCGTGCTGCCTTTTTCGAACTGTTAACATCCAAAACGCCTGCTAAAAACATAGGTTGATTCGCAATAACACCAATACTTCTTCCAGCAATTCTTGCAAAACCCACTATAATATTTTCAGCATAATCTTTATGAATTTCATAAAAAGAATCGACATCAATTATTCCGTAAACAACCTCATGCATATCATAAGGCTTATTAGCATTATCTGGAACGATAATAGTTAAAACTTCTCTTACTTCATTTCCCAAAACGTATGGCAAAGGTTTTGGTATTTCTTTATTGCTTTGGGGTAAATAACTCAATAATCTTTTTACATCTTCTAAACATTCCACATCGTTGGCAGATGTTTTATGTGCTACTCCAGATTTAGAGGCATGTGTATAGGCGCCCCCTAATTCTTCGGAAGTTACAGTTTCATTTGTTACTGTTTTTACCACATTGGGTCCAGTAACAAACATATAACTCGTGTTTTCAACCATTAATGTAAAATCTGTCATGGCTGGCGAATACACGGCACCACCTGCACAAGGGCCCATAATTGCTGATATTTGAGGGATCACACCAGATGCCTGAACATTCCTGTAAAATATATCGGCATAACCTCCCAAAGAGCGAACACCTTCTTGAATTCTGGCACCACCAGAATCATTTAGACCAATAATTGGGGTTCCTATTTTTACAGCTAAATCCATGATTTTACAAATTTTTTCGGCGTGTGTTTCTGATAAGGCACCACCAAAAACCGTAAAATCTTGGGCATAAACATACACTGACCGGCCATTAACAGTGCCATAGCCAGTAACAACACCATCCCCAAAATAAAATTCGTTTTCCATGCCAAAATCAGTCGTTCTATGAGTCACCAAAATGCCAATTTCTTCGAACGATCCTTCATCCATTAAATAATCAATGCGTTCTCTTGCAGTTAATTTTTTCTTTTGATGTTGTTTGTCAATACGATTTTGTCCGCCACCTAAATGTGCTAAGGCAATACGTTCGTTTAGTTTGTTTATTTTTGAATCCATAATTTTTATTTAGCCACTAATTCACGAATGTTTTATAAATATCTCATAATCTTTTTTGATTGCTTATTCATTTTTGTTTACTGAACGCATATACTGAACACCGAACACTGTCTACTTAACAGATATTCGCACTAATTTTTGGTCTTCCATATATTTTTTCAGGGCAACCATCGCGGCTATTTTTTCTTCGAGTTGTGTTTGGTTTTTTAAAACTTCTGGTGAATAATAGTTTTTTACAAAATGTGTATCGAAATTACCAGATCGAAAAGCGTCATGCTCAAAGACATATTTCCCGAATGGCAGTGTGGTTTTTACACCTTCAATATGATACTTGTTGATGGCTTCGAGCATTAACTGAATGGCTTCTTCTCGTGTGTTTCCGTAGGTAATCAATTTTGAAAGCATGGGGTCGTAATAAATTGGAATGTCCATACCTTCTTCATAGCCGCTATCAACTCTAATGCCTTCACCAACAGGTAATTTGTAAACATCAAGATGTCCAACGCTTGGAAGGAAATCATTTAAAGGATCTTCAGCATATACCCGTAATTCCAACGCATGGCCGCGTATTTTTAAATCTTCTTGTTTCATATTTAGAGCTTCACCTCTTGCAATCCGTATTTGGAGTTCGACCAAATCAACCCCCGAAATAATTTCTGAAACAGGATGCTCCACTTGTAATCGGGTATTCATTTCCAAAAAATAGAAGTTATGATTGGCATCTAATAAGAATTCAACCGTTCCAGCCCCCAAGTAATCACATGATTTTGCTACCAAAATGGCCGCTTTTCCCATTTTAGCTCGTAATTCTGGGCTTAAAATGGAAGAAGGAGCTTCTTCAATTACTTTTTGATGGCGTCTTTGAATACTACATTCACGTTCAAAAAAATGTAAAATAGTACCATGGCTATCGGCCATAATCTGTATTTCAACATGCCTTGGAGAGGTCACATATTTTTCAATAAACACGGAACCATCTCCAAAAGCTGATGTGGCTTCACTGATGGCACGATTCATTTGAGATTCTAATTCGCTTTCTTTTTCAACAATACGCATGCCTTTTCCGCCGCCACCAGCCGAAGCTTTAATTAAAATAGGGTATCCTATTTCTTTTGCGATTTTTTTAGCTTTAATTGTATCAGTTATCGCTTCATCAATTCCCGGAACCATTGGGATGTTATAGTGCTTAACGGCTTCTTTGGCCGCGAGTTTGCTTCCCATCATTTTTATGGCTTTAGATCGTGGGCCAATAAATATGATATTGTTTTTCTCACACAATTCTGCAAAATCGGCATTTTCACTCAAAAATCCGTAACCAGGATGAATAGCATCTACCTGTAATTGTTTGGCAACTTCTATAATTTTATCATCTCGTAGATAGGATTGTTTGGAAGGTGGATCGCCAATGCAAACCGCTTCATCAGCAAATTTTACATGAGGGGCAGTTCTATCTGCAGTAGAATAAACAGCCACTGTTTTAATACCCATTTTTTGAGCCGTTTTCATAACTCTAATGGCAATCTCGCCTCGGTTAGCAACTAATATTTTTTTCATCTTATTCGAATTCAATTAATAAAGTATTTTTATCGACAGCATCACCTTTTTTTACTGAAATGGACTTAATGACTCCTTCTCGTGGAGAGGTTAAAATGTTTTCCATTTTCATTGCTTCCAAAATGAGTAATGGGTCATCTTCTTTAACTGACTGTCCAACTATTATAGAAATATCTAATATTAATCCAGGCATTGGGGCTTTAATAAAATCCACATGTTTTGCTGAACTTAAAGCAAATCCCATCTCTTTTATTAATACGTCTAAGTCATTAAAAATAGCCACTTTATAAGTCGTATTATTAATTTTTACATTATATGATTTCTGGTTGAAATTGGAACTTGTAATTTCTGCCATATACGAATTGTTATCATATAGAACATGATAGGTTGTTTCTGAAGTTTTTATAGCATCCAATAGAGAAAGATCTTGGGGTGAAATATCGAATTCTGAATCAGAATTTACGCGTACTTTAAAATTCATTGAATAGAAAGTTTTGTTGATATAAAGATAAAGATAATAACACAACCATCATAGATTATTATATCAAATGAGATTATGCCGTTGTCTTAGTAAAGAAAAGTTCTTTATATTTTAAAATGACTTCTGTTTTGGTGTTTTTATACGGCCTTACTTGATTAAATTACCCCAACAATTAAATAAATAAAAGTTCCTATCCACATGGAGCGAACAAAATCAATAAATGAAGGAATTACATTCATATAAAAAAAGGAGTTAGTTGCTTATTTGCATGATGCAATCCAATACAAACTGGTAATATGGTTTGTTACTTGCCACAAAATGGTTGTTTTCTCCAATTTGATTCAATAATTTCTTGAACGCTTTAAACGTCACTAATTTTAAGGCTTCAACTTCTCCTTTTTGGGGAATCAGTTTTTCTAATGGAACCTTTAATTCTGCTATATAGGTGTGATGGAATTCATTGTCTTTAATGCCATTTGCGTAGGATTGAAAACAATCAAAAACACCTATTTTTTGTAAATCATTGGGAGTTAGATGTAAACCTATTTCCTCTTTAACTTCTCGCAACGCCGCATGTATAATTAATTCGCCTGCATCTACATGGCCAGCAACCGACACATCCCATAGCAACGGACATATAGATTTAGAAGCAGCGCGTTGTGCTAATAATACACAACCATCTTTTGTATAAAGCCATATATGAGCCGTATTATGAAAATAGCCATTCGTGTGAATTTCGGATTTTAAGGCTTTTCTACCTGTTACTTCTCCGAGTTCAGTGACTATGTCGATATACTCATCATCCATAAATAGTTTATTTAATGGGGATTTCTATAAGATAGCTAAACCTTATTTATTACTTAAAATAACTAAACGTTTCCCCGTCTTTGATGTTTAATAACGATTCATAAATTAATTTAATCACATTTTCCACATCTTCTTTATGAACCATTTCAACCGTAGTATGCATGTATCGCAATGGTAAAGAAATGAGCGCCGAAGCAACACCGCCATTGCTATACGCAAACGCATCGGTATCTGTTCCTGTTGCACGCGATAAGGCATTGCGTTGAAACGGGATTTTATTGGTGTCAGCAGTATCGGTAATTAAATCACGTAGTTTTTGTTGTACTGCAGGTGCATAAGCGATTACTGGGCCTTTACCCATTTCTAAATCACCTTGCACTTTCTTTTCAATCATTGGGGTTGTTGTATCATGAGTTACGTCGGTCACAATAGCAACATTTGGTTTAATGTTTTGCGTAATCATTTCGGCGCCACGTAGACCTATCTCTTCTTGTACGGAATTTACAACATAGAGTCCGAAAGGCAAGGTTTTTTTATTTTCTTTAAGTAATCTGGCAACTTCGGCTATCATAAATCCGCCCATTCGATTATCTAAAGCGCGACAAACAAATTTATCACCGTTTAAAATGTGAAATTCATCAGGATAGGTAATCACACAGCCCACATGAACACCTGATTTTTCAACATCTGCTTTTGTTTTACAACCACAATCGATAAAAATATTCTCTGGTTTTGGAGTTTCTTCTTTGGCTTTATCTCTGGTATGGATAGCTGGCCAACCAAATACGCCTTTTACGATGCCTTTTTTAGTGTGAATATTAACAACTTTACTGGGTGCAATTTGATGATCGCTACCACCATTCCGTATCACATAAATTAATCCGTTGTCCGAAATATAATTGACGTACCATGAAATTTCATCGGCATGTCCTTCAATAACAACTTTGTATTTAGCTTTTGGATTAATAACCCCAACCGCTGTTCCATAGGTATCGGTAATAAACTCATCGACGTAAGGTTTTAGGTAATCCATCCATAATTTTTGACCTGTCCATTCGTAGCCTGTTGGCGCCGCATTATTTAAATAGGATTCTAAGAAAGTCATCGACTTTTTATTCAATATTGATTTTTTTGACATAGGAATTGTTTTAATTAGGCCCCTTTCAATGAGCTGTTTTTTCTCAAGGGATTTATCATGTAAAAATAAGAGGATTTATTCGGTTTTAATAATTGAAAAAGATTTATTGTAACAAAAAGGTTTATTTTCACACTTATTAGCTAATTGGGCTTAATACTAAAATAGTACAGATTAAAACAATATTATTAAATACTAACCAAAACTAAAGATGTTTTCCATTTGGATGACATCTTTTTATATTTA
>TARA_R110002167_G_scaffold63277_1_pt1 | contig 16819 bp, 7 predicted proteins | sample TARA_R110002167 | Tara Oceans TARA_R110002167 (sample SAMEA4398238) | marine metagenome | biome: Polar Biome; feature: [MES] marine water layer (ENVO:01000295) within the mesopelagic zone...; material: water (ENVO:00002006), including particulate matter (ENVO:01000060) such as...... | reverse complement strand
GAATTAACTGCTGTACGGGCCGAATACGGTACAGTAGATCAATCAGTATCTTGTAGCTTACATGTTACATCGAGTGGTATAGGAAAAGGAGCCGATAAAGGCTTTATGTCATCATCTATTAATACTGCATGGTCTGGAAGTGTACCTACTGTAACAACCGCCTATCTTGGTGGATTTGTAACTGCTAGTAAGCCTACATCATATAACTTATCAATGCACGGAGCATTCGGAGATACGTTTAACGGTGCAATACAAGAGCTTAGATATTATGCTAACGCATTAAGCTCATCTACGTTAATAAACCACTCACTAGCTCCTGAAATGTATTCATCAAACACAGGTACTGATAGTTATGATGAATTATTGCTTAGACTTAAATTAACTGAAGATAAAAATCATTGGTCAGGTAGTGCAGGGCTAAATTCAACTTCCGCCTCAAATATTATATCAAGTGCTCAGCCAAACCAAATTAAAGGAAAATATTGGGATAATTCTAGCATCTACATAGTTTCAGGTACAGCATTTAATTTTCCTAACGTCTCTAGTTACGGATTCGTAGAATACTATAGTCATATTGATACACCTGAACTTGGTCCTAATAATTACACTAGTAATAAAATTCGTATAGAAGAAAATAAGTTAATACGTCACTTGAGTAGTGAGGGTAGAGCCGAAGCACCTAGTACTGATAAATATGCTTTAGATAGTAATAATTTAGGTGTATACTTCTCACCTACTGATCAAGTTAATAACGATATTTTTAACCATATAGGCGGTCAACAGCTTGATAACTATATAGGTAACCCGCAAGAAGCAAACAGTGATAACTACTCAGGATTAGGTATATTAAATAACAGTTACTGGAAAAAGTATACAGGTGATAATAATAAAGCTACGTACTTAAACGAGTTAAAACAATATGATATGTCAATGTTTACAATGATAAGTAAATATTTACCTGCAAGAGCTAATTCAACACTAGGTGTAGTCATAGAGCCGCATTTTCTTGAGCGATCAAAAGCTAGAAGTAGAGGTAAGCTAACAGTTTCTGGTGATACAAAACCTCAAAATATCGCGATAAATGCTAGCTCTTTTGCAAAAGTAAAGCAAGCTACTAGTATTAAATCAGCTAACCCACAGGTCGTGCAAACAGGATTTGTCTTACAACCGCAATTAATATCAGGTAAGATTACCCCAGTAACAGTAACTGCTACCAGTAATGCAGTATTAAAAACTATATCTGGTACTCCTCAAGTACTGCCAATAAATAATAAACAAGGACCATCTAGTACTGTTATTAATGCAGTTATAAAATCTAATTCAGGAACTCCACTATTTAGGCTAAGTAATGGATCTGCATTATCTACTGGTAAAGGTCTATCAAATATAACTCAGTATAATGCGAGTAATGTACCATCACATATCGGTAATCAGTCTACTAACTGTACTAATGGTAGTATAACAGTAACTAAACAATCAGTCGGGTCAACATATAGCTTCAAAAGTCTGCTTAAATCAGGTAGTGGAATAGCGCAAAAATACATTCAAGTTACAACTCCAGATTATATAGCCTCTGCAAGTATGCAGCATATTAGCCAGCATACCCCATCAGTAACTAGGATGACTAATATATACCACTACTACTCAGCTAGTGTTGAATATAAAGCAGGTTCATTAACCCATGGTACTGCTAAGCTATCAGACGCAGTCAAAAGTTCATCATTTGGTAAATCATATGAAGATGGAAGCTCAGTTAACTTATTTGCATACAGCAAATCGCTGAAACCAGCACAAGTTAGTGATTATAATTTAACTAATAGGCGCTATCAAGGAACACAACTAACTGCAACTGATTTTAATATAAACAGTGAAGATGGTTCACGTGAACCAGTAGTATCCTTCACAATAGGGGATCCAAATATACTTATAAATTCAGATGCCGGTTTTGGAGGTAATATAAAAATAGAATAATAACACAGGTTTTTTACATTTATCATATTTATATGTAGACAAATCATACAGAGGATAATACAATGGGATATTTAGACAATACATCTATAACAGTCGACGCTATTTTAACTAAGAAAGGACGTGAAGTCTTAGCTAAAGGTGCTGACGATTTTAAAATAACACAATTTGCTTTAGCAGATGATGAAGTTGATTACGGATTATGGAATCCTGCTCACTCTTTAGGAACTAATTTTTACGGTATAGCTATCGATAATATGCCTTTAATTGAAGCAATTCCAGATGAAACTCAAACTATGAAATATAAGTTGGTTTCTTTACGGAAAAGTACAACACGGATACCAGTCATCACTGTAGCACAATCATCAGTTACTTTAGTAGCAGGAGGAGATGCGGTAGAAATTAAACCAAATACTTCTAACTTTGAAGGCGGTAATTCTACTTTAGGTTATACTGCTATACTAAGTAATTCAGATGTAGCGTTTCTAGAAGTAAGCTCCCCAGTAAAAAGTTTACTGATGCAAGGAGCAACTATACCTACTTTTGTAGGTGATGATGAATCTGCTCAATCAGTAACTGCTGTAGGATTTAGCTTTAGAGTTGTTGCAAAAAATCAACCAATCGAGAATAAAACTGCTACTTTAACTATTATAGGTAACGAAACTGGTGGTCGTGTAACTGTTAATGTAGTTGTTAATAAGCAACAGGTAGCTACATCAGGTGGTGACTTATAAACATAGGGAAACAAAATGGCGAAAACACAAGCGCAAATAGAAAAAGAAATTGCAGAAGTTGAAGCAATTAGAAATCAGTTAAAGGAAGAGAAGAGGCAGGCTCAAGGATTACCATCAACTGCTGATTCTGCTAGAGGAGCAATATTACGTGAGGCTCAAAAGTTAGCTAGTCAAATAGTTAGAGAGAGAGATTCACTAGCTCAAAAAACTACTACTGGTAAAATCTACTCTCGATTTGATGCAGGTAATGATATTATATCTAATCGAAAAGAAAAAGTTACAGCTGGGTTATGGTCAAACAGTTCAGGAGAGCTAACAACGTCTCACACATCATCAGCTCAAACTAGCTCTAATTCTGGTAGATATCACTGGAATGTATACAATAGCTCATCCATAGCATTAGGTTCATCTGTACAGTATGCTATTGCATATGGTAATAAACAGGGTAGTGGTAGTTTATTAAACAACGAGGATTTTCCAACTAAAGCAGTATATACTCAATATGCTAATTTAGTTTTACCACCAAACGATACAACTTTTACCTTTGCAGGAGCAGTAAACGAGAGTCATATATATGCTATAAACATTCAACGAGCTCGACTCAAAGAAAAATTAGATCCAGGTAACTGGGAATTAGTATTAAGTGGTAGCTCAGGAGGTTCTACAGAAGATGGGTTAACTAATACAGTTAGTGGGCACTCGATAACTAAACTTATTGATAATAGTGGAGCATCAAGCGCTACAATTCAAGATGGATTGAGAGTTTATAGCGTAGTAAGTGGTACAATAGCTAACGGTGAGTTAGCTACTGATACAACACATACTGCAAATAATGGGTACAACAAAGGTGGTTACGGGTTAGTATATCCAGATTTAGGAATAATAGTGTTAAATGCAGGAAGGTTAAAACAAAGAGGTATTAGACCGGTAGGTACAATGACTGCTTCTAATACTAATAATCAATTTAACAAAACGTTGTTTGCAGCTATATCTGGAGCAGCTTCATATAATGCTTCATACGGGTTTCAAGCTCGTAGTGAGGAAGAAGTAGCTTCTACATTCTATTATATTAGAGTTAAGAACGCAGATTATAACTTCAGTAATAATCCGACATTTACTACAGGTTCACTTGGTGCACTTAAACATGCATCTATGATTAAAGATCCAAAAACATATATTACAACAGTAGGATTATATAATGATAAGCAAGAGTTGTTAGCAACCGCTAAATTAAGTAAACCTCTTCTTAAATCTTTTGATAGAGAATCGTTAATTAAAATTAAGCTTGACTTTTAGAGTTACCTTACAGAAATTATACACTTTATATAAACCCTTTATATTTATTATAGAGGGTTTTATATTATATAAACCAATACAATATGTCAGTATTTAAAAAAATAGATGTAAACGATAATTCTATTACACCATTTAACGTGTATAAGGATTATGATATAACACCATCTAATTATACAGGTAGTGGCGGAAACGGTGTACAATTCTTAAGTGGTTTATTTCACTCCCATAGCTTTGGGGATCCTATTAACGGTGTTCATATAAATGATGAGGTTAAAAATCCTAACGGAACATATAAATCAATAATATGGGATAGCGTAAATCACTTATATTATCAAAGAACAGACAAACCTTCTGAAAATTTTGGTGGTAATATACCAGAAAAAGAGACACGAGATCTCCAAGAAGTAGCACACGTAATATCAGTACCATCTACTCTTTTTGATTTACGAATAAAGTCCGGCTCAGTTAACATTACTGACGGTTATATTCATACTATGCCTATAGTGCATGAACGACATATTGATTATAGAGTAAGTAATACAATATATAATACCCCTGTATTGCTAGCTGATCATTATAGATTTGAAGCTAGTACTAGCAAATATGCAAATACAGCAGAAGTAGGATCAGCTGTTTCAGTAGCAAGTACAGGGTCAGTTGCGCAACATATGGTACTAACTGGATCTGGTAAGGTAGGAACTGGTAGCATGTTATTTAAAGTACCAGACGTTGATTCAGTTACTACAAATGGGGTAGTGGTACACCATAATGCTGGTAACGGTATTAAACTTAGAGATAATTCAGATTTTTCAGGTAAAGCTAACTCTAACTGGTGGTCACACCCAGACGCTACTAACGCTAAACATGGTATGCCTGTATACAATATCACAATGTGGGTAAAACCACCTAATCCAGCATCTATGCCGAATGGAGTAACTAAAGCACCCGGTGTACAACATTTACTGACACGTGATAAAAACGCTTATTTTGAACTTAATATATTAACTGGTTCATTACAGGATGATACATATAATCCTAAAAAGTTAATACCGCTGCAAATGTTCTTTGGAGCTACTGGTAGTAATTGCACTACATCTGAAAGTCGAGCAGCTACCTCTACTGGGTTTGGTTTAGCAGTTGATGAGTGGAATTTAGTGTCTGTTCAGCAAGAATTTTGGCCAGGAGATGAAGTGTATTCAGGAACGTCAGGTTCATACTACGAACAACTACCACCATGGGGACATTCAGCTGCTAAAACCACACTACGTATATATAGACCAGATGAAGATGCAATTAATGGATATACGTTTATTAAAAAAATAGGATATGCAACTGCATCAGTAGCTCAACCTCATTGGACCAATCTAACAACTCGAGCAGTAACAAGCTCAATACAATATAATAGACACTGCTATATTGGAGCATCTGGTTCAGTTAAACTTGGAGCTACTTCTAACAATCCAACTGCTAATACAGTATACGGAGCATTTACAGGATCAATTGATGATGTACGGGTATATGAATCTGTACTAACTGATACTCATGTACATAATTTGTTTAAACACCCATCTATGGATTTAAGACATACACCCCCAGTAACTGCTTCATTTAATGTTATTGATGATGGTTACGGTAATCTGGTTGATAAAGCAATAGAATCTTCTAACTTCTTTAACACAGCTAATCTAGTCGGGTACTACGGGTTTAATGAACTATACACAGTAAAAAATAAAACAAGCGGTTCAGGCGATTTATTAAGTCATAGAGGTTTAGGAAGAACTACAATTAAGGATTATAGTAGCAAAAAAAATAACGGCGTATCAGATAAAGTTAAATTTATACCTGGTATAGTAGTACAGCAGCAGAGTGGATCTATTAGATCCGCTAATTCAGTAAATTACTATCACACCAATGTACCTACTGGAATTCGTGCTAGTTTTAATAATAGTGGTAGTATTAAAATACCACACCTAACTGATTTGAATCTTGATAAAGACGATGGGTTTACTATTAGCTTTTGGATTAAAATTCCAGAAAGTCAAATACCTGGAATTAATACAATAACTGGTTCAGGTTCACCGTACCCTACTACAGGAGCGGGGGGTAATGCAGGAGGTACATCTACACCGTGTATTAATTTCCCTTCAGGTTCAACTGCAGGTAGAGATTATGTTACATTAATAACCAAATCAGGGTTAACCCAACGAACTTTAAAAAATGCAGCTAATGGTCAAAAGTATAATAAACTAGTACAGGGTAAAGAAGCTGAAAATACGTACCCATATCACATAGAATTAAAAAATACATCTCGTGAAAAGGATAATAAACCTTTTGAGCCAGGTAATGGGTGCCCTCAAGGTGCACCTATTAATACAATTGTAATACGTAGAAAAGGTAAAACAGGTAGTGTATTTTTAGAATCAAAATCTGCACTTGTACCTTTAATTGAAAATCATGTAGTAGTTACTAAAACTAGTAATGCATTAGAGGTGTGGATAAATGGTGTACTAGATAATCAAATAGTAGATAACTTAGATTGCACATCTAATGATAGTGATATATTTTTCGGAGATAACGGTAGATCGTGGGTGACTGGTTCTAAGTTAATATCCAGTATTGAAAGTAATTTTGTAACACCAAAAAATCCATTTAGTGGTTCACTAGATGAGATTAGGTTTTATAACACATCAGCTAACGCACAAAATGTATTATCTTTATATGATAATAATTTAAACGCACCTACTGCTTATCAATCTAATAAAGCAGGTAATGTTTTTTATGAACATGGTATAGTAGCGTTAACTAACAATCATTTAATAAAATACTTTTCTGGTTCACTACATCAAGGAACAGCAACTATCGGTAATAGTGGTAATGTATGGGATGGTAACGGTACAGCTTTATTCTCAAATAAATTTAGCTTAAAATTTAAAAATACTCGCGAGCTTTACGAACAAAAAATTCTCTGCAAAGCGAAAGCTTCTGACTTTAATTTATCTACTAATCCAACTTTACGTAAAGTAACTACTAATTGTGGTGATATACTATCAATTCAAGAGTTAGCTGACTTTGCTACTAAACCGGAATTTAATCCATATATTACTACAATTGGATTATATGATAATTTTGGTAGATTGTTAGCAATAGCAAAATTAGCTAAACCAGTACCTAAGCTTAAAAATGTAGATATGACGTTTGTAGTTAAGTTTGATAGATAATATTACTATTTATTTATAACAAGTTATGGCAAGAAAAATTTCAAAATCACGAGCTAATGCTATCAAGCATGGTTATCGAAGCGGATTCGAGCATAAGGTTTCAGGTGAACTTACTGAAGCTAAGATTAAATTTCAATATGAAGTAACAGTAATTCCGTACATTAAACCAGAAACTAATCATACATATACAATTGACTTTACTTTACCTAATGGTATATTAGTAGAAACAAAAGGTAGATGGGTACTTGAAGATCGTAAAAAACATTTACTCATACAAAAACAACATCCAGAGTTAGATATACGAATGGTATTTCAAAACTCTAAAGGTAAAATCAGAAAGGGTAGCAAAACAACATACGCAGACTTTTGTAATAAACATAATATTATCTGGGCAGATAAGTCAATTCCAACCTCTTGGTATAACGAAAAAACTTAAAATACTGTTTGTTATTAACAAAAGTTTTCGTATATTATTATATGCTTAAAAAACTTCAAACACTGCTTGAATCTTTACTTAATAGAGGAAGAGCTCTTCAAAATGATGAAATAGCGTTTAATTGCGTATTTTGTCACCACTCAAAGAAGAAATTACAAGTTAATCTACGTACACAGATGTGGCAATGCTGGGTATGTGGAGTCAAGGGTAGAAGTATTTATCACTTATTTAAAAAATTAAAAGCTTCTCAAATGCATTTTGAGAAGTTAACACAGTTTACAGGTTACACTCCAAATATAGTAGTTAAGAAATCATATGATACAATATCATTACCGGAGGAGTTTAAATCATTTCTACATGTAGATAGCAGCAATCCGGAATTCTGGAACGCGTTTGGGTATTTAAAAAAACGCGGAGTATCACGTGAAGATATTTTACGGTATAATATAGGATTCTGCGAGTCAGGTCCTTATAGTAAAATGGTAATAATACCGAGCTATGATCAAGATGGTATATTAAACTTTTTTACTGGTAGATCGTATTATAATGATTCAACATTTAAGCATAAAAATCCTAAAGTATCTAAGGATATAATAGGTTTCGGATTATATGTGGATTGGAATTATCCGATAACAGTAGTAGAGGGTGTGTTTGATGCATTAGCAGTAAAACGTAACGCTATACCTCTATTCGGAAAAATAGTATTAGAGAAACTTAAGAAAGCAGTAGTACAAAATAATGTTACCCATATTAATATAGCTTTAGATAAAGATGCACGAGCGAAAGCTCTTCAAAGTTGTGAATACTTTATCAATAATGGGGTGAAAGTAACGTTAATAGATTTAAAAGAAGAAGATCCTAGTGATTTAGGATTCTCAAAAATAACTACATTAATACAGGATAGTAACCAGCTTACTACATACCAGTTAATGGAGATGAAGATAAAGGAGAAGATGATTTGAATAAGATAGATGTAGGATTTGATAGAATAGAGCATATAGCGCATATAGCTGATGTGCATATACGAAATTTACGGCGTCATAAAGAGTACAAGCAAGTATTTAGAAAACTGTATAAGGATTTAAAAGATAACCTTCCAGAAAACTCACTTATATACTTAGCAGGTGATATTGTACACGCAAAGACAGAGATGAGTCCTGAACTTATTGAAATGATGAGTGATCTGTTCACAAAGCTAAGTAAGATAGCACCTACTATTCTTATTGCGGGAAATCATGATTGCAACCTTAATAATAAGAGCAGGTTGGATGCATTAACCCCTGTAGTCGACTCTCTTAATCTAGATAATTTTTATTATCTAAAAGATAATGGTGCTTATGAAATAGCTGATTGTGTGTTTAATGTAATGTCAGTATTTGATCAACCTGAAGATTATATATTATCTAAAGATATTAATACAACTAAAACAAAACTAGCTCTATACCACGGTTCAGTAGAGAACGCAACAACAGATGTTGGATTTAAACTACCTGGTGAAGTTACATCTGATATATTTAACGGCTACGATATGGTACTGTTAGGTGATATACATAAGCAACAATACCTTAACAATTCAAAAACTATTGCGTACGCAGGTTCTCTGGTATGTCAGAATTGGGGTGAACATCCAACTAATCATGGATATATAATTTGGGATGTTAAAAAACGCAAACCTGAATATAGAATTATTGAAAATGATTATGCCTATGTAACTTTAGAAATAAACGATGGTAAAATCGTAAATAAAATACCTATGCCTAAGTATCCGAGGTTACGTATTAAAGTCTGTAAAACTGAAGAATCTCAATTAAAAAAAATCTTAAGTGAGATACGTAAAACATCACAATTAAAGGATGTAGCAATAATACGAACTGATAGACTATCAGATCAACGCAGTGGTGATAGAAACGCAAAAGATGCAGGTTTAGGTGATGTTAGGGATACCAATTACCAAAATAAGTTAATAGTAGATTACCTAGAGCGTAATTTTGTGTTAGATAGTGATACTATTAAAACGGTAAAAAAGATAAACAAAGAATTAAATAGTACTATACCACAGGTTGATATGTTTAGAAACCTTACATGGAAGCCGATGAAGTTTGAATTTAGTAACATGTTCAGTTACGGTAAAGGTAACTCAGTAGACTTCTCTAATATGAAAGGTGCTTATGGATTATTTGCTCCTAATGCATCTGGTAAGAGTGCTCTACTAGACGCTATAACTTATTGTTTATTTGATAAATGTAGTAGGTCATCTCAAGCTAAGGATGTAATGAATAGTGAAAAAACTACTTTTCACTGCAAGTTACATTTTATGATAGATGGTCAAGATTATTTTATAGAACGTAATGGTAGTAAAGGACTTAAAGGTTGGAAGGAGGGAAAGTATTCAGTAAAGGTTAATTTTTGGACTCTAGATGAACAAGGTAATGAAGTATCACTTAATGGGGAAGCTAGATATGATACTAACAAACTTATCAGCTCACATGTAGGTCACTTCGAAGATTTTATACTGACATCTTTATCGCTTCAAAATAATAACACAGGATTTATAGATAAATCTCAATCAGAACGAAAAGATTTATTAGCACAATTTTTAGATATAAAGGTGTTTGATGACTTGTGGAGAGCAGCAAATGATGAGATAAAGGATGTAAGTGCATTATTAAAAGATTTTAAAAAGACTGATTTTACACAGCAACTAGCAGATGCAGAGACTGAGCTTGAGATAAAACGTGAACGTAAGCAAGAGGTAAAAAAATCTTCTAGTTCATTAACTGGTAAGATAAATACCCTAGATAAACGTATAACAGCACTTCAATCTAAAATAATAGAATTAGAGTTAGTTAATGATGATATTGACTCTATGAATATTCAGTATATGAAGTACGGTGAACAGGTAGAAGTTATAAACGATAGATTATATTCAGATGAGAATGTAGCAATCGAGAATAAGGAAAAAATTAAAAAAGCAACTACTGTTCTTAATGAATACGATATTGATGCAGTAAATGATAACTACAACCTTTTAATTGAACAACGTGAGTTAGTTAAGGAGTTAATGGCAGAGCGAGATCGTATTAAAGTTGATGTTAAGTATAAGTTAGAAAAGTTAGAAATAAATAACAATAATTTTGATCCCAATTGTAATTTCTGTAAGGAGCGTGAAAGTGCTTCTATTAAAATTCAGGAAACAACTAAATCTAGTTTAGAGCAGGATAAAATAAAAGCTAGTGAAGTTATACAAAAGATTAGAGACTGTGAATCAGTACTACTAATGCATGCAGATTCTGAAATTGATTACAATAAAATTATTAAAATAAATAATTTACTAACTACTATTGAGCGAGAGCGGAATGTAGGTAGAATTGCATATTATCAAGCTAGAGAGAAGCGTGATAAAATTCAACAACTACAGCACGAGGTTGAGCTTGAGATGAAGCAGTATCATGAAAATAAAAAAGCTATTATCCATAATAATAAAACAACTGAGCAGATAAGTGAATTAAGTGGTAAGAGTGATGAGTTAGTTGATACTAAGGCTGGAATTGAAGAAGAGTATATGACTCTCCATGGAGCTATTGAAGTTGCACTGTCTACAAGAAATAGTATTCTACACTCTATAAAGAAAGCAGGTGAACTTGAGCAGAAGTTTAAAGCATATGAATACTACCTAGATGCCGTTCAGAGAGATGGTGTCCCGTATGAACTAATTACACAGGTAATACCTATCATAGAAGAAGAAGTTAATGATATACTAGCGCAAATAGTAGAGTTTAAAATTATGTTTGAACTAGATGGTAAGAATATTAATACATACATTGTGTATAGTGAAGATAAGACTTGGCCACTAGAACTTACATCAGGTATGGAGAAGTTTATATCTTCTCTAGCTATTAGAACTGCACTAGTCAATGTATCTAATTTACCAAGACCTAACTTTCTAGCTATAGATGAAGGTTTAGGTAATTTAGATTCAGAAAACCTTAACTCATTATTTATGCTATTCACCTTCTTGAAATCCCAATTTGACCTACTTATGATTATAAGTCATTTAGACTCAGTAAGAGATGTTGTAGATAATTTGATTGATATTACTAAAGTAAATGGGTTCTCGAAAATAACGCACGAATAAAGTTTTGTCATACTTATTTATATAGTAACATATAGATAGGGCTCATGACATATAAAGACAGAAAAACCAATTCAAAACAAGGAGCAGCTACCAGCTATCCTGGTATTATATCACGCTTAGATAACAGGCCTTCCAAAAAAGGTCTGCTTAAACTAGATGTATGTGTAAACGACTCATCAGATTACAGTTTATATTACTTTAATATAATTACTAAACCGCTAGAGTTAAAATTAGGTGGAAATATATTTGAATTTGCTCCTCCTAGGAACAGATTTGTTGTAAATTCTCAAATTTTATTTGAAGCTGTTGACTCGAATGGTAACCCATTACCTTACGAGATATTACCTCAAAAGGATGGCAGTCAATCAATACGGTTGTGTATTGCTGTTGATAGTGAGACTCCTCAAGGTCCTGGAGCAATCACTCTAGTTGGTGAAGCACTAGTAGATGAATGTGGATGTCCATTACCTGAAGACTGTCAAGATAGGTTCAACGTAAGGTGGTCTTCAGTTATTCAAGTTAAAAATGATGATATATCTGGTACTATTGAATACGATACAGCTCCAACTATAACTGTATCAGAAACACAGATACCCTGGACATATGAAACCTATGAAGATGTGTATGATATAAACCCAGGTGCTCCTGGTCAGCCATACACAGTATCTGGTTCATATTCACCAACATATAACTCACAACCTACAGCTAGTAAAACAGGTAAAGTCGACTACAATCTACTAGTAGCACCTGATACAACGTCACTAGGTACGGGGAAGATAACTGCACTATCATCTACTGACCTAAGATTTTCAGCTAGCATGGTTGGTGGTATTATATACGTATCAGGAGGTCAATCCCATATTAATAACCTTGTACAACCTATAAATCCAAAACGAAATCGCTACTATGCACCTGCATTTTACGCTACAATAAGTGCAGTTGTAAATGCTACTGAAGCAGAGGTAACCCCTGCTTATATGGTTAAAGCAGTTAACCCTGGAGGTGATATACAAGATTATCCAGCAACATCCTTCCATACAAATCAAGGATTGCGACTATCTTGGAACGAAACCTCTGCATCAATAGCATACACTGAACCAGGTGTAGAAACAACAACTTTAACTCAAGTTTTAAAAACAGTCGAACAGCATGTATCATATGCTGATATTACTATTAATGGATTACGACCATTATGTGGTGTTGCAACTGATGTTGAAGTGTATGTTAGAAGTAATCGTGTAGAAGGTGCGTTAACTAAGTTGACTGAATTTCCGATAGAACCAACTAATATTAATTTAGATGATTCAAGAAGTACAGAAGAAGGTAATTTACAATCATTTCTCGATTTTGGTGTATTTGACAATCAAAATATAATTAATACATACTGGGAAAAAGGTAATAACAAATTAGCTACGGCAGAATCTATCACGTTAGCTAAAAATGATACAAATCTATTAAATGCGTGTAAGATAAGCATGCAAGAATCAACCGCGATTCAAGATAGAACTGATTTCACTACATTCAGTCAAAAATCAGCTTACACCAAAACTCTATCAGCTAATACTAACTACTTTATTGAATTTGATGCATATTCTGATCCAATTACTAGTAACAAATTAAAAGCTTCTATTGATATATATGTATCAGGATCTAGTATTGAGCCAACTAATAAAGCAAATCAAGACGAAAAATCATTAGGTAGGTATGTAGGTAGTATCACAAGCAACGGTACAGCTCCGTATGGTGAAACATATATTGGTAACAGTTTTGAATTTAAAAATATTATAAAAGGAATCACTAAACCTATATTTGTTGTTCGTACAGGGGTATGGTCACTTGCTAATATTAAACTTACATCAGCTCCTGGACTACCTACAGATACAGGTATTACACCAAATACTATTAGAACATTAGTGCCAATGCCGGCAATTACGCGGTTTAATGATCAATATATATTTGAACTTCGTTATAAAAATAAAAATGGATCAGCTAAAAAAGTATCTAGATTTGAGAATGCTCAATTTGAAGGAAATGATGCAAGTGCATTCATTGCAAGTCAGCCTAACTCAACTTACTTATCACCGTGGTTCAACGGACTATCTGCACTCACTTCATCTAAGAATGTTCTTATAACTGGATCATTATTTGTAAGTGAGCGAATATTTGCAAATGAATTTCATACCAACATAATAACAAGCTCTATTATTTTTCAAGAGGGAGATACAATATTTGGTAATTCAGATGATGATACACATTTCATTCAAGGTAATATTACTGCTTCAAGCAATATAAGTGCAAGTGGTAATATTGAAATACAACACATTACTGCCTCAGGCAAGCAGGTATTTTCATCAACCGGTAATAGCTACCTAGGTGATCCAGCAGCTTTTAATGTTAATTCTAATGGTGATAAAGTTATATTATATAGTGATGGTTCTTCTTATGATGCTAGAGTTGGTGTTGGTCCAACGAATAACTTATGGTTAAAATCTTATGGAGAAACAAGCAATGAAGGTACCATTGAACTACATACAGGCGGCAGTGAGAGAATAATTGTTACTGGTGATGGTAAAGTGGGTATTGGAACAACTGCACCGGGTGAATTATTAGAAATAGTTGGTAATGTAAGTGCAAGTGGTATCTTATACGGAAATCAAGCAATAATAACAGGTCCAATTACTGGTAGCTTTATAAGTGCTAGTAAAAGCATATATTCAGGAGGTCATATTACTGCATCTGGTAATATCTCTGCAAGTGGAACTATTTATGCTTCTAAATTTCAATCTGCAGGAGCTGCAAATGAAACAATACTATTTAATGATAACTTAGATATCTCAGGCCATGTAACAGCATCTGGTGCTATAAGTGCAAGTGGGCTACTACATTCTTCAGCTTCATTAGGATTTCAAAATATATCTACTTACAATTCACAATCAGGTCAATACTTTTATACTTCAAGCCAAGGTCTTTCCGAACAATTAGATACATTCAAAGTGACAGGACAACGAACAGGTGATTCAGTTATAACAGGATCCTTATATCTATCAGGTAGTACTACTGGTCACCTAACAGCCTCAGGAAATATAAGTGCAAGTGGAACAGGTTCATTTTCAGATGGTAGGTTTACAGGAAAGGTTGGTATAGGAACAACTACACCAGGTAAAACATTAGACATAAGAACACATGGGGTTGGAGATGGGATAACATTAGCAACATCAACTCCAAAGACTTTTGCTCAGATAATAAACGGTAATTCTGAAAGTTTTCCTTATGGTAAATTTACTATGAATTATGGAGATACTACACCTGTGCAAATAGTTGCTTTATCAAACGAACTGCAATTCAGCGGGGGGTATACAACTGGAGGTAAAATATCTTTTAGAACTGCAACAACTGAACGGATGCGCTTGACTGATATCGGATTAGGTATAGGAACCACTACACCAGCTCATAAGTTAGCAGTAGAGGGTACAACAAAGCTAGGTAATAACACTTCAAACAAGCATGACATTACAGGCTCTATTCATATGTCATCTTCTTACATGTCGGTATTTTCAGGAAGTGGTAGGTTTGCTTTTGGAAGGGATAAGCCTGGAACTTTAGCTTTCAGTAATAGCAGTCCTAGACGTTTTCAAATATATGATGGTGACACAAGCGCTGTACAATTAAATGTTACTAACTGGGAAACTGCTTCTGCATATATAGCAGGTGGTGGAGTTATTGGAGCTAATACTTTAGATGCAAGAGGTCCAAGAGCTATAATCAATGTTAATGCTCTCAATTCAGTTTCTAGTTATGGTTATGGAGGTACACGAGGGTTAGCAGGCGGTGGAATGTCCTACTTCCCAGATACATACGAAGGTAATACAAACAATAATGATATTGGAGATGGAGGTGATACCGATTCTGAAGGTATAAGATTGCTACAGGAAGTACTTGCAATAACTACTGGCGGATCTCCTCAAGGTAGTATACAGTTGCATGCAAGAGGTAATGCTGGTCAACAATTGAGATTCTTTGCAGGAGGTGATGATGCAAGAAACACTGGAGGTAAGGATCTAGAAACACAACGAATGACTATCACCCATGATGGTGGTGTTGGAATAGGAACTCATGATCCACAAAGACGCTTACATGTATCTAATTCGATAGGGTATAATACATCTCACCCAATTGTTAGACTCGAAACTCTACCAACAGCTCCTGATGAAAATAACAACATTGTGGTAGTTGATAGCTCAGGTGACTTATATCAAGCAGATCTATCACCTGACAAACATTATGTCCATGATCAAGGTCAAGCTTCAGCAACATGGTCAATCACTCACAATTTAGCAAAATTCCCCTCTGTAACAGTAATAGATTCTGGAAACACTGTAGTTATAGGGCAAGTAACATATACAAACACTAACACATTATCAGTAGCATTTACCGCAGCTTTCTCAGGTAAAGCATACTTAAATTAAAGGCACTACTTATAGTAAGTAATACTATACATGAGACAAAAAAAGGAACATAAATTATGGCAGAATTAAAATATCTTGTAGATATTAATCTACTTCAAAATCAACTAATATTTCCAAAAATACACTCTTTGGGGACAGCACCAACTTCTCCTTCACCAGTTGAAGGGCAATTATACTTTGACTCGTCAGCTGGAGATAAAGCCCTTCATGTTTACAATGGTTCTGCTTGGGTTAGATTAGCTGGTCAAATTTCTGCACAAACTGTAGATACAATTGCTACTGGAGATAAAATTGCATTTTCTGACGAAAGTCAAGATTTTGATGTTAATAACGCATTAACAGTAGATAATTTATTTAAAAATGCTCCAAAGCTAGTATCAACAGCTGCTATTGCAAATGGCGATTTCATGCTGTTCCTAGATGGTGGTGCTACTGGTGAAATGAAAAAAGAAGCTGTAGCTGATATAGCAACTCTATTTGCAGGTGCAGGTATGACGGCTACCGACTCAGTATTGAATGTTATTGGGACTGCTAATAGTATAACTGTTACAGCAGATGCAATAGCA
>TARA_R110002167_G_scaffold134709_3_pt1 | contig 16834 bp, 11 predicted proteins | sample TARA_R110002167 | Tara Oceans TARA_R110002167 (sample SAMEA4398238) | marine metagenome | biome: Polar Biome; feature: [MES] marine water layer (ENVO:01000295) within the mesopelagic zone...; material: water (ENVO:00002006), including particulate matter (ENVO:01000060) such... | reverse complement strand
CGATTGAGAATGCGACTGACTAATCCTGCATTGATAAATGGCAAACAAATGCCCAAGAACGCCCTAGTATTTGGGTTTATTAGTTTTCAAGCTAATCGTGCAATCATTGACATTGAAAATATTAGGCATCATCCCACGAAACTTAAAGCGTTCGATTTACTAGATGGTAGTGAAGGTATTTACGTAGAGAATAATTTTCGAGCAGAAGCAACCACAGAAGTACTGGACGACATTATAGGAGACATCAATATACCGTCTGTTCCGCAGGTAGGCGGAATTACACAAGTGCTTAGACGCAGCAATCGGAACGTAAAAGTAACGGTATTGAACAATTACAAATTAATTCTAAAAGCCGATAATCGGCACTAATTATTCACTCTTATGAAAAAGTATATTTTTATTTCGACTCTTATGATTTTCGCCTTTGCACCTCCACATTGCTCGGCACAGACCACAAATCAACTCCTTGACACCATTTATGCCAATGACACTAAAAATGTGGCACTATTCTTCCCAGAGCCAATACGGCAAGGGGTTACTGGCGCAGATAATTTTATATTTACTTATAATCGAGAAAAAGAACAGTATTTCGGTTTGCTACAGGCAAAGCCAGGAAAAGAAAGTAATCTTCTAGTAGTCAATAGAAATGGTAGCGTGTTTTCTTATATTATAAGGTATAAAGCGCAGCTTTCTAAACTAAATTATTTCATCCCGGTATCCAGTTCTATAGGTAATGAAAAGACTAAGATTGACCTCCCAATACTACCCGAAGAAGAACAACAACTTAACAATGCAAACTACTACTTGCGTGCCTGCAGGTATTTATTAAACAACAAACAGCCTATAAGAACACTTCAAAAACGAAACTATGGTGTTGTGCTTAGCGTAAAGAATATTGTGTTTGACAAAGAAGAACTTTATTTCGTTATCCAGATTGATAATAAGTCAGCCTTAGATTACGATTTAAATTTTCTTAACCTTTCGACTGAAACTCGGCAAAAAGGAAAAAGGAAGTCGTTACAACGTGTATATCATTCCCTACTTTATAAGCATAATATGCCATCAAAGATTAGAGAAAATGAAACGGCACGGTTCGTTTATGTTCTTCCCAAATTTTCATTATCTAATGACCACAGGGTAATTTTGCAGTTAAACGAAGATAATGGGGAACGAAATATTGAGCTTAATATATCGCATCGATTTATTAATCAGCCTTATTAAATATGCTATCTTTTTATTTAAAAATTAAAGAACTAAACTGATACTTTTAATATGAGTTATTTTTTAATCCATTACATGTTTTGCTATATCTTCAGGCCAAATAACATATTGCCCATATTGACCGCTTTTTTCAATTCCACCTGCTTCTTTTCCGCCTTTAGTGGTAATCCAATCATCCTCTTTTTTGTACATCAGTTTTTTATTGGTGAACCAACTATTCACCTTTCTACTGCTCAAACCAGTTAATAGTGATATTTCTTTTGTTGTCAAAAGTTTAGCTGCTAAACCATCTTTAGTTTGAACTATTTGTGAAATTGTTTTTTCAGATTCCTTTTCAATTTGTTTATCAACCTTTTTTACAGAAACCCTTATTTCCTCGCTTATAGTTAGAAGCCTTTGCGCTTCTTTGCTAATATCATTATATAACTCCTCATCGTCCTCTTTGGTTACATAAATTCCCATTTCGTCGTTATTCTGTTGGGAAAATGAATATAAATTCATTGAAGTCACAATCGCCTCTTTTTTGTTCAAATAACATTTTGCGTGAAGAGAATTACATAAACTTGTCCTAATACCAATTTGTTTTTCCAACCAATTACTTTCATCAACTTGTAGTTTGTTTTCACGGTATATGATTCGGATGTCTATTTTTTGAATATTTAAGTGTTCTAAATTATCTTTTACCCTTTTATGAAATTGAAGATAAGGACTAATTAAAATCAGTTGGTCTTTTGTGTTTTTTATCAATTGCTCCAAATGATATGAAACACCTGTGGTATCTAAAAATTTTGCCATTTTCTATTTTTGTTCTATTAAAATCCAATTATAACTACTCAACTTCTGGAGAATATTACAGTACTTTATTTTTATCCGTCTTGTAATTCCAACTTCATTTTGTAAGTTTTCAACATGACTAATTCAGTAGTCTTTGTTGCACTTTTCAACGTGTTGTCTATTTCACCTGCAACAATACAACCTCGAATTGTCTTTTCAGGAAACTTATCCATAAGTAGCCCTAAATACATTGAAAGTTGTCCGAAAACTTTATAATTCGCAGTTCCAGATTTTAATTCAATTGCAAATAAACTTCCATCATTTTTTTCCAATAAAATATCAATTTTCTTCCCTTCAATTAAATATTCAATTCCTTCGTTATTTTCTCCGTAAATTTTGTGTTCAGGAAATAATTCTGTGATTTGCGACACCATTGATGTTTTAAGGTCTTTTTCATAACTAAAATTATTCGAGTTTTCTATGTAATCAAAATCTTCATTGTCCGCAAATTCCTTTTCGTTTAATAAACTGTTGTTATATTCCTTAAAATCAATTCCATTCTCCTTTTTGAATGACATATAAAGATTTACAGCTTGCTTTAAAGTCGCCGACCCATTTCTCATATTTCCATCAATTGGTATTTTGTGGTTTGCAGGTGAGTTGTTTCGTTCATCTGAAGTCGAATAGGATAATTTTTTTAGAAGCGATAATCCGTAATCTTTTATATAATGTTGGTCTAAATCTCCTTCATAATTCTCTACATTTCGACAATTTGAAATTCTGTTCTGAATTGTAACATGTGGTTTTCCATTAAACTCTAACCAGTTTTTAAATTTTTCAGCATCCATATTTTCGGCGGTTTAATTTTGGTTTACAATTTTATCACATTATGCACAGCACTAGGTCGGTATTTCTTATGATATCACACTTATATATCCAAGTCAATAATTCTTTATTTGAACTTTAGCTTAAAGGCTGTTTTTCTTTTGTAATTAATGACACCTACTTAATTTGTGTAATTTCAATATAATCTAAATAGCTATAAAACTAAAATACGGATCTTCGTATTGATATTGCGACAAGCTACTACATTGATTATTTACTTTATATGATTCTTTATAAATTTGAGTGGTTACAGAATTTATAGCGTTTAATTTATTTAATGATTGATAGACACCCATCTTTGGTCTCTTAAAGAATCCTGCTTCCAAAAACATTGGAACAACACTGTACATTCCATTTTCAGTAGCTCGATTCCCACCGTAAGTATTAGAAATTGTTTTTTTTATAGTGTCTGTATTAATTATCTCTTGCACAGAAAAGTACTTTCCAAATACACTAAGGACATCAAAAGAGAAAGGGAATGCGCTATTCAATAAAGCTATTAAAATGATGTTCCTATCTGTTTTTTTGGTAATTGCCAGATTCAGTACTTCTCTATTATCGTCCAAAAAAGTTTTAAGAGGATTACCTGTTATTGTCCTATTAACAATTCTCAAAGCTTTCTTCAGCCTATTCTCCCCAGTAAAGTCCAGTCTTAATTGCTCCAACACATATTCATTGCTATAAGAGTCATTAAGATAAGCTTCTAATGCCGCATACAGCGTATCTAGTGGAATTCTTTGGTTTATGTCAATTGATTTATTGGTCATTTTGAAATCGTTATAAATGGAATTAATACTTCCAATAAATGAGCCCCGCCGTGAGTTACTAGTGTTTCTTCTCTTGAAAAACTCAAATCATTCTTAAAATAAATAGCCTGGTCTTCCATTATAATCGAACCTTTTAATTCAGGGTTGTTATTTATAAATTCATCAGAAAGCCATTGTTCAGAATACTCGATGTGTCTTTGACTTCTGCTTCCAGATTTATTTGTTCCTAACTTTTCTCTACCAAGTAAACTTCTCCACCCTTTAGCTTGTATATTTCCATGATCCGTAGTTAAGAATATTTTAAAATCTTGCTCAAGCAAATAATTGACAACAGTAGCTATATTACTTCTCTCAATCCAATTCTCAGTAAGTTTCAAAAGATCATAATAATCTTTTGAACTGTGCATATAATCATCTAAATCTTTATAAACAGCGGCAAATCTTTTAATATTTACTAAATTATCAAGATCAATGTTTTGATGGTTATATCTAATTTCTAATTCATTAAATCCTTTTGACGCCCAATAGGTGCTCCAAAGTTTTGATTCATTGGTAGGCCCTTGTCTATAATCCATATCTGGTGCACCTCCTTTAAATATCGCTTGTCTAGACAACTGGGTTATAGAGGGAATCCATGAGTAAATCACGTCTTCTTTAATAGCTCCGGGCAATTTTTTACTTAATAACTGATACTGCCAATAACTTAAACCGTCAACTACTATTAAAGCTACTTTATCATTTTTATAGTTAAAGTCTAGATAATCAAGAATTTTAGAAACTATTTGAGGTTTTTTAACAGCACTTGAGTTTTTGGAAGATTGAAAATCTTTTTCAATTTTAGTTTGAAAAACATCATTAACATCATTAATCGTTAACATGACTCCTTCTAATTCCTTTGTGCCAATTGAGCCCAATAAAGCCTTCGATATTATTTTAGATATTTTAGCCCAGTCAATGACTGAGTTACTTAACTCCTTATTTATATTGTTAGAAAATTCTTGAATGTCAAATTGAAGAATAGTTTCCTTTTTTTCTAAATATTTTATTTTTTTAAGTTCTTCTATTGTTTGACTTTTCGATAAAGTTATGACCTGTTTAGATTGGTATAAAATTTCGAGTGTTGGAATACTTTCCCTTAAAATGCTTGGTATATGATAACTAGAAATATAATCTTTAATAAAAAATTCAATAGTACTTGACTTCTGCTTGATATCTTCCAAATAGTTTGAATTGTCTTCACTTAATAGGATTAAAATTGAATTTGCATCCCTAAGCTCAAATTCCACTCGCTGTTTAATTGACGAACCTTTAACAATCTCAATAGAGTTTTCATTACATAAATCAATTACATCTTCACGAAATAAAAAACCATCATTGTTTTCAACTAATAAAACAGGATTAGATTGATTTCTAAAATCATCAACAATATGCTGCATTAAACCATTACCCATCTATTCTAATTGTTAAGATTTGTTTAATGCCTGGAATGATTTTTCTGTTTGTCTGAAATTCTTTCATCCACTTTTCATGGTCCTTCTCCAACTTTAAAAGCTTTGAGAATTTTATATTTTCTATACCAATTTTATTAATCCTTGACTTTTGAAAATCATAAGAATTCATTTTATTTTCTTTCTTGAATTTCATCTTCTCGGTAACATCTGCTTCTAAGTTTTGAAAAACAATATAGAGCGCTTCATTCAATTCATTTTCTAAATCCTTGTTAGAAGGGATAGTATCTTTCAAATTAAATAGCACGTCACTTTCTACTGAAATTAATCGATTCCAAATATCATTAGCATAGGCTGCATATTGCTTACCATTATCTGCAATAAAAAAACATTGGTAGTGCACTTTTTTATCAAATTGATTCTTAGCGGTTACTTCCCATAAGCTCCAATATCCAGGTGTTTCTTCGTTATGATTAGATTGTAGTACTGGGATTTCTTTGTTATTGTCTACACTACCTATATCATTTAATAGTGTTTTTACCCAATCGTGCTGCAAAGTAATATGTTCAATACCTGGGTTGATTAGTGCTGCCTCAGCATCGAAAGTGATTCTTTTATGGAGTCCATTTACTTTTACATCTATAAAATGTAATAGATTTTTACTAAGCGTTCCTTTATGAATTTTTGTGTACTCCACAATTAATTGTTCGAGCCATTGTGGTAATGGACTGTGTTTAATTTCTGCTGCTTTTTTAATATTAATTTCATCTTCCTGTACTTGAGGCAGGACACCTTCTGTACTTTGAAAATCTCGTAATTTAGATTTTATTTCATGTAACCATTTGTCACCTGCAAATTCAAATTTCGAAGGGTCTAATAAACTCTGTAAATACAACTGATTGATTTTTTTAATGTCTATAGCTGAGTCTAATACATCCGATGTTTTATCAATGCCTAATTGTTCTAAAATATTATTTAATTTTTCCTCTATAACTTCATATACGCGCAAATCAACACTGTTATTGGTTAGCATATTATACGCTTTCACTACATTTTTTTGCCCGATACGATCCACACGACCAATTCGCTGCTCTATCATCATAGGATTCCAAGGCAAATCATAATTGATAATGATATGGCAAAATTGCATATTTAAGGATTCTCCGGCAGCGTCAGTCCCTATCAATATTTGTGACTTGTTTTTAAAATTCGACAAGGCTATTTTACGAGTATCTAAGTCTTGACTTCCATTTATCACCTCACAAGAATAGCCTTTGGATTTAAAAAACTCAAATAACATTTTCTGTGTAGTTCTAAATTCTGTAAATATTAATATTTTAAGATTTTTATCATCCTTTTCTAATTGTAATTCTTGATATTTTTTTAGCAGTGCATCTGCTTTGGCATCTGTTTCCGTTTGCATGCACTCTTTGGCCTGTTCAATCAAATCACAAAGCAAGGCTTCTTCATCCGCTAGACCTTCTCCTGCCGTATGATAGACCCCATCAAAATCAACAGTTTGTTCAAAATCTTCTGATCCACTATCAATTTCATCAGCATAGTTTTCTATGTCATTATCCAAACCATAGCGCAAACGCTCTAACCTACCTTGCATCGCAGAAAGTATTGCAGCGGTAGAACTACTTACCAAGCGCTGAAACAGAATCATTATTAAGCCTGTAGCATTGTTTTTAGAGCGTTTTGCCGTGTTAAAGCCTTTTATTACATAATTAGTAACTGCACTATACAAATCCATTTGTCTTTGGTGCTTATTGATATCTAAAAACACATCAAATCTGTTTGTTTGTCTCTCGTTAAATAGTTTGTTGCCTTCATAATCAACAGCTAATCTTTTTTCTGTACGGATTACGTAAGGTTCCAGTTCATCAATATCTGGTAATCCCTCTCCAACAAAAGCATCGGGATCGAGTAATTGTAATATTCTTCTAAAGTGGTCTGCCTTACCTCTATGTGGCGTAGCAGTAAGTAGTAACACATTCGCTACGGTGTTACATAATTCTTGAGCAAGGATATATCTAGACACTGTGGATGATGCACCTCCCATCTTATGGGCTTCATCGATGATTACTAAATCAAAGTCTGCTTCCAAAACAGCTCCCATTCTGTACTTGTTGTATTCGTCAACTCGCTCTTGTGACCAGCCTTGTCTTTTCTCTAAAGGTTTTAATGCATCCGTGGAAACAATGATTTGATTGTGTTGCGTCCAAAAGTTAAATTCTTCATCGGCATTAATATTAGAGAATGTTCTAGCCATAGAAGTTATCATTTCGGAATCGTACAAATGAAACACTTCATTAAAATGCTCTTTCAATTCACTTTGCCATTGCATCATAGAAGACTTTGGTACAATGACTAAGGTTCTTTTAATATCACCTCTAAGCTTAAGCTCTTTAAGAATTAAGCCGGTCTCAATGGTTTTCCCCATCCCAACTTCATCAGCCAACAAAAAGCGATTTTGCATAGATTGCATTACCTTTTCTAGTACTAATATTTGGTGCGGTAGCGGAATTAAACTACTCTCATAAGGGGCCAATATATTTTTCTTGGCAACTTCATCCTTGATTTTGGCAGCAATAGCTATAAAGCGTATATATGGTAGAGAATACACAGTGTCTTCCGCTTCTAATTCTTCATGGGTGACTTGGAGAAAAGAATTATCTTCCAATATTCGTATCCAAGCTATTTTTTGTCCAAAAACATCCTTTTCACCTAAAATTTCTATTGCTTTTCCTTTGTATAGCATTTAAACTCCCTTAGTTATTGAATTAATTGATTCAATAACTATTGGCATTCCCACATCTGGGCCATAACCATCGGGTCTAGCTTTTACAGATATAAAGGCTCCATCTTCTCTAGGATGAATTATTCTAGATCTTATACCTCCTTGGAAACTTACAATTTCGATAAAAGGAACTAATGTTCCCGAAATTTCCTCATTATCATTAAACACAACTGTAACGTAATCTCTTTCCTTAATATTCTGAGAGCTCAATTCCGTTAAAAAATTATTTATTTCCATCTCTATAATTATAATTATACTCTTGAACTTGCTATATCATAAAATTGCAATAAGACTTCATCTTCCATTAGAAGGTTATTTGGTATTTTATCTCCAATTGTGACAATAGATTTAAAATCTTTATCCTGGTAGCATTGTTTAAAGCCTGCACGCAAGGCTTCAACACGTGCCTCTTTTATTTTCTTAGTTTTTGGCTTAAGTACTTCTTCTTTGTAGCTATCAAACTGACGTAACAAACGCTTGGTACGCAGTTTCTCCAAATCTGCTTCATTTTCTGGATCTGGAGCGTACCATTTACCAGAATCGTCTTTTAAGAAGTTTTCTTCTAAAATTGTAGCTAACTCCGGAATCACATCTCCTTTACGCACACCTGCCAAAGCCTGCATCCATTGTGGTTGAATATCTTGATACGCTAAGGATTTTTCAATTAAAACATTTTTTAACCATAACACACCATCTTGTTCTGAGGAAACGAGGACAGATAGTTGGATAAACTCCGGATTCTCCTTTTTCTTTTTATCGTATTCCTGTACTTGCTCATTAGTAAAGAACATACCATCACGTTCTATAAAACGCTCACGCAAACCTTGTTGAAATTTACTTGCATCAATAGGTACAGGTAAACCTTTTTGCACATAAAATGCAATGAGTCTGTCAAATAGAATTTTTGGACTGCGCTCTATAATAGCAGTTGTAGAATTGCCTGACGTTAAATGGATAGGTAAGTGATGCAAATGCTCATCTACAAAATCCCATATAGCAACAGCTTTGTTTTCCTGTTGTTTAAATTTTTCATCAAATTCAGAAGAAGGTTTATAACATGATATAACTAAATCTTGTTTTACCGCAGTAACAGTAGTAACAGCTTTAAAACTGCCCTGTTTCTTATCTATGGCTGCAAGATTAGCTACGACAAAACCTGCACTTTGTATTGAAGTTTGGATACCATTCCAAACTGCAGCACTGGTATTACTAAACTCAACTGTCATCCATCTTCCGGACTTCAAGATTCTATAATATTCCTTAAAACAGATAGACATTAGATTTTGATAATCTAATATAGATTTATTTTGAAATTTATTTTCAATTGCTTCTTCTAAATTATTGGTTCTTACTTTTAGCCAAGCTTCCCAAATAAGATTCAATTCCGAATACATAATATTTGCACCGAACGGAGGGTCAGTAAAAATATAATCTATTGAATTGCTGTCAATCATAGAGTTAGAGGCTGAACCAGTTTGTACTATATTATTATCTTTAATTAAAAGGAGCCCTTTTGCAATATCTTTTAATTTTCTTGCTAGTAATTTAGGGGCTGCATTTTCTGTCCAAAAAGAAGGAAAATATAATGTTCCGGAAACGGTTCCCATTTTTCTATCTAACGTAAACTTGTACATTCTTGTAGTTCTAATCATTGAAGCGGTAATCCACATTTTTAAAGGATTACCATCTAATGATTGCCATAAGGCACTTAAAAAGATAAGATTTCGTCTTGAGTAAAATTGATGAATAAAATTTACTCCATTAGAATTCATTGGTTGAGAAGTATTGTAGCCTTCATATAATTCAAGAAGAGGAACGAATGTATCGATGTGATACTCTTCAATTTTATTTAATAACTCAAGATCATCATCGTTTATTGGTCTTTCATACCTTTTTCCTTTAAATATATAATTTGCCAGAACAGGAATTGTTTTTGTTGTTTTTACAGTCTTATTAATAATATTATCATACTTAGTTTCCCAAACTCTTTCACAAGTTTTTTTACTTAAAGTAGTTCCACAATTTTGACAAGGAAATTCACTATTAATAGTTTTGTTTTCTAGATCTACTGACTGATTGAATAATACCACTTCAGACCCACAATTAAAGCACTCGAACACATCGCTCCAAACAAAATAACTAACTGTTCCAAAATTTTTATCATCATGCCTGATTTTGTATAACCAACCTAATTCGTTGTTAACTTTTTTTAATGAACTTTCTGCTTTATTAATAAAATCATCAATATTTGTTTTGATATTGAAATTTGAAGCAATAAATGATGCTGCAGGGCTTAAATCACCACAAATAGTATTTCTTTTTCCCCATTGATAGTTGATATTTTCAATCTCAATTTTCCTCTTCATGACAGGCTCTGGATTCGAGCACAAATTCCCGGCTACACCTGTCATTCCTGTTCCTGCAAACCCATCATAAACGATATCACCAGGTTGGGTGTAATGCATTAAATATCTCATTATAGCTGGATGAGGTACTTTGGTGTGATATGAATGTGCCATGTAAATAGGATTATTTTTTCCTTCACTTACATCAGCGGCATACGGTTCATCAATTTCAAAATTTGCTTCTCTCTTACCTTCCTTTTCTAATTGTTTTTTTTCTTCTTCCCATTCATTAATAAATTCATTGAGCCACGGGTTCGGGCATGCTGTGTAATATGGAGGATCTGATAAATTTAAAATATCCTCATCTTCCCCAATAGGGAAGCCTTCCATTTTTTTTAGTTCTGGTAAGTGCTTACGCAATTCTTCTCTAAAGTAGATTCTTCTTTCTTCTTCAGAGTTGAAGGTTTTGCCTAAAACTGTTATTTGTTTTGTATCTTCTGGAATCATGCTTCTACCTGTTCTTTTGTGTCTATTACTTCTATGTTAATATCCGATAATTGACTTTCTAATTCATTAATTATAAGCTCAATTCTGCATTCTATAAATTGATCTAAAGCATCCTTTGGCATTTCCTCCATACGTGCCCATTGTACTATTTCTTTCGGTAGTATATGTGACTTTATAACGCCTTCAAAATTTGGATTTTGGTCATATTCCTTAACATACTCCAAAGGTGCCCTATCGCTAATATCTAAATTGGTTATTTGAGTCAAATAAGCAATATTCATTAAGCTATTATGATTTAGTGAGTTCTTTTCAGCATGTTGTGCCAGATAATTGGTTGGAAAAATGTGATGTAAATTTGGCTTATCTGAAGTGAAAAAGAAATTATCAGCGATTACAAAACGATCCGTAGACTTCCAATCCAAAGGTTGCTTGTTAGCGTACAATGCCAATATTGACCTTGAAATTCTACCTTTTGAACTATATGAAGAATTTCTAAGTGTATTTTTATCAATTAAGAAACGCTCAAAACGAACTTCATTATTTTTCTTTTCATTATTTAAAAGCTCAATATGGGTATTAATGTCTCCGGTGTTAGACAGTAAGTCTGTATTATGAAAAGAATGATACCAAAAGTATTTCTTTAAAAAATAGTAATTAGGGTTTTGATTTTTATAGAAGTAATTAGAAATCGTTAAATAAAAATATCGATAAGGTATTAATTGTGGTCCTTTTAGATTTAGAGTGTTTTCAAAGAAATCAAAGGTTTTTAAAATAGCCTTTTTTGCTTCCTTCCAGATTGATTCTATGTGTTCCGTGGTGATATCATTAAGATATCGAGGTGTGATGTTACGAATACCTGAATCTTCAATGTTTTCTCTAATGAGCACCGCTAGTATTTGCAGATAATCAAAATCATCTATCTGTAAAAAACGACTGTTGTTTACTTTTCTAAATTCATCTATTAAATCGCGTAAATAGAAACCCTTATAGTCTTCAGTTTTGGTACGATAGGTTTTAGCTACTACAATATCGAAAATATCCAATGGTTTACCTGCCTGATTGATTCTCTCAAAAATCTGACAAACTTCGGATACTTGAATACCTTTTAATTCGATAAAAGAAATTCTGTAATTGTCCAATACTTGTTGCACTCTTCTTAACTCAGCCCAATAATGATGGTTATATTGTTGCTGAACATTAGGATGGTTCACAATTTTTTCCTGTACATCACTAAAGTTGTTTTTTATATCCTGGAGTTTTATTACTAAGCCTTCCTTATATCTTTTTTCTCTACCTAAATTTCTTCTTAATTCACCATTACGAGAATCTATTTCATCCCAATAGAGAAATCTATTTTTATAGCTTTCATCATCTGTATCATCGGTACTTTCTATGGTTAAATCAATGTACAAAGAAGGGTCAAACCCAGGCCGTCCTTCAATACTGCCGCCATATAATGAAGTTAATAGTGAAGTAGTACGCTGCTGACCATCCAATAAATATTGATACTCTGTTCTTGAAAAATTAGGATCATCAATCTCATGACCGCCAATACTTCTATGATTATGTAACTTTAAATCTGTTTTCCACACCAAAATGCTCCCTAAAGGATAGAACTTATAAATACTATCCCATAGTTTTTTTACATTTTCTTTTTCCCAAACTACATCTCTTTGGAACGTGGGAATTTGGTAGTTGTGGTTTTTTAATTCGTCCAGATAAGTCGTGATTCCCTTGTCTGTTGGTTTTATCCTGTCTGTAAAATTCATTCAGTCTATTTTAATATAATTCTAATCTTAGCTCTTTCTTTCCCTTTTGAAATTTGGTCAACATATTCCTTAAAAGCACTTACTGCCTCATCTGGTGTTAATGGTTTGTTGAAGGTTGTTTTCATATCGTCGATACTCAATTCTATTTTCTCCAAACCTTGGTACAAGCTCAAAATAGCATTTCTGATACTCAATGCATTATCGTTTGATAGTGCTGTCTTACCTGACTTAAAAGATATTAATAAAGCGCTTTGTTCTGAGACTAAAAGGCTCATATTCTTCTTTACCATGGGATCTTCCAAGGTATCTTTTAAGGTTTTTTTCCAATTCTCTAAAAGTTGTTGAAGATCTAGTTTTGCTTGTTTGATGGTCGTTATTTGTGAATCTTGAAAATCTATAGGATTAAATTCTTGATATGGCGCAGTAAGAATAAGTTCCTTATTTACATTACCATCTGCTGGTTGTAGTTTATTTACTTTATTCAACCATTGCTGGTATTGCCCAGTGGAAAGAAAATCTGCTTCTTTTAATATATCGCATATTACTTTTTCTTCAGAATCTAATAATGCATGCTTTTGTGTATTGTCAGCTTCACTAATTCGGTACTTTAGATACAATTGCAAATACCAACTAGCATATTGTTCTTTAAGTCTGCTTAATTTGGTTTTATAGGCATCTATTTGACTTTGATTTCCAGATGATAAAATAGTTGCTAATTGATTAATCGTGTTTGTCAATTCTTGTTTAAAAGCGTCATCTGTTACATACTGTTTACATTGCTGTAAATACGATATGTCTTCACTAAAATGGGTGATTTCATCTAATTGCTTTTCAACTTTTTCAAGCAATGGTTTTGCTTCCAAAATTGTATTGATATCATCAACAGAAAATTGAAAATTCTTCATTTTAGCTTCTGAAGTATAATTAGCTAGTTTATCACAAAAGCCTGAAAAGGCAGTAAATGATATTCTGTAATTTCGTGCTTCATTTTCAGAAATAATTTCTATCCCCATTTTTGTATAGCCTCCCTGAACTTTACTAAGTAAGGTTACAGATTTTCTAGCCCATTCATTTGCTGCACTAACTAAATTTGTATAGGTGCTAGGATCTTTTAATTGTTTGCTTAAATCTCTGCCTAAGACTCCAATAAACATTGCCTTAAGCGCAGCTTCATTTAATCCTTTTGGCGGTTTAACATGAGTGAAGGAATAAAAGTCCTCTTTAATAACATCTTTTAAGTCGGATAAATTTGTTGAATTAATTGATTTTCCAGATGATAACGTGATTTCCAATTCACCTAGTGCTGATAATGTAGCAAGTACAATAAATTGGAGTTCAGCCTCAATTTTAAAGTCTTTAGATAACCATAAGTTGTCACTTTTATCAACATACTCGATTATATCTTGACGGTTAAGTACTTGACCTTCACCTTTTGCTTTTAATTGAGTTAAAACACTTTTAGCATAAGCTGAATGGCTATAATCTAGCATACCAGGAACCCAAAGCCCTAATCCAGACAAGATACCTTCACCATCCCTGTTTGATTGCTCAGGATTAGCAATCTTTGCTAAAGCTTGTTTCACTAAACGGTCGAAATTGTCTTTTGCTATTGGAGCATTTAATTGTGAGAATTTAGGGTAATTTGGTCTTTCTTGTTCGAACCATTCTTCAAAAACCAGGGAAGCAACATCCGAGAATATTTGCTCTTTCGTATAACCTGTACCTAGAAGCGGATAACCGTTCAAAGGCAATTCTTTTCCTTGGTAATCAACTTTTGTTATTTGCACATATTCACTATCAAATAATGCTCTTGCTTTCTTATTAAGCTCTTCAATTTTCTGCCTGTAAATAGCTTTTTGGGATGAATCTGCTCTTACTTCCAAAGCAAGTGCTGCTCCATACAATGTAACAGCTTGTTTAAACTCATTAGAGAGGCCATCCATGATGAAATAAACTTCATCCTCTTCATGATTCCTTTTCTTTTTAGACTCGTCAAAAATGGGCATGAAGTAAATATAAAAATGCTGCCTTGGATGGGTAGTAGATTTTTCGTTTGGGTTTCCAAAGAAAATATAGCCATCACGATATGTTTTATGTGATTTCCACTCTACCGTATGCTCCCAAATTCTAAAACCAGTTCTGTAGGTAACGTGATCAAGAGGTAGATTTATTTCTAAAAATTTAAAGAAGTACTCATCTTTTTGCCCATCAGCCATAGAGGAAGCGTAATCTTTGATTTTTTGGTCAAAGTTTATTCCACCCTCAATTCGTAAATGATATTCCCCATTCTCTGCATCTTTATCAAAATACTGTCCGGATGTTGCAGTAATGATTTGCTGCGCGGTAGAATCCATTATATCAATTAAAAAATCTCTATCACTTGCTAATTGATCAGTGAGGCATAAATCATCTACTAAGTGCTCTGTATTAGTTCCATTTTGTTTAGTCAACTCATGTTGCAGTAATTTTATGGCACAAGCATTTGCTATTCGTTTAGCAATTTTTTTCTTCTTTGACCTAACGCCCGTAAAATAGGATTCTATTTTATCATTTATTGTTTCAGTTACTTCTTTCACTTTTCTAACATCAGGTATTGCCATTAAGTCTTGGCTTTTCTGAATATCCTCCCAGTACTTATCATAAGTTAGCAAGCCAGGATTATCTAGAGGAACTTCCTTTTCGAGTATCTCCGTAAACTGATTTGAAAGTGTTTTTAAAATTTCTCGTTGACTTTTTCCAATTCTAATTCGTTCAAAGTTTTCAAAGTAAGTAGGATGTACCGGAAAGAGCTCTACATAATCTTGCGTTCTTCCATGCATATCAGTAAAAAACGAAAGAAACGGGTCTAAATGTTCTTTGATTTTCTGTTTTTGATGTTCATTCTTGCTTAATAAACGATTCTTCACTATAAACGCAACATCCTCCTTTGTAATCATTATGTCCTTGTAGCGGTCATTTACTTTTTGCAGCATATCAGCAGCAAACTGAAATTCTGATGAGTGATAGATCATTTCCTGAACTCCGAAAATGAACTTGAACTTAGAGGAATCGCAAGCTTGACCCAGAGCTTGAAGCACTTGTAAATCTTGATTTAACTTGTCTGGTGTGCTTCTACCTTTTAAGTAGGCTAGCATCTCGTCAATTACTATTAATAAGCCTTTATCAGGGAATTTCTCTTCAAATTCCGCCATCATTAGCTTTAATTTATCAGCATAAGTAATTACCCCATGCCCTTCAAATGAGAAATTAACACCTAACTCTGAAAAGTATCTTTCAATCTTAAATGTTACAAAATCCCATAAGCTATCGGTACCACCGAGCTCAAACCGAAGAACTTTAAATTGACCTGCTATTGATTCTAATGCCTTTTTTGGTTTTTCTTCTTTAACTAATTCCAACAATTCACCATTTTCAGCAATTAAAGAAACAAGTGACATCAAGTGAGATTTACCGGTACCATAATTACCTACAACTTGCAAACCAAATGATTCTCCGGCAACATTAAAGTCAAGATTTCTAATTATTAAAGGAATAAGATGATCCTTGAATGTCTCAGAAAAAACAAACGTTTTCACCAAACTCTTTTGGTAATCACTTTTATGTGTTTCACTAAATTTTACTACCTCAGTAATGGGTTCGAAGTTTATAAGCTCTTTATATTTCATATGGTTATATGACTGATGTTTTTAAAATTTATTTGTTTGCCTTTGGCCTTGCTCAAAAAGTATAGAATCCCGTTTTCGTACGTTCCTTCGGACAGAATAAATAACGAAGTGTTTTTTGATATTTCATCAAAAAGTTGATTAAGATTCAACTTCAATGTAGGCTCCAAAAGAATACCGATATTCTTAAGAGCAAAAGTGTTTTTATCATATTTGGAACTATGAACGCCTTGTTGAAAGGTTTCTAGAATTAAATCATAAGCTTTCTGTACAAATCTTGCACTGTCCAAAATTGGAACAAGTTTTCTTGAAATCTCCAAGCCAATATCCAAATAAGCGATTTCTGGAACTTCAAGTTTTGATATAATAATTTTATTACGTGTGCTTTGTTGTATATAGCGATGAATATCTACCATGTAGTTTAATTGATTTGATTCATAGCTTTAATTAATGCTTCCTTCTTATATTTTTGGTTATTTATTGTTTTTATGATTTTATCTGCTAACCACATCGTAAGTAAATCTTTTTTTGGTTGCTTAAAAATCTTGGCAAGCGCATCTATATCTTCTCTTCTAAAAGAACGTTCACCGCGTTCCATTTTACTTAACATCGCTTGATCCATATCTAGCTTGGCAGCCAATTGCCGCAATAAA
>TARA_R110002167_G_scaffold318620_1_pt1 | contig 16856 bp, 3 predicted proteins | sample TARA_R110002167 | Tara Oceans TARA_R110002167 (sample SAMEA4398238) | marine metagenome | biome: Polar Biome; feature: [MES] marine water layer (ENVO:01000295) within the mesopelagic zone...; material: water (ENVO:00002006), including particulate matter (ENVO:01000060) such as...... | reverse complement strand
ACAGTGAGACACCATAAGGATTAAAACCCACCTTTAATCTGACTAAGGGCTTCAAATAACGTTACGTTATTAGCTTCATCCCACAAATCATCAGTCTGTGCTAAGTTTGGAAAGAAATCACCACCCATCCAAGCACTGTTGACATTTCCTAATGTAGGAATGCCAGTCATCTCTTGTACAACCGCAGAGATAGCTACAGATGATGGATTAGCTTGTACTAATTTCTTAACAGCTCGCTGATTTCTAAGCCAATAAGATAAGAAAGCTGTTGCACCTATTGCATCTAGCATTTCTAAAGGAGCAATAAGAGATTCATCAAATAGAACAAATGATTCTAGTGAATCATGCAATGATTTTTTAAAACTATGTCCTAATACATTCTGACTATGTTCCATCATTACATACCTACCCATAAAGTCTGTCATCTGTACAACTTGTTTAGAGTATTTATATGGCAAACTTTCTTTAGTCCAAAATAATGTATGTGCAACTGTTTGTAGAGTTCTAGGAATTTTATCCCCAATATGCTTAAGATTTCCTTTAAACAGAATACGAGACATTCTATTAAAATACCCATCTAATTGAGCGTCATTTAAATCTTCAATAATTAACGAGTCTACTCCGGCTTCATTCATTGCATGAATTTTGTTAGATTCAATTCTAACTTTTAATCTTGCAACTTCCTGAGCTTCAGCACTATTTGTTGAGTTTAAGTTTTTAGTATCAATTTGATACTGAAGTTTTCTCATCTTAATAGTATCTTTGCTGTACCGTTTATACTCTGACAAACCTTCAAGTAATTTATTAGTAATGTATGGCAATGAGATTTTACGCATAAGTAACTGCGCAACATTTGACATCATATTTCCAATAATTACTTTAGGAACAGCTAGTACAACTCGATTCTTACCGTAGCTTACAGTTTCTTTAACTGTGTAGTGAGCTAACCCAGCCATTTGTTTAAGAAATGGATGTTGATTATTTTCAAATATTTTTGCTTGAGTAATATCTATTTGTTTATATCCAAATACCTTATCAATAATATCTATTCGAACCATGAATTTGCCACTTACTGCAAACTCTTGCATGTATTCTCTAATAGCCCGAGGCATCTTTTGGTAACGATCAAAATACTTACTTTCCGGATCTAATATATTAACAAACTGATTAGGATATGTTTTATAAAGATCTTCTTGTTCATGTACTAGTAGATGAATTGTTTCTTTATCATTTATAATCGTATTTTTACGATCTACTAAGTTTGAATGCATGTGAGCAAATACATTTTGAAATTCTAAATCTGGTTTAAGAATTTTCTTAGTATCTTTATGGTTCATCAGTATTCGATAATCAGTTATTACATTATTCTGATCAAAGATAGGACGGAATTTAAATCTAGAATCAAAGCTGAGTTGCTTAGCTAATTTATCTTGATGCTTTTTAAACTTTTTAACCTCAGCTCTAATCATAAACATATCTGGTTTCTTAGTAACAGGGTCTTTATACTTATCATTTAAACTTAAGATCTCTGTCAATGTTGTTCCTTGATTACGTTGATTAGTCGTTGACATAACACCAGATACATCTTTTACTTCTGGTTTATTACGATTAACGTACATAATATAGTGTGTTTGCCCCGCAGCTATTTTACTTAGTGGCACTTCGTAGGTGTACCCTTGCTCATACATTGCATCTTTTTCTTCTGGTGTACCAATTTTAATATCTGTTAAATTATCCATACGTTCAACGATGTACCCCTTCATCATTTGTGTAGGGTCACCATCAAATAAATCTCTTCGTGATTTGGCTTTATAATGAACGTGTGCTTGCATGATACTAATTATGCCGTTTTCATTAGGATTGGCTGCAAATTCTTTATTAGCTAATTCTCCAATATTTTCCGCATCTCTAGAATCTATTTCTCCTAATGCAGAAATAGTTGCAAAAGCATCTAGTAATCCAACACGTTCTTCTGTAGGATTTGGTAAATAATCAAGAGCAATAGAATATGCATTCTGTCGAGCATTCGATAATCTTTCTGTATTTCCTGTCATCATCCAGTGAGCCAATTCGCTAGCATATTTAACCGCTGGGTGAGCACCGCTTACATTTAATTTTTTTAATATTTGTTGTTTTAAAAGACCTCGTTCTTGCCCAGCAGTTGGGTCTTTACCAATTAAACTAATAATCTTTTTCATTCCAGCAGGTGAATCAAGATCAAGACCTGCTGTTATGAGTTGAGAGATATCAGTACGAAGCATTACATTAGTAAGTGCTTCCCTGGTCTCAACTGACATAGCGTGATCTTTTGTTGGATCTAGTGATTGCCAAATACTATTTACTCCGTTAGCCTTATTGCCGTTAAACCAATCTATTTGAAACGTTTCTGCTAATTGTCGTTGTTTAGATATATTAACTTTTGATTGTAATAGTTGTTCAATCATTCCTGGACTTAAAACACCATCTCCGAATTCTTTCAGAATACCTCGTAAAGAATAATTGAGTTTTTCCATTGCACTATTACGAATTTCTTGAACAGCATTATGTTCACCAAAATAAATATACGGTACCATAATTAACCCAGTAGCAACTTTTAATGGAACACTAGCAGTTTCAATATCTTTGCCTTCATCACTAGCTTGCTTTGCTGCTCTTTCATATGCTTTAAAAGCATTGTTTGCAAATTTTCTAATAATTTGATCAGAAGCATCTAAGGCTTTATATCCTTTACTGCGTATTTGCTCATGTTTACTCTTGTATTTATTCTGGGCAGCAACCAACTGTTCGGTTATGGCTACCGCTTCTGCAACCTGTGACAAGTCAGTTGGGTTATATACTTTCTGGTTTAACACGAGTTTAATCGTATCAACAATGTATTTAATCGCACTCAACATTCTACCGTATAGATCAGTTCGTTGAGCTACATCGTTCTGTTTCATGAAATTAGATAAAGAAGCATTCGTATTAGCAAATGCCATAAATTCATGTAAACGATGTGATTCTTTAGCATAGAAAGCATGGTTAAATAACTCTCTCGCCATTAAGATTTCTTTAGAAGTAGCTAAATTAGTAGGTCCAGTATTCGAAGGAAGAAATACTTTATATTCTTGTCCTTTACCATATTTACGTCCAAGAGTATCTAAAACATTATCATATAGTTTTTCAATTCGCTGTCTAACTAGGGGAGATTGATCAAGCCCAATTCCCGTCATTGCATGTAATAATTCATGCGCATAGGCTTCTTGAGGAGACTGCCCATTCCGTGTAGTAGGGGATTGTTGACTCTTCGAAATTACCATACGCTCAAAAGCTTGACTATAAGATCCTTGAGTAATCCCTTGGATCTGCTCATAGGTCAGCTGAATACCAGCTGTTGAATCAAACCCTTCACTTAAAATACCAATTACTCGGCTAAGAGTATCAGTATGATTAGCGGCTTCTTCTGCAGTATTGTAATAATTACCAGATAGTTTAGTAAAATCACCAAACAAAGACTGAACAGTATTACGCGTTATGTCATTTAGGTTTTCTTTTTTACTAATCTCTCCCTTTTCTGACATTAGTGAGTTTTTTAAATCGTCTACGTCTTTTTTAGAGAAATCAAACTCAGTTTGAGTTAGCGTATTATTAGCGTCGAATGATTTATTCGATTGCTCTTGAATTGGGGTTTTAGATATTTTATTACGTTTTTTATTTTCAGCTGTTTCATTAGCTAAGTCATGAAGTACATCAGTTATAATTTCATCCAGAGATTGGCTTTGCTCAGGTCGTTGCATCAACATTTGCAATGACTCACTAAGACCACCATTCTCTGACGCTAATTCTTCAAAGCTAACTCTGGCTTCTGCAACGTTATTAACAGTTATATCAACTGATTTTAATATATCTGCGAGTAGCAGTTTAGCTTCGGCTTTTTTGTTTTTATTATCAAAAAATTCGTGTCTAATAAACCGATCTAATTTATCCATCAATAGAGGAGTACCCTCCGGTGCAGCGTCATCTATTGATTTAGTTAGAGCTAAAGCTTTCTTAAGTTGGTCATACGTTTTTTCAATAACACTATGAGTACGATTGTAATGTAAAAACAGTTGACCATAAGCTTCACTGATTTCAGATAGCTGTTCTGGACTGGCCATAAATGCATCATGCAGCATTAGTACATTGACATCTCCTACCCACCGTTGACCGTTTACTTTAATATTAGGATCTCCATTCATTGTTTGAGTTAACAAAACAGAATCCATATTAATGATCTGACGAATTAACGCAGCCACTCCAGGCTCAATAAATTTTAATTGTTGTGGGAATGTATTATGAGTTGTAGAAGTAGCAGAATCGTATGTACCATCCTTATTCTGCTTAGCATTTCTGTACTCTACTCGTTCATCTTCAAATTTATTTCGCTTGTTAATTATCTCAATGAGATATGTTTTAGTTTCTGAATCAATATGTATTTCTGATTTACTATTTACTATTTTAATTAATCGCTTTCGTGCATTATCAGTTAGGTTATCTACGTTATCTTCTATATACGCAGTGAGCATACTGCTATTGTTTATAATATCTTCAGAAGGTACTCCTACTTTTTCTTGTATTGTTGAAACGCTTTTAGTTTTAGCTAAATCAACAAATCCTTCAGTATTACCGTTTTCATCAATAGCAGATAGTGGACCAGCATATTGTGGGTATACTTTAATTAAAGTTCCTTTTGCATCTTTAATTAATGCGGTGAGTTCTTTTTTAGTTAACGTACTGCGTCCATCGTTTAGTTCGCTTATTTTCTTCTCATAAGCTTGTGTAAAGTGAGCCATGAAAATGCCATGCAATAATCCACCCATTTGAACAATAGCATCTCTAGCCGCTTGAGTAGGCTCTAACATAGTCTTGAGACCATGATCAAATCTTGGAGCTATAGTCGTACTGATGTTGGCACGTAAATAATTTTCATTAAAATACTTATCTAACCCGTTTCCTTCTGTCATAGCCTTAACAAAAGCTTCTGCATTTTGGGGGATAAAGTTTTTGTCATTGCCTTTGTTATCTTGCTTAAAAGCTCCTAATGTTTCTAACGCTGCAGCAAATTCTTCAATTTGGCTCACAATACCGTTAATCTTTAAAACACCTGATTCAATGTTTTCATAATTATCTACCGGTAAAACAGATTTATATTCTTCAAAGAATGCTGCTGCTTCTGGAGAAGCCCTTAGTGCATCATTATATTGTTGTTGTAAAAGTCCTACTTGTTCATAGATATGGCCAATAATATCTTTAGTAACATCTTTTGAAATACGATCTATCCCACCACCGTACATATGAATAATAAATGGGTATTTAACAACAGACCGTAGTTCTTCGCCTACCTCACCTGTAAAATCAGAATAGACAGTATTAAGAGCACCATTTATTTGATTGTAGTCTGTTAAGAATTCCTTATGAGCTTTGGCATGGTTTGCACTTTGAATTTTTTCTTCTCGATCAAGAGTTGCATTAAATGCGGCTTCTTGTGATTTAGTGCTTGCTTTAGAACCGCTCTTTAATGGCTTTATAGGATCTAACTTTTGTAATTTTCTTATTTTATTAAACTCATTAAATGCTTTAGTGCGTTCAGGTCCAGGAGTCATCTCATTAAACACTGCTGCTATATCACTATCAAACGTATATGGAAGTTGTTTTACATATAACTCATCTTCCGCTTTAATGTCCTCCATGGACATTTTCTTATTTGTTTTGGAACTAAGTTTTGCCCAGTCAAGAATTTTTGTATTTTTGTCAGAGTAATATTTTCTTGCCCATGCTCTAATTAGACCCCTTGACTCAATAACCTTCTCTCGCTGTCTGAGTTGTTCAGCGATAAACTCAGAATCTCTATCTGAATATGCCCTGTATTTACTTTTACGCTTTTTATAAATAGATAACGGATCGTAATCATCTTTCCAATTATTTTCAGTAATGTATTCGTACGGAATTGTATTATTTTCAATATTCATTGTTCCATCGCCCATACCTTTTTGTACATACTCAGCAAGAGTTTCATAGGTATCAGGAGCTTTGGTATTATGTTCTGTATCTTTACCAAAATAAGTAGCTACTTTAGCAAGCATCTCTGGCATATTTTCCCACATAGGAAATTGCATAACATTCATTGCAAAGCCATTAGAGATACCATCAATCTCCATAACAATATCTGATTTAAACGTAGTATTCGGTGTCTTTCTAAAACCTAATCTAGCTGATTTTACGGGCGTAACTACCATGTAATTAGCTAATCCAGCAATTCCCTGGAGTAACGACATGTTGCCTTTTTTATAAGTAAATTTAACCGCCGAAAGAGCTTCAGCAAATTCTTTAGCTGCAGCTTTCTTAGCAGCTACTGCATTTTTATGTTTTGTTGTATTAGCTTTCTTAAGCTTAGTACTCTCTACAAGCGCTCGAGCTTTAGTTAATGTCTGGTAGGCGTTAACAGCTTCTAATATAATAGGGTCATCTAGTACATCATTAAATGCCGCTTTAGAAACACCATAGGTTTCTTTATCAATCTTAGTACCAAAATTTTGAGCTACTGCTAACTCAAACTTCCACATATTCTTATCTGTGTAAGTTTTAGGTTCCCAAGATTTTAATAAGAAACGATCAACTTTACTTTGTTGAGGATTGATTTTTCCTTCTTGCATAATCCGATGATGATTTTGCAAGTTGTAAGTAAAGTAGAATTTTTCAAGTTCATTTTTATCATTAGCTTTTACAAGTCTTTCCAAGCTAAGTAATTTATCTCTATTAGCAGCTTCTTTAGCTGCCATGTCACGCTTATGCCACAACCCTTTCTTAATAGGTTCACCTGCTTTATCTAGTTTAGGTTGGCCTTTTTTAGCAAGTATTGCTTTCTGCTCTTCCAAAAGAGCAGCGTATTTTGTACGAAGTTTTGCGAGATTAGGATTATCTTTTTTAAGATTATTAGCTTGTTTCGTAATCTTTGCTAATTCTTTTCTAATATTAAAATCACTACCTGATTCTACTTCGTAAACATAGTCTCCTTTTTTATTAGTCTCATACAGTTCTTCAATTCCTAATACTTCTTTTAAAACATCATAATGATCTTCAAATAGATCACTTACTATATCCATTGGCTCAGACTTACTCCACTCAACTTTATGGAGCTTCTTCATAAGTCTTTGTACTTCTAATGGAACATCACCAAAAGTACCGGATACATCAGTTTTAATATCTTTAGGACTTTGTAATGGACCTGCATTTGAATGGATATTTAATTCTAAGGTTTCAGTTAAACTTTTAACTGCAGATAGTCCTTCTTCAGAAGGAGGTCGATTTTCATCAATTTTAAGATGTCGGTATCCAAATTCATCTGTTTCTTCTTGGCTGCCTGTAGGGTTATTATTGTAAACCCGCCCATCAGCACTTCTGTCAGCGTCATCAAAGTCCCATTTGTGTATATCTTTAATAAAGTAAGACTCACTATCAGTTCCTTGAGCTGTTTCAATAGCTGCCATGCCAAGAGCCGGAATCAAATGCTCAAAATAAATATCTATACCTTCTTGACTCAATTCTCCATTAGCATTTTTAGGAGAAAGATGTAGCATTTGAGAAATATCATTTCCTATTTGCCTAGCTACATCATTGTATCCATAACCTATTTGGTCTAATTGAACTTTTTCATCACTATCTAATTTCTGTTGATTGTTGTATAGGAAAGCTTCCATACCATACTCACTTCCCCCAAATCGATCATTATCAGTAGTTCGTTGTCTCCAAGACATTGCTCCAATCATCATTGAAAAGACAACTTGCTCAGGTAAAGTACCTTGTTGGTTATCAGCATTATCTAGATCTTCTCGGTACAATAGTGATAATGGTTGCCTGATAGCATAATTTTCTGCATCTACTACATCATTAAGAGGAACTGTCCATGTGTCATCTCCAGTTACATTTTGATTATGAATAGTTACTGTTTTATTTGTACCATCAATCTCTGAAACAGTGAAAGTCTCCCCAGCCGCAGCCAGTTCTTCTTTAGAATTCCCATCTTTCGCTAATAAAACAACTTTTCTATCTATCTTTATAGAGTGGAATAAAGTCTTATCAAACCGTGTTTTAAATTTAAAATAACGATTAGCTAAAACTTTAGCGGCTTTACTATCAATGCCTAGTGCTTCTAATGATTTCGCTAACACGTTTTCATCAGCAAAATTAGTGTCAGCTAAGTTCTGTAATCCTAAAATTGTAGTCTTCTTACCTACATTAACTAAATCAGTAAACTTTTTACCTACTAAACCAAATACGGTCTCTAACTTTCCACCTACAACAGCGTGGTACATACGAGTAGCCGTCTCTATAAAATTCTTTCCTGTGAAGGGGAATTCGAATTGCTCTCCTTTTTTACCTTCTGTAGCTTCAGCACTTTCTCGCACATCAGGAGCAACTTCATCAGAACCTGGAGGAGGACTTTTAGGTGGCTTATCTTTTCCTGGAGAGTCACCATTTTTTGTGGATTCTTCAGCAATTCTGGTTGTAAGACTATCAATTTCTTTTTTGAGTTTGTCGATGTCTTCTTCCAGGGTAAGTTTAGTCTCATCAGTTTTCTCCGTGTTATCAAAAGCTTTTTGTAGTGCTTCTAACTCTTTCTCAGCCTTTTCTAATTGTTTGATTAACGAAAGGGGTTTACTCTCCTTTTCTTTATCTACTCTAATTTTCTCACGATCTTTTTCAGATATTTCTTTAATAATTCGAGGAAGTTTGCCCCTTAATTGAACTAATTGGTCATACACTTTCTGTTTAGCTTCAATCTTAACTTGCTGGTTAGCAGCGTTCTGGGCCATAGAAGTTTTTTTATAACCTTCTACACTACCCATAATTAACTTACCGTATTCAGATTCTTTTTGTAAATTACTGATAAGACCAGAAGATCTTTTAATAGTAAAATCTTTAAACTTATGAGTTTTATCAGTAATTAACGTAACAAATTGCCCATTGTTTTTACGAGATTCAAATGACTGTCCTTCTCTATACTCAGTTCCTTTTGCTTTAGCTTGAGCTTTTGCATCTGCTTCTGTTAGAGGCATAGGCTGTACTTTGTAGTTCATCTGTCGTACACCCTTTGGTGACGCTAGATCTATTGAACCTATAACAACTGCGCCCATACCAGATGCTAAATTTGGTATCATTCGATCAGCTTCTCCAAATGCAGCTAATTTACTTGTTAGATTAGTAGCATGAGTTCGCATTTTAGAAGTAATGGCACGAATGTTTCTGTCACGAATTACTGGATCAACTAAATTTTTATATGCATTAATTATTTCTTCATGGTATTTAGCTAAACCTTTCCACTTTTTAGACTCACCTTCTAAGATTTCTGAATGAACATCGCCCATAGTTTTATCGGCTTGTTCTTCTTTTTTAGCTCTTTGAGACTGTTCCTGTTTTCGATTAACTTGATCATCCCAATATGCAAGATCTTCAGGAGTAGAATCTGGATTATTTTTAATATCTTTTTGTTTTTTCTTTGCTTCATCAATGGATAATTTTTCATGTTCCTCGTAACTATCATCAATAGAGCCAAATGTTTTACCCCCTTTACCATCATCTTTAGGGGCATATTTTGTAATAAACTCATCAAATTTAGCTTGAACTAATTTTTGAGCAGCATCACTTAGATTACGTTGTGTTAGTGCTTGAAATTTTTCTAATATAGTTCGAGGAGTTTCATCAGGACGAACTCGTGGAATTAATTGATCTACTTGAACAGCATCAGTGACTCCTTTTAATCGAACATATACTTTTCCATCTCTTGACAGTCCAATTATTTCTTCAATTACATAACCCTGTGCATCTATATTATCTGGATTTTCATCATTTTTTAAATCAACAATATCTCCAGGGCCATACTGATCATTTTCTTCAATAGGTATGTAGTTAGGATTATTTCTATCATCTAACACGCCTATTTCTTCTAATTGAAAAGCAACATCTTCATCAGAGATATCTGTTCCAGCATCTTTATTAATCTGAACATTAATAATTTCTTGCCCTGCTTTATCGCCTTCAACTTGAATTTTTCTTTTCTCTAATTGAGTTTGAAGAAAGACTTTTTCAGCTTTTAATAAACTTGGTTTAGCAGTCTCTTCTAATTTTTGTCCTAATTCATTAATTTGTTTTTGTCGTGTTTCAATAGCTATAATTTTTTGAACATCAGATGTATCTTTATCATTTTCAATTTTTTTAATGTCTTCTTCGTATTTTTCAACTTGTTGCTCTAAGCCTTTACCATACTCGGTATCTTTTACTCGTATAGTTGTAGTATCTGATGCTCCTGCAAATACTTCCCTTATACTGCGTTGTTTGGTAATAACTTGAGGAATACGACTTTCTAAAGCATCAAATTCAGTTTGTGTATTAAGCAATGTTGCTTCTAAATCAGATCTAATTGCATCAATAACATCATCAGATGTAGCATTAGTTTTATTAGCTAAACTTTTATGTTTTTCAAACAATTCTTTAATTGCAGTGTTTTTTGTATCTATTTTTAATTCACCGCTTTTTGCATTCATACTAACATTAGTTAATTCAACTAAAGCTGATTCTATTCCGACTATCTCTTCTGTTAATTTTTCAAAATTAGCAAGATCTTTAGGATTAGTTTCTTTTTCAAATTTTTCAATCCTTTGAATTTTCTCTTCAAGCCGAGTTTTCTCAGCTTGTAATCCTTTCTTTAATCGTTCTTTATTAGAAGGCTGTATAATACTTTTAACTGTAGCTTCGGTTAGATTTTTAACAGCCATTGTAGGACCTAATGATAATGAACCTAGTCCTTCAGCTAATGCACCTTGATATACTTCCCTCCAGTTAAGAGTTGCTTCAGGTAGTTGTGCCTCAATAAGTACTTCACCCCCGCCTTGTAATGCTTCTCCACCTACACCACTTGCTAATGAAACTCCTTTACCGCCAATTTTAGCTAAAATTTTAATACTAGTTGGAGTAGTACTATTAAGCTTAGAGGCCATTTGTTTAATCCATTTTTTACGTCCACCTGGAATAGCCTTACCTACTACTTTATCTAGATAACCTAAACTTATTTTTTGAGAAATAACTTTTAATGCCATCCAATTTTCAATAGAAGATTGGACATCTGGCGTATAATTTTCTGCTCCATTTTTCTCAACCCACTTGGCTTTAGCACGTTGTGATTCATCCATAATAAAACTAGTTAATACTGCACTTTGAGTAACTAATCCTCCACTTACTAAAGCTAATGAATAAGCAGCACTACCTAATCCTTCTTTAGCATATGCAGCTTTATGATTTTTTAACATCTCCCAAACAGCTGCAAACTCTCCGTCTTTTTCAGCAATTAAATCATAAATTGATTGACTAGCTTGAAACCCAGCATCATTTGTAGGAAAAGCAGATTTCCATTTATCTGCATAATCTGTAATATTTTTTGCTTGTTCTTTTTCGTTATTTGCTTCTTTTTGTAACTTAGACAATACACCAAATTTAGAATCATTTTTAAATGCTTCTTGCTCAGGAGTTAAAGTTTTACTTGTAAGAATAGAGTTAAACAGTTTAATATCTGCAGGTGTCAGATCTGTTTTTTTATCATTAAGTAATGGCTGTGCTCCTTTTAATGCATTATAATCATTTGCTCTTCCTTGTAATGATTGTTCTCCTACAAGAGCAGCACTAAAACCAGCTGCAACAGGTTGAGCAATACTCCCCATTAAATAGTTTTTAACATCTCCAACAGACCATTCTTCATAAGCACCATTAGCTTGCTTTGCAGCATCTTGCTCAAAACGAGTAGCGTAATAAGTTGCTTCTTTTTCAGACAGATTAGTTATGGGTTTACCATTCAGAATTGCAACCCATGTTTGATTTTCAAGCTGGAAAACTTTATCTCCTTTACGTTTAATAATTGGAGAATCTATTTTCATACTTGGTGCTTCTGTCAATTTAAGAACACTAGCTTTTACTTGTGGACTAACATCCATATCCATAATGGAAAGACGATTTGAAGTTCCAGCTTCTTCTTCAGCAGCTTCATTTACTAAATCATAATAATTAATAGTAGAAGCAGGAGGTAATTCTGGATCTGGATCTGATTTCAAACCTAATTTTGTAGCTATGATATCTCCTGATTTTTTAACACCTTCTAATGCTTCACCTGGAGCTCTAGATGCACCATCAACTAAGGCCTCTTTTGCATCAATGTATTTATCTTTATCAGATAATATATCCCCAGCTTGATTAAGTCCTGAGATTAATTGATCTCCTGCACGACCTAGTTTTTCTAATACGGTTTCTTTTTCTTCTTCAGCTGGAGGATCTGCGAGTAAAGGCGGTGTTATAACTTCTTCTTCCACAGTCGTAGAACCTACACTGCGTTGCGGTTCTACTGGAATATCAGCAGGTATACGTCCTGAAGTAAAACTAGTTACAGGATCCAATGAGTCAGCACCAGTAGTACCTGGAAGTTGTTGGCCCAGTTGTAATTTAGCTTGTTGATAAGTAGCTCCATTAGGAAGCTGAATTTTAGATAACGCATAAGCTTCGTCTAAAATTGTTGGATCATTTAAATAATAAGATGCAGTTTCTGGAGTATTTTCCTGCGTAATTATGGCTTTAACTAACTCTGCCATGTCAGACTCATCTACTATCTCTTTACCATTTAGACGACTTTTTATATTCTCATAGTATGCTTGAGTATTATTTTCATTTGGTGGTGCATACTTATTAATCATATCTAATAAATTACCGCTAAATTCCCCCATTTTTGAACGCATATCCATAAATACTGCTCTAACGCCCATTTGTGGTGTATCAAAATCTACAAAAGGAATTTTTCTATCATTAGCATAAGTATCCCCAGTTTCACCTGCGTATCCTTGTCCTTTTTCTACATTACCTGGGTTGTTATGAATATTGCTTTGTAAAGTGGTGAGTCCCTCATTGCGTGTGTCTATGCCTTGCATGTATTGTTCATGCATTGCAACACGAGGATCAATACCTAAAGCTTTTTTAGCTTGAAGTACTGTCTTAGCTGTATCAATATTTCTTTTAGAAGTGTTTTTAGCGAAAGCCAATCGAGCTCTGGCTATTGTATCTTCTGAAGGAGGGGGAGTAGTTACTGCAGTATCAGCTTGTCCAATAAAGTCATAAGCACTTGGATCGGGTTCTTGTACAGGAGTACTGGTATTTAAAAATTGTTGAATGATAGAGTCATTATTAGATTGGGCCATGAGTTATATTTACTTGAAGAAGAGTTCATAGAAGATTATTGTGTCAAAGCAGTTATTGCAGCTTTTTTAGTTCTATCTTGCTCATTTACTGGGGTCATAAGAGCTTGGTATTTAGTACTATTAATTGGCGGTAATCGATCAAAATCTGCGCCCAATCCCAAACTATTAATACCTGTTTTAAAAGCTGTAAATCCGGATTTAGTAGGACGTAACCCTACAGCGTGTGCATCCTTCATTCTTCCTTTTGCAAATTGTGTAAATCTATTAATTCCTTTTCTGACATTGATCTTTTTATCACTATCATATTCAACAGATCTTTGTGAATCTGGGAGTGCTTCAACAAACAATTTTAATAACTCATAATCAGATGTATCACTCATTTGTCGATATCTATTTACCGTTGCAAATACAAGATCATTACCATCTCCCGGCAAAGAATCTTCATCTATACCTGCATTTCCAATAATGGCTTTAGATGCAGCTAATCTAAATGCAGCTAATGTTTGCTTACTAGCACCAGCAAGAAAGTCACCCTTATCATCTGTAAAAAATCCTCGTAATCGTTCTACTACTTCCGAAGTTTCTCTTTGTACTTCTTTAGCATCTGTTGCTGTAAAACCATCCTCAGATTTAAATTTTAATTTAGATAGTTTATCAATTAATCTATCTGCTATATACGTTTTTGTACCATCCTGTGCCATAGCAAAAAGAGCTTTATGTTGTTGTCCTTTAAATGCCCTGCCTGTTTCTCTAAAATCTGCATCTAAATTTGCCTTATATGCAGCATCTTTTTTGCCTTCAGCAATAGCAAAACCTAATTGTTGGTTTGCACTAATAACTTTAGCAACTTGTGGATCTAATAAACGATCTGGTAAATTAGGATATTTTTCACGATATGCTGCTTTTATATCTGCTTGCAGCATAGAAGCTTTTGTTGGTGAAATTCTCTGCGTAGTTCCATAAGTTGTATTGCCATATTCAGCATTTTGGAATATAGCAGCAGGATCTATTCTAGAACGATCTAATGCTAATTCTACATTTTTATCAAATACTTTAGCTTTCTCTCCAGTTATATTATTTGCTTGCAAGAAGTCTAAAGTGGCGTTTACTTCGTTATCGACTGCATCAGGATTTTTTGAACGAATAGCTGCTGCAATATTGGAACTCAAACCTTTTAATCTAACATCTTGAGTAGTTTCACCAGCTTCAAGCTTAGTTTGACGATCAAAGTTCTGCCCATATTTAGATTTACCTAATATATCTTTAGCTCTAGTATCAAATATAGATTTATCTTGTATACCGGGCCATTGCTTTTCTATCTTATCTGAAATAGTTTTAATAGCATTATTCTCTGCTACTACACCAAATTTTGTTGGGTCGTTTATATCTACGTCAAGTCCTATAGCATTTCGAATAGTCTCTTCCGTTACCTCATACTGGGTACCTCCAAATTCTTGACTGTACAGCTTATCCAACGGAGAAGTATCGAAATCATTAATTATTCCTGATCGCTTTTGTTCTTCTAATGCTTGTTTGTACTCGGGACTACCGGGTCTGAGCCCACCAAGTGCTTTAAGACTCTCTTGTTTTGCTGCTCTCTTTCTAGATGTTTCTAACAGATCTTTATTACCTAATTCTGTTGATAAAGCTTCTTGATCATTAGCTAGTTGTGTATTAAATCGTTTACTAAGCTGCTGTGGGCTTTGTATGCCGACTTGCTCTGCGGCATATGCTGTTCTCGCTTTATTATCAAGAAGAGGATTGCCTGTATTAAATAGTTGTTCACTCTCTGCAACAATACGATCTGCATCTGATGCCCCTAATCCAGTAAATAGATCAGCAGCCGATTCATTGCCTTCTTTCCTAGCGGCAGCCAATTTACTAGTTATATCTGCTTGTGCAGCAATAGTCGTAGCAGGATTGCCTATATTTCCAATTGCTTGCCAAGCATTTCGAAGAGTGGCCATAATAATTTCCTAAATTTATTATTGTAGGTTAATTTTTATTATACTGGTAAAGCCTGAGACTCATCAAAACGAGCTGTACGTCTATCCTGGTCTTGTTGATTTTTGTATGCACCTGCTATGTTTGCATTTATAGCATTCATTTGTACACCTCTTAACTCATTAAGAGAACTGCCTTGATCAAGATAAGAATTTATCATTTTAGGTCTATCAAAAAACTGATCTTTAATTCCTAAACCAATTTTAGCCCACTCATTAACACCTTGCTTACCTGACCATTCACTAATTTTATCTAATGCCCCACTTCCAAAATTAGCAATGCCTCCAAACAGGTCACCATACCCATTTTGCTGTTCCAGCATACGCCTATCAAACGAGGGGGTCCCAAAAATACCACCACCTGGTGAGCTATTACGCATAGCATTTATTCCAGGAATCCCATTAGGATTGAAGTAAGTCCCGTCACCGGCAGCCAAAGAATATTGTGCTGCTTCTTTTTCATCTCGTTGTGCTTTATTTGTTCTATAAAGAGTTTGAAATCCATCCCATCTTTGTTGAGCAGATTCTCCTCCGTCTGAAGGAGTACCTCTTTGGGTTATTTGATTAGAATATCCTTGATACGGTGGTGCCATAATCTTATCTCCATATTAGTTACCTAGTTAATATTACTAGTATTGAGTGTACTTGTCTATACATATGTAGGACTTATATCGTATGTAGGAGTTGGATCAATAGCGTATATATCAAAGTTACGACTGATAGTGAATTCAGCACTTGTTGCTATCACCCAATCCGCAGTAGGTAATGAATTAAATTCTTGTCCTCCTACTGCCCACCCACTATATAGTGTTCTAGATAGATCAATTCCTACTTTTCTAACTTCTTGCTTATCTATAAGTGCTTGTAACTCTTCTTGTTTATTAGTGTATTCATTATTCCAAATTTTTCCTTCTTCCAACAACCCTTCTATGGCTTTATTTTGTACTGCTGCATTGAATGAACCTACTCCTTGTAATGCGTAATTAGCTACTTTGAGTATCTCTACACCGGTAAAATCCATAGGATTTCTAAATGCAGTCATATTATCAAAACTAAAGCCACCTCCAGATACATCGGATATGGTAACATCCCCTATCATATCCCCCATATCATCAAACATGCCACCAGTTCCATCATCATAACTTAAGTCACCTTCCCACGACATCATAGCAACACTAGCTAGCATGCCTAAAAGCATCCGTAATGCAGGATCATCTGTTATTTCTGCTATGATTAGCGCAATAAATTTTTGAACTATAAACTTAAATGCGTATGTAGCTAGTTTTACTAATATAAATTTAATAAGGGCTACAGTACCAGCTGCAGCAGCAGTACCTAGTGCTGCTATAAAGACTTGAAGAGTCGATCCTCCATCGGCTCCCCCACTAGCAATAGTTAAATACACAATAACTGCAAGAATGATAATCATTACAAGAGCTGTAAAAAAACTCATGCCAGCATGTACAATCACTTCATAGTGAGCTATGTAGATCGATACATGTGCTCCTGCTAAGAATAGTTTAGCTACTTTTTCATGAGATAGATCTTTAACAAACGTATAAATAAAAGGGACCATCAAATCCCCTTTATCTCCTAAGTTAAACTT
>TARA_R110002167_G_scaffold15727_13_pt1 | contig 16865 bp, 15 predicted proteins | sample TARA_R110002167 | Tara Oceans TARA_R110002167 (sample SAMEA4398238) | marine metagenome | biome: Polar Biome; feature: [MES] marine water layer (ENVO:01000295) within the mesopelagic zone...; material: water (ENVO:00002006), including particulate matter (ENVO:01000060) such... | reverse complement strand
TGCCACTGTTTTAAAATCAGCGTCAGCTTCAGTGCCTCTCCTCTAGAGAGCTTTATTTTGCGTGGGAGCTGCGGCTGCTGGTCACTGTGGTAGTCGAAATAGTCCAGAATCCAGCCCTCTTGGTTGAGTTGCTTGAGACGATTTTGGCCATCGAGGCGCTTAGAATACGTAACCCCGGGTGCAGGCATTCCGCGTGCCCAGTAGCCGATCTGGCTGATCGGAATGCTCCAGCCCAGTTGTTGTTGTAGCAGTTGCGCTGCGGAGTCAGCTTGGTAGCGTTGTTCGCCTCCGATGTCGAGAGTGACACCGTTTTCGTTCGAGCCTGCGATACTGATAGCCCCTTGGCCTAGCGGACCTGCCAGGTAGATTTGGTAATGATCGGGATGTTGTGACCAGCTGAGGTTGGCAGAGGTGTCCTCCTCCTTTGTCTGGATACGGATCTTTCCCTGCACTTGCCACTGGGTTAGCGGCAGCAGCTGTTGTTGGCGTTGTTGCCAGCTTGGCGCAGGCCGGTCTTGTTGGGTTGGCGTGATTGTCTGGCTGCTACAGCCGAATAACAGCGCGCAGCATAACGCTGGGGCTACCCGCTGAAGTGTGCGGATCACTCTATTTGTCCCGCCTTACGCATCGATTCGAGGATCTGGATGTTGTCGGGATCGCGTTGCAGAGCCTCGCGCCAAACCTGATTGGCAGCATCAAGCTTGTCAAGTTTCCAATAAACGAGGCCTAGGTGTGAGGCGATCTCGGGGTCTGGGAAGCTTTCATGGGCGCGCAACAGGTATTGCAGCGCCAGTGGGTAATTTTCCAGGTTGTAGTAGACCCAGCCCATGCTGTCTAGAATGGCGGGGTCGTTGGGTTTGAGTTTGAGTGCCTTGCGAATCAAGGCGAGAGCTTCTTGGTGGCGATCGGTGCGATCAGTCAGGCTGTAACCCAGGGCGTTCAGTGCAGTCGCGTTATCCGGTTCGATGCCGAGTAGTCGGTTCAGATCTTGTTCCATCTGCTTGAGGTTGTCGAGCCGCTCGCCGAGCATGGCGCGGTTATAAAGTAGCTGAGTGTTAGATGGGTGCAGTTTTAGGGCCGCAGTATAGACCTGCAGTGCCTGCTGCGGCTGGTCATGATCGGTCAGCCAGCGTGCTTCTAGAACAAATAAAAGCGCACTCATATCGGGATGCTGGAGCCGACTCTGCTGGTAGATCTGTCTGAGTCTGACCTCGTCGCTTGGCTGGTTAAGCAGGTTGCCTAGCTCAGACAAGCCTGCGACTAAGTAGGGCGAATCTCCGATCTGTTTGAAGTGCTGTAGGGCTGCTTCTTGATCTTGCTTGAGCTGGGCGATTCTACCCAGGTAGTAGTGTAGCGTTGAGTTGATGCCGAACTGCTTTACCAGCTGAGTAAAGTAGCTTTCGCTCAGGTCTATCTGGTCGTGCTCGAGCATCAGCACCCCAAGATAGAATTGCAGGTTGTGGTCATTGGGGTGCTGGCTGCTAAGCAGCTCGGCCTGCTGTCTAGCCGCATCAAACTGACCTTTTTGCAGTAGCAATCGGGTATACAGGGTGCGCATCTGTTTATGTTCGCGCTGATTTAACTCTTCTCTCAGGTGGCCGAGCGCAGTATCTAAGTGGCCGCTGCGAGCTTGGAGGTCGGCCTCGAGGAGGATCGCGCGGTCGAATCCGGGATCAAGGTTAAGCGCTTGTTGGGTAAGTGCCAGGGCGGGATTGTAGTCGCTGTCGAAACGTAGCAGGCTGGCTTTTGCATAGAGCAGCTTGGTTTTGTTGGGGCTGTCCTTTAATAGCTGATCGAGCAGACCTAGATAGGCCTGCCGTTCAGCAGGATGCATATTCTGGGTCCGTTCAGACAAGGCGTCTACTGTGGCCAGAATACCGTTGGACAGGGCTGCTTTCAGCAGCGGCAAGGCGCGTTCGGTTTCGCCTTGGCGTACCAGTTCTGCGGCAGCAATGCTATTGGGTTCGGGATTGTCGGGTTCGAGCTTGGACCAGAGCAAAGCGGCTTTAAGGTGGCTGTTTGGGTCCCGATACTGCTCGGCCAGATGGGTCGCATGGCGGGTGATATTGATATCCTCGGTGCGTTCGGCTTCACGAAGATAATTGTGCAGGGTTACCTGAGGCATGTTGCGTTGAGCTGCGAACTCCGCAACGAGTAGGGCGTAGAGGGTCGATGCTTCGAAGCTGCCTTGTGTCGAGGTGGCAGGTTTCGCTTGGTGGCTGGGTTGCGTCGTTTCAGCGGGCATTGTTTTGGGTTGCAATGCCGAAGTGCTGCAAGCGCCTAAAAGCAGGGTAGCGACAAGAATGCTAAGGGTGCGACGCAGGGGGAGAGTGGGTGACGACATAAGCTCGGGTGACCTTCTTCTGTTAGCTCGTTTGCGTTGGCTGGTATGGCGCTGCCGGTTTCTGGCTGCGCCTTAGGCACGGATTAAAATGTATCCGGTAACGATAGCTTTATCCAGGTGCTCGCGAATTAACAACCTGGGCTCTCAATCTAGAATTTCAATCTACGGCTTCGATTCATGTCTCGGCTGTCGGTTCGTTAAGAGCCTGCTTGTTTGTTATTTTGGCTCTAACAGCTTCATTAGCTATTCGCTAGCCGCTCACTACTACGCGCTCACTACTACGCGCTCACTATAAGTGGCTTGACGACCAATGTCAGTGGTCGCTGATGCCTCAATCCGTGCTGTAGGTGTGATAGACCACAAATATCTATCAATTACTGCATTGAATCGATGCATTGATTGATAGATGGCTTAATCAATAGCCTGGGAGCGTGTATTATTGGCCGCTGGAATTTTGTGTTGGGGTTCACTGGGCTCGATGGCTTTATTGGCGTTAGGCATTAATCATAAGACGGCATCGGTTTCTGTCCGCGAAAAAGTGGCGTTTGCTCCTGAGCAGATGGAACACGCGCTGCTTGAGGCGTGCCAGCAGGCAGGGCTGAACGAGGTCGCGATACTTTCAACCTGTAATCGCACCGAGCTCTACTGCTCCTCCTCTGTGGACGGCAGTCGCGCGTTGTTGGAGTGGATGGGTAGATACCATGGCTTAAGCATCGATGATCTGGATTCCAGTAGTTACAGCTATTGGGATGAGGATGCAGCCACACACATGATGCGCGTTGCTTGTGGGCTGGATTCATTGGTGCTGGGCGAGCCACAAATCCTGGGTCAGTTAAAATCCTGCTATGCCGTCGCCAGTGCCGCCAAATCGGTGCATTCCGAACTGGGCCGTTTGTTTCAGCATGCCTTCTCCATCGCCAAAAAAGTACGCACTCAAACTGCGATTGGTGAGAATCCGGTATCGGTAGCCTATGCCGCGGTAAGTTTATCGCAGCATATTTTTACCGATCTGAGCAAGAGTAGCGCCCTGTTGATCGGTGCTGGCGAGACTATCGATCTGGTTGCGCAGCATCTGGCGCGTGCCGGGATCAAGAAGATGGTGGTGGCCAACCGTACCCTCGAACGAGCACAGGGGTTGGCGCAGCAGTTTGGCGCCAGGGCGGTTCTGCTTTCTGATATCCCCGATGAGCTGGTCAATGCGGATATTGTGATCTCGTCGACGGCCAGTCCGTTGCCGATACTCGGTAAGGGCGCCGTCGAGCGAGCGCTTAAGGCACGCAAGCATAAGCCGATATTTATGGTCGATATCGCCGTCCCCCGGGATATTGAACCGGAAGTAGGCGAGCTGTCCGATGTGTACCTCTATAGCGTGGACGATCTGCGCGAGGTGATAGAGGAAAATGTCAAATCGCGTGAAACTGCGGCTAAAGAAGCCGAAGTGCTGATCGCACAGGGGGTTCAGGTGTTTATGCTCCAGCTGCGCTCGTTGGGCGCCACCGAGACCCTGCTGGCGCTGCGTAGTAAAGCGGAGTCGATCCGCGATCAGGAGCTGAATAAGGCGCTCAAACAGCTTGAGAAGGGTAAAGATGCAGAGCAGGTGCTGGCGCAGCTGGCACGAGGTTTGACCAATAAATTGATTCACTCTCCTAGCGTCCAGATGAAGCAGGCCGCCGCTCAGGGGCGCTCTGAACTGCTTGAATTGACTCACGAACTGTTCGAGCTGTCGCTCGATAACAGCTGATTACTCTGCTGCCGTGCCCGAGAGGGTGTCGGTAGAATCCCGAAGGTTGCCATGAAAGCTTCAATCCAGAATAAGCTCGATATTCTCAAAGATCGTTATGAAGAGTTGGCCGCGCTACTCAGCGATGCGGAGGTGATCAATAATCAAAACCGTTTTCGCGAGTTTTCCAGGGAATACGCAGAGCTGGAGCCGGTTGTTGAATGCTTCGGGCGTTATCTGCAAGTTGGCGAAGATCTGGCTGAAGCCGAAGAGATGCTCGACGACCCTGAAATGCGGGAGATGGCAGAGGAGGAGATCAGGGCTGGCCAGCAGCGCCAGGAGCTGCTGGAACTAGAACTGCAGAAGCTGTTGCTGCCCAAAGATCCCAACGATGGCAGTAATACCTTTCTTGAGGTTCGCGCCGGCACTGGCGGTGATGAGGCGGCAATTTTTGCCGGCGATCTGTTCCGGATGTATTCTCGGTATGCCGAACGTCAGGGCTGGAAAATCGAAATTATCAGTGAAAATTCTGGTGATCATGGTGGTTATAAAGAGATTATTACTCGGGTGGTGGGTAAGGACGTTTACTCAAAACTTAAGTTTGAATCGGGTGCACACCGGGTGCAGCGGGTGCCAGAAACCGAATCGCAAGGGCGGATTCATACCTCTGCCTGTACCGTTGCAGTGATGCCCGAGGCCGAATCCACCGCTGCGATCGAAATTAAGAAAGCCGATCTGCGAATCGATACCTTCCGCGCTTCGGGTGCCGGCGGTCAGCACGTTAACAAAACCGATTCGGCGATTCGATTGACGCACATACCCACAGGTATCGTGGTCGAGTGTCAGGAGGAGCGCTCGCAGCACAAAAATCGGGCCAAGGCGATGTCACTGCTTAACTCGCGCATTCTGGCCGGTATTCAGGATAAAGAAGCCGCGCTCAGGGCGGATACCCGCAAAAGTTTGATCGGCAGCGGCGATCGTTCCGAGCGGATTCGAACCTACAATTTCCCTCAAGGACGGGTCACCGACCATCGTATCAACCTGACCCTGTATAAATTGCTCGAAGTGATGCAGGGCGATGTGGATGCTGTGATCGAACCGCTGATCCAGGAGCATCAGGCCGAGCTTCTGGCGGCGATGGGCGAGTAGTCTGATGAGTCTGCGGATCGATCAGGCATTGGCCCGTGCCAGCGAACTTAGCCGCCTGTCCGATAGCCCGCTGCTTGATCTGCAGTTGCTATTGGAGTCGGTACTCGCTAAGCCCCGCAGTTATCTTTATACCTGGCCTGAGCGGCAATTGAGTGATGCTCAAACGCTTCAGTTTGATGCACTGTTAACGCGGCGCATCGCGGGCGAGCCTATCGCCCATATCCTTGGTTTTCGGGATTTTTGGACCCTAAACCTCGAAGTAAATGCGTCAACCCTGATCCCGCGTCCTGAAACCGAGTTGCTGGTCGAATTGGCCTTGCAGACGCTGGATGCTACGCCGAAACGGGTTGCCGATCTGGGAACCGGTACTGGTGCTATTGCGCTGTCACTGGCCAGCGAACGACCCGTTTGGGAGATCAGCGCCGTTGAGTACTCGGCCGCTGCTGCCGCCTTGGCCGAGCGAAATAGGGCGCGGCTTGAATTGAGCAATGTCGCTATTTTAAGCGGCTGCTGGTGCCGGCCGCTGGCCGGCGAGTTTGATCTGATTCTGAGTAATCCCCCTTATATTGATCCCGATGACCCGCATCTGCAGCAGGGTGATGTGCGTTTTGAGCCTTTGACGGCGTTGGTGGCAGACAATCACGGCCTGGCAGATATTCAAACCATTGTGGGTCAGGCATACCCGTTGCTTAAGCCGGAGGGCTGGTTGATGCTTGAGCATGGCTATAACCAGGCTGATGCGGTGCGCCAGCTTTTGGCTGGTGTAGGGTTTCAGCAGGTGCACAGCTGTACCGACTTGAACCAGCTGGAGCGGGTGACACTGGGCTGTCGAGCCCCCACTCAATCAGCGCTAAACGAGGATATACAGGCATGATGGACGATCAACAACTGCTGCGCTACAGCCGCCAGATCATGCTGCCGGAGGTCGATATCACCGGCCAGGATAAACTCCTGGCCGCGCGGGTGCTGGTGATCGGTTTGGGCGGCCTGGGTTCGCCGGTGGCGCTTTACTTGGCTGCGGCGGGTGTCGGGCATCTGGTGCTGAGTGATTTTGATACTGTAGACCTGAGTAACCTGCAGCGGCAAATAGCGCATCGGCAAGCGGACATAGGCCGTCCTAAGGTTGAGTCCGCGCGTGATCAGATTCTGGCTTTGAATCCGCAGACCCGCGTCAGTACCCTGAACCAACGGCTTGAAGGCGAGGCGCTATTAAGGCAGGTTGCGCTGGCAGATCTGGTTGTGGACTGCTGCGATAACTTCTCCAGCCGCTTCGCCATTAATCATGCCTGTGTGCAGCAGCGTACGCCGTTGGTTTCAGGTGCGGCGATTCGGCTTGAGGGGCAGGTCAGTGTATTTGATAGCCGAGATCCGAATAGCCCCTGCTATCGCTGTCTGTTTCCAGATGGCGGCGATGACGCTGCGTTGACCTGTTCGGATAGCGGGGTGATCGCCCCTCTGGTCGGGATGATTGGAACGACGCAGGCATTGGAAGCATTAAAGCTGCTAACCGGCTTTGGTACCTCGCTGGTGGGCCGTTTGCTATTGCTCGATGCCAAGCATCTTGAGTGGCGCAGGCTAAACTTGAGCAAGGATCCCGATTGTCCGGAGTGCGGTGGCGGGCGTTAGCGCGTCAGCGGGTCTACTCTTCAAAGTAGAAACATGATCAGGAGTGCAGCATGCATCTGCAATACGATGATAACTATCTAAAACAGATTCTGACCTCGGTAAAAACAATCGCGCTGGTGGGCGCGAGTCCCAAGCCGGATCGGGCTAGCCATCGGGTGATGGCTTACCTACAGGCCAGGGGCTATCGAGTGATTCCGATTAACCCCGCTTGCCGCGGTGAGGATCTCTTGAAGGAAAGGGTATTCAGCCGGCTTGAGGATATTCCGGAGTCGATAAAAATTGATATGGTGGATGTGTTTCGCCGCTCAGAGGCGGTGCCTGAGATTGTCGAGTCAGCGATCCGTATTCATGCAAAAGTAGTCTGGTTGCAGCTGGGGGTGATACACGCCGATGCGGCGCGACGAGCACATGAACATGGGTTGCAAGTGGTTATGGACCGCTGCCCAAAAATAGATATTCCCAGACTGGGATTGGAAAAAGGATAAAGCGATGCCCTTGCTAGATAGTTTTACCGTTGATCATACCCGGATGAACGCGCCTGCTGTACGGGTTGCCAAGACTATGACGACGCCGGGTGGTGATACCATTAGCGTGTTCGATCTGCGTTTCTGCAGGCCCAATGAGGAGATCCTCAGCGAGAGAGGGATTCACACTCTGGAGCATCTGTTCGCCGGATTTATGCGTGACCACCTTAATGGTAATGGGGTCGAGATCATCGATATCTCCCCTATGGGTTGCCGCACCGGCTTCTATATGAGTCTGATCGGTGAGCCTGATGAGAGCCGGGTCGGTGCGGCCTGGCTGGCGGCCATGGATGATGTGCTGAAGGTCAAGCTGCAAAACGAAATCCCTGAGCTCAACGAGTATCAGTGCGGCACCTATGCGATGCACTCGTTGGATGAGGCGCAGCAGATCGCAGAAAATATCAAGTCACGGGGTGTCGGCGTCAACAACAATGATGCGCTGAAGCTTGACCCCAAATTCTTAGACCCGCAGGGCTCCTAAGTAAGCTAAGCCGAAGCTGTGCCGGCCGTTTCCTATAGACGAAAAAAACGGAGTCCTCGCTGAGCAAGGGCTCCGTTCTTTCCATCTGATCTCTGGCGGCTCTTTAAGGGCCTCAGCGATCGGAAATTGCTTGAGCGATTTTTGTCGCCTTCTTGTTATTCGATGGCTCAGTATACCCATGAAACCTTGATCTGGGTCAAGGTTTTTTTACGGTTCTTGACAAGCACTCGTCTGTTTAAGTTGTTTTTATTGGAAAAAATTTCGCCAGCCTGCTGGCAATTAACATCGTTCTGGGGCTCAGAGTATCGATTCAAAGCCTTCAAGTTGTGGCGGTCCCAGGTAGATATCTTTGGGGGTTGATCTTGCATTTGCATGGGCTTTGCGAAACTGCTCAGACCCCGTCCAGGCGATAAATGCAGCCTTGTCCAGCCATACTGTGTGGCTGGCATAGAGGCAGTGGTCTTCGGCTTCTGGGCCACGGAGCAGGTTGAAACTCTGAAATCCGGGTACGCTGTCGAGAAAGGTTTCCCGGTCGCGCCAGATCTGTTCGAAGCGGGATTCTTGGCCGCGCTTGACGCGAAATCGGTTCATAGCGAGATACATGCTAGGGCTCCTAAAGAAGGCTATTAAAGAGTTAATGGGCTAAAGATTTAAAGGGCTAAGGTCTAGTTGTCCCTGTTTCAGCGCCGGACACCAGTAATAACTACTACTGCGTGGTCGAGTGAACTGGAATAACGCATCGACAATACCATCATCGATTCCGATCATACGCCTTAGTTGCGCTTCAAAAGGGGCAAACGTAGCCCCGAAAGCGACAAACATCAGTCCCTCTGCCTGATCGTCGGCCCAGGGCATCGAACGGCGGAGTAAAAAGGCTTCAGGATCGAAGCTTTCCTGGGCGGTCCGTTTGACATGCGCCGATGCGGGGGCCTCAAGCAACTCCTCGTTGTCACTCTGGCGGCGGCCGATGCTCAGGTCCTGCTGGGGGACGGACATCGCTTCGAATCGATCCATATCGTGCTGCCACTGCTGCACAGCGACAAAGCTGCTGCCCAGGAGTTTTGGGTCTTGGCTCAGGGCAGCCTGCTCAGCGTCTTCTGCTTCGGGGTTTTCGGTGCCATCTTCGTATCCGGTCAGATCTCTATTGTGGCGGTAAGTAAAGCCATCAACAGTATCCTCAAGCTTGAAATCCGGTGTTAGCTGCTTGATTAATTGGCGACTCTGATGCAGCAGGACACCGCGATCATTGCCGCGTAACCAGATCCACAACGCATGCGGCGTTGAGGTTATATCTATCCCCATAGAGGAATAGCTGGGACTGACTTTGAGCCCGTCGATCTGGCCGTTAAGTGCGTCTACCAGCGAGGTCCCAAGCCCAATCACGGTGCTGGGCTCAAGTTTGAGGTGGCTCAAACAGAGGCCCAGCGATCCAGCGCTGGCTTCGGGAGTCAGGTTGAAGCAGAGATAGCGGCTGAGAGGGGGAATGGGATCCAGTATTCCAGGTTGCGCTGAGTTCATGGGTGATGATCCTTTTTCGTTGATCTGCAGAGGTTAATAACCGGCCGTCATTGGGCTAAAAATTGTCTTTGAATCGCGATGTCGGACGCCTTGCGGCGTGCGAACCGCTTTATTTCATCACTACAGGCTAGCAGCTCCAGATCGTCCGGAAGTTCTGCGCCAGCGCTGATCAGGGCGCCAATTAACAGGGTTCGCTCCTGAAGTAGTAGTTGCCCCAGAGCACTATGGCCCTGATATGTGAAACTGTTTAGATCGGCGCCGTATTGCAGCAGGCGGCTGCTGAGCAGTAACGCTAGGTTGTCATCTGCAAGGGCAAGGCAGGCAAACAGCGGTTCGCCCCGATTGGCGTTGGCGTCAGCCCCCGCTTGCAGCAGGCAGGTCGTCAGGCTTAATGCATTTTGACTTGTAATTGCGATAGATAGCAGCAGCTGGCCTTCTGGGTTTGTTTCGGGAAGTTGCGCGCCCGCCTCAAGTAATTTTTGCAGGCAGCTATCATCTCCACGCAGTAAGGCGTGTATTACCGGTGGTGCTAGGGTTTCATCAGTGTCGGTCAAGCGGAGCGGTTGGTTGAGATCTTCGCCTGCACGAATCGCCTTAAGCAATAGCGTTAGGTCTTTTTTAGCCAGAGCTTTGGACAGTTTTGAGGTTGAAAACAGCTTTTTAAATATCACTGTTGGTGGTTCCGCTAGTTACTTTGAACGCTCTAGGCTGGAGCGTGGATGCTTACCTACAACGCCTAAGCAGCTACTGTAACCTGAGCGGAAAACTTAGAAAAGGGCTAGCTACAAGCTGGGGGTGTCGGGGAGGGGATCGAGAAAATAGATCCTGCAACGCGGGGACTTTGCAGGATCGCTGTGGAGCGTTAGCCGCCAAGATAGGCGTTACGAACCTCGTCGTTAACAAGCAGCGCCGCACCTGTGTCTTGGAGAACGATGCGGCCATTCTCAAGGACGTAACCGCGGTCGGCTATTTTTAGGGCCTGATTGGCGTTCTGCTCGACCAGGAAAATGGTCACCCCATCGTCGCGTAGCATCGATATGATATCGAAAATTTGCTGGATGATAATAGGTGCCAGCCCCAGTGATGGCTCATCCAGGAATAGCAGCTTTGGGTTGCTCATCATGGCTCTGCCAATTGCGAGCATCTGTTGCTCCCCGCCCGACATCGTGCCTGCACGTTGGACTTCACGCTCCTTTAAGCGTGGGAACAGCTCGTAGACGTGGGCTATGTTCTTCGCATATTGCTTTTTGTCGGTAAAAAAACCACCCATGCTGAGGTTTTCTTCAACGGTCATGGCGGAAAAGACCCGGCGTCCTTCAGGAACCACCGCTAATCCCTGACGCATAATGCGGTCGGTCTGCTCGCGAGTGATCTCTTTGTCTTCGTAGAAGATCTTGCCGCCACTGGCGCGCGGATCGCCGCAGACTGTCATCATTAGGGTCGATTTACCCGCACCGTTAGCGCCTATTAGGGTAACGATCTCGCCTTTTTTTACTTCAAGAGATACCTCGTGTAACGCTTGAATCTTACCGTAGTGGGTGGATACGTTTTCCAGTCTTAACATGGCTGTTTACTCCTCCCCAAGATAGGCTTTGATGACATCAGGATTATCACGAACTTCTGCTGGGGTACCGCTCGCGAGTGGGGCACCCTGATTGATGACCACGATCTGATCAGATATACCCATCACCAACCCCATATCATGTTCGATAAGCAGAATAGAGACCTCAAATTCGTCCCTTAGATTACAGATCAGCTGATCCAGCTCCTGCGTTTCGTTGGGGTTGAGTCCTGCAGCGGGCTCATCAAGCATCAGCAGTCGAGGGTTGGTGACCATGCAGCGGGCTATCTCTAGCCGACGTTGCTGGCCATAAGCAAGGTTGCCAGCCTCGCGGTTGGCGAACTCAATCAGATTGACCTTGTTGAGCCAGAATACGGCATGTTCTAACGCCCGTTTTTCCGTTTTACGGTAGTTAGGTGTCTTCAGAAAACCAGAGATCAGGTTTGTGTTCATATGCATGTGCTGGGCGACCAGCAGGTTTTCGATCACCGTCATCTCTTTAAACAGGCGCACGTGCTGGAAGGTGCGAACCATCCCTTTACGCGCGAGTTTATGCCCCTTGAGCCCCTGGACCTGTTCGCCATCAAAGACGATGGTGCCCTGGGTTGGGCTATAAAAACCGCTGATGCAGTTGAACACCGTGGTTTTACCTGCGCCGTTAGGGCCGATCACAGATACGATCTGCTTTTCGTGCACGCTGAGACTGACGTTGTTAACCGCCAGCAGGCCGCCAAAACGCATGCACAGGCCCGAGACTTCTAGCAGTGCTTTGCTCATTGCGGCTTATCTCCGGAAGCGAGTTCTAAGTGCGGGCGTGATTTAGGCACCAGGCCTTGCGGACGCCAGATCATCATAAAGACCATCAGTAGACCAAACATCAGCATTCGGTACTCTTGGAACTCACGCGCCAGCTCCGGTAACACTGTGAGAATGATGGCGGCGAGGATAATGCCCAATTGGGAGCCCATGCCGCCGAGGACGACGATCGCCAAAATGATTGCGGACTCGATGAACACAAAGGATTCGGGACTGATAAAGCCTTGTCTTGCGGCAAAGAAGCAGCCAGCAAAACCGGCAAAGGTCGCGCCGATAGTAAAGGCGGTCAGCTTGACGATGGTTGGGTTTAGCCCCAGCGAGCGACAGGCAATTTCATCTTCTCTGAGTGCTTCCCAGGCTCGGCCGATCGGCATTCGGGTCAGTCGGTTGATTACGAAGATAGTTAAGAGCACCAGGGCTACAGCCAGCAGGTAGAGGAAAATAACCTTGTGGCTGGGGTCGTAGGCGATGCCGAAATACTCATGGAAAGGGATATTGCCTTCGCCGCTGGCACGGCGGGTGAACTCGAGTCCGAACAGATCAGGCTTGGGGATTCGGCTGATACCGTTAGGGCCACCCGTAACCTCGGTCCAGTTAAGCAGCAGGATGCGGATAATCTCGCCGAAGCCCAGGGTTACGATTGCCAGATAGTCGCCACGTAAGCGGAGTACCGGGAAACCGAGCAAAAACCCAAACGTAGCCGCCAGCAGGCCACAGATCGGTAGCGCGACCCAGAATGAGACGTCGTAATAGAGTGATAGTAATGCGTAGGTGTAGGCGCCAACTGCGTAGAAGGCGACATAGCCTAGATCGAGTAACCCCGCCAAGCCAACAACGATGTTAAGGCCTAGCCCCAGCATGATGTAGATCAGCGTCAAGGTTGCCAGATCGACGGCGCCCCGGTTTGAAAAATCAGTAAATGGCCAGATCAGTGCTGCGGCGATCACAAACGCCATTGCCAGGTTTTTGATTCGATCCCCTTTCTTTCCTGTAGGTAACAGTGATGCGACCGAGGGTAGCTCGGGGAGTTTGATCAAGCCAGTGAGTTGCTCTCTAAACAGCTGAAACAGGAACACTGTCAGGGTAGCCGCGCCTATGGCGTACCAAGTGAACTCCGACGCGGAGTGCAGGGTTAAGTTGATACCTTCGGTTTTTAGCTGAAGCCCCAGCATCATGCTGGTTAGAATCAGGGTTACGATGGCGGCGAAAATAGCCGGATAGAGTGGTCTATGCATCAGATTTTCTCCACCTCAGCCTTGCCTAACAATCCGCTTGGGCGAAATAGAAGCACTAGAATCAACAGGCCAAAGGCCACCACATCTTTATATTCACTGCTGAAGTAGGCCGAGGTCATCGCCTCGGTAGTGCCGAGCAGGATGCCGCCCAGCATCGCACCCGGGATGGATCCGATGCCGCCTAGCACCGCTGCTGTAAAGGCTTTTAGACCCGCGATAAAGCCGATATATGGATTAACTACGCCGTAATACATGCCCAGCAGTAATCCTGCTACGGCTGCCAGTGCAGCGCCGACCACAAAGGTCAGGGCGATGATGTTGTTGGTATTAATCCCCAACAGGTTAGTCATTCCCAAGTCTTGGGAGCAGGAACGACAGGCTCTGCCCCATTTAGATTTAGTAATAAACAGAGTTAGCGCGCCCATGGTGACCAGGGTGACAATGAAAATAATTACCTGCATATAGGAAAGACTGGCTTCAAAGGTATCTGCGCTGCCAAAGGTCCAGCCACCGGTAACCAGGCTGGGCATGGCGATATCGCGTGAGCCCTGGGCAAGGCGGACAAAGTTTTGCAGAAAGATCGACATCCCGATCGCCGAGATCAGTGCCAGCAGCCGAGGCTGGCCGCGCAGCGGTCTATAGGCGACCCTTTCAATGGTGAAGCCGTAGGTCGCCGCCACCATCATGCTGATAAGAAGCGCGGCTATAAAGATCAGAGGGAGGCTTTCCATGCCAAGAAATGTCAGGCCGGCAATGACGATAAAGGCAACATAGGTGCCGATCATATAAATCTCGCCGTGGGCGAAGTTGATCATGCCAACGATCCCATAAACCATCGTATAACCGATCGCTATCAATGCGTAGGTACTACCGATGGTCAGGCCGTTCAGCAGCTGCTGAACAAAATAGAGCAATGCTTCTAGCATAGAGCTTTTGACCCTTTAATAAAAAAACACCCTCTTCTTGTGAAAGAGGGTGTTCAGGTTAGAAAAGATACCTTCTACTTAACGGCAGATTTAGTGCCGTCTTTGTGCCAGTTGTAAACCACGAAGCTGAACTGTTTCAGGTCGCCCTTGGCGTCGAAAGCAAGATCGCCTGTCGGTGTGCTGAACGTGTTGGCGCGCATATGCTTGGCGATCTTGGCGGTATCGACACTGCCTACAGCCTTGATGCTATCCGCCATAATTTGGACGGCAGAGTAAGCAGGGAATACAAATGCGCCACTCGGATCTTCGTTGTTGGCTTTAAACGCAGCAACTAGACCCGCGTTCTTGGGGTCTTTTTCGAAACTATCGGGCAGAGTGACCAGAAGTCCTTCGGTGGCTTCGCCCGCAATCGCGGTGATATCTGGGTTGCCAACACCCTCAGGCCCCATGAACTTCGCATTGAAGCCTTTTTCACTGGATTGACGCAGGATTAAACCTAGTTCTGGGTGGTAGCCTCCGTAATAGACGAAATCAACGTTCTCTTTTTTCATCTTTCCGATCAGCGCGGAGAAGTCTTTGTCGCCAGAGGTTACGCCTTCAAACATGGCAATTTTGATGCCTGCTTTCTCCAGTTCGCTCTTAACTGATGTCGCTAAACCTTCGCCGTATTGCTGCTTGTCGTGAATAACCGCTACACGCGTTGGCTTGACGTGGTCAATGATGTATTTGGCAGCAAACGGGCCTTGCATGCTGTCCAGGCCGATAGTGCGGAAGATTAGCTGGTAGCCTTTCTCGGTGATGCTGGCATTGGTCGATGCTGCCGTGATCATCAGGATGCCTTCATCTTCATAAATATCTGAGGCGGGCTCGGTAGAGCTGGAGCATAGATGGCCAACAACCAGCTGTACCCCATCGTTGACAATTTTGTTGGCCACAGCGGTCGCTTGTTTAGGGTCGCACGCATCGTCATAGACAACACCTATCAGCTTTTCACCGTTAACGCCGCCGGCTTTGTTTATCTGTTCGATCGCCATTTTTGCGCCAATAAACTGCATATCGCCGTATTGAGCAACGGGACCGGTCACGGGGCCCGCTAGTGCAATTTTAATATCTGCCTGAGCGACTGTCGCACCTAGCACCAGGGTGGAGACGCCCAATCCTAACAGTGTTTTTTTAAAGTTCATTCTCGGCTATCCAGAAATTATTATGATCATGGTTTCGATACCCGAGCAAAGCACTGCGCGGGTCAATTTAAGGCTGTTCAAAAGTGTTTTTCGGCAGTGTACATCACGACTGTTTTGGGTCGCCGAGGGAGGCTAACCTTACCGCCACAAAAGCAGTAAACGCAACTTTTTTTAACGCCTGTCAATAATAATTGTTGTGTGCTCTTTTAAGGAAGGATTGCGCCCGTCCTCGTTATGCAAGAAAAGACCGAGCAGATACCGTTGTTGGTTTTTTATACTGAGCTGGATTAAGGGGTATAAAAGTTGAATAGGGTTTGTTTTATTCAGGATAGTTTTCTATCATCTGCCCCTGGCGCAGCAGGGGTGCTGTCGGTTTGTACGCTGTAGGTGTAAATGGCAGCGTAGCCCAGATTAAAAATGGGCAGCAAACGGTTGACACCCCAACTGAATACGGTAATATGCGCCTCCTCTGCGGAGGGGTGGCAGAGCGGTTTAATGCACCAGTCTTGAAAACTGGCGTAGGTTAATAGCCTACCGAGAGTTCGAATCTCTCCTCCTCCGCCATTTTTTGTAGATCCTCGATAGCTCAGTTGGTAGAGCAGTAGACTGTTAATCTATTGGTCGCAGGTTCGAGTCCTGCTCGAGGAGCCACAAAAAATTGTTTGACCTCAGGGTTAGGCAGAGTCGCTTGAAGGTTTCTACCGATCTTTAAGTTAGGTAATTCGGTCAGGGTCGTTAGCTCAGTTGGTAGAGCAGTTGGCTTTTAACCAATTGGTCGCGCGTTCGAGTCGCGCACGACCCACCATCGAATTACAGATAGTATCCCTCAGGGATATAGAGCGGGTCGTTAGCTCAGTTGGTAGAGCAGTTGGCTTTTAACCAATTGGTCGCGCGTTCGAGTCGCGCACGACCCACCATCGAATTACAGATAGTATCCCTCAGGGATATAGAGCGGGTCGTTAGCTCAGTTGGTAGAGCAGTTGGCTTTTAACCAATTGGTCGCGCGTTCGAGTCGCGCACGACCCACCATCGAATTACATATAGTATCCCTCAGGGATATAGAGCGGGTCGTTAGCTCAGTTGGTAGAGCAGTTGGCTTTTAACCAATTGGTCGGGCGTTCGAGTCGCCCACGACCCACCACTCTTTTCATCGCTATTCTCCTTGAATCTTTCTTCTTGCTGCTCAATCGTCGATTATTATTTTGACGGGAGTTCTTGGCTTGCTTGTCTGCGTGTGCGATTCGGTATCTCGGGTTAAGGCTGGTACTTAGCCCAGGTGCGACTTAACTCAGGTGCTACTTAACTCAGGTATGGCCTAACTCAAATAGTCGATAGCACAGACCTCATAAAAATGACGCCCACTGGGTGTGACTACCTCTATTTCATCACCGATCTCTTTTTTTAATAAGGCGCGTGCCATAGGTGCATCGATACTGATGTAGCTCGAATTGCTGTCGAGTTCATCTGGGCCGACGATGCGGAGTCGACGCAGGCTGCTGTCTTCGCCTTGGAGTGTGATCCAGGCGCCAAAGAATATCTTACTGGTATCTGTTGGGGGGCGGTCTACAACGGTCATGTCCTCGAGTCGCTTACTTAGGTATCGAACCCGTCTATCTATTTCGCGAAGCTGCTTCTTGCCGTAGATGTATTCCGCATTTTCTGACCGATCGCCTTGTGCTGCCGCTTCTCTGACACTCTCGGTGACCTCGGGTCGTTTGATCTTCCATAGATATTTCAGCTCTTTGACGAGGCGCTGTTCCCCTTCTGCGGTGATGTATTTG
>TARA_R110002167_G_scaffold30746_2_pt1 | contig 16884 bp, 15 predicted proteins | sample TARA_R110002167 | Tara Oceans TARA_R110002167 (sample SAMEA4398238) | marine metagenome | biome: Polar Biome; feature: [MES] marine water layer (ENVO:01000295) within the mesopelagic zone...; material: water (ENVO:00002006), including particulate matter (ENVO:01000060) such as...... | reverse complement strand
CAGCATCGTTAATGATGCTGTGGATACGGTGGAGCATGGCGAGGATATTATCCGCTCCGGCCGCAAGGTGGGCGGCGATCAGGAGCTGACCGCGCTCAATTTTGGCGAGGTATTGCACAACAATGCCCAAGGCACGCAGCTGAAGAACGATCTGCTGCGCAATCCGGAAAACGCGCATATCCTTGTCGGGCTTAAGAGTGAAAACCCCGAGGTGTACGCAAAAGCGATTGTCGATCTCGGCCACCTTGCTCAGGAAAAATTCGGTCTCTCGCTCTCCGATATCAATATCTACGATGCCAACGCAACCGATAGCGCATCGCTTGCCGACAGTGCCTTGGGTAACGTGAAGGGCGGAGTTGTCATAGACAAGTCGAGTCCGCTATTCGGCACAATGTTTGTAGATGCCGGAGATGGAGCCAGTAAAACCGACATGACCGCCACGTTGGGGCATGAGGTGTTAGAAACCCAGTCGCTACAGGGCAAAGACGGCGGCTTTTTTGGCTCCAACTCAGAGCAGACCCAGGAAGCCCTGGGCGATGCGTTCGGAGAACAACTGGCTTCCCGTATTAACCAGGCGGCCGGCGGCGACCTCGATGCCACCGGCGGGCACTATTTTTCAGCCGGGCTGAAGCAAAGCCAAGCGGTACGCAACGGCACCGTGATGGCCAATCAGGTGGGTTCCGCCACGGTCGATCACCGCCAGCTTTATGTGCAGGAAGCCCGCGCCATACTTGAGAATGCGCCCGCTTACGCTGAAACCTATAAGATCAGCGAAGCGCAGGCGAAAAAGGAGCTTATCCAGCAAGCCCTGCTGATGGTCGACAAAGGCTGGGCCGAACAGACCCACATCACGGAAAACGACCGCGCACGACAGACCCTGGAAACCATCGCGGCAGAACAAACGGATAAAGCACGTGATGCCCTGACCCGAACACCGTTTAATCAGGTGGTTCATCAGAACGAAAGTGGTTACTTCCATGCGGATGAGACGGCCTATAACGACAGCAACCTGAACGCCGCAGAAGCCTCTGCCATCGAGGCGGGGTGGGCTGGCGAAGACAGCGTGCTAAGCCGGTACGCGACGGAACATGGCCAAAAGCCATTGGACGTTGCATTCAGTGACTCCGCCAGTCAGCTTGGTGTAAATGCCAGGCGCAGTGCTGAAACGCTCTACGGCGCGATCACCAGCGACCCGCTGGGCTTGGCTATTGATACCGTTAACGGTGCCTACGATAGTGTTGTCACCTGTGTCACCACCAGCACGTGTATCGCCCCTGACCAGACCCACGGCACCGCGCGTGACCGGCAGTTGGTGGCAGAATTACAGGGCAATGCCGACGCAGCGGTTGCGGAAGCTGCTGATGACCTTGGCGCGACGCTTGTAGAATTGACCGCTGTACCGGGTGTTGGCAAGGCGGCTAAGTCTGGTGTAGAAAGCCTGGTAGACACAGCGGTGGATCAGGCGCGTAAGAATGCCAGGAAGGACATTTCTCCGGGCCTGAATGTTGATGGAGAAATGATTGGTCAGGATGGGCCAACCTATTCGGGAGTTCGGGGTGGTGAACATGTTGTTCCATACACCGCAGCAAATCGTGCTTTGCACGAAACCTACAAGGACGGTTTGCGCACGGCGATGGAAAAGCCATCCGTTTCTGACAAAAATCTCTCTCGCCTAGTTGATCAGCTTTATCGGCCGAACGCGAAGATTGGGAGTGGTAGTACCGCTGCGGCGGTGCGGCACGAGTTAGCCACTGGCCAGCCTGTTGGTAGTGCTTTTCACTCCCAGAAAGCACAAGACAGTATTTTTGCACTTCAGAAGTGGTTGGATAAAAACCCTGCAGCGAGCCCTGGAGATCGGGCAGCAGCTGAGAACATAATTCGTGACATGACCAATTCATTGAGGGGACAGGAATGAAAGATAGTTGTCGTGAATTCATCGATGCTCTCATTCAAATTTCCACAGAAATGCAAGCCGCCTATCAGGAGACCTCTGATTACTGGAGTCCAGATGAACCACCAGTGACTACATTATTTGCAGCGCTTGGTGATCGAATTGCAGAAAATTTCCAAAAGGAAAAAGCGGACATTAATCATCGAATATTTCAGCTGATTGAGGCCGCAATGACTAGTGACGACGATAATCTAGTAACTGCGGTCGCAACAGGGTTAATCGAGGCCCTCATTGCAAGAGTCTCGCAGGAAGAACCCATGCGACGACGAATTTTATCTGTGCTCGGTGAGCAGTCACGAAAGCACGCGGAGATCTGGTTGGCAGGGTAGCAACGAAAACGGGGGCAGAATTGTTTATCGGCTCCGTATCCGTTGGTATTGAAAGAGCGGATGGTTCATCCGACCGCACCTGGACTGACAACCAGACGCGCCTCATTGGCCGGGATTCGGTTACCGTTCACGCCAAAGACACAACCCTGACCGGCGCGGTGATTGCCAACGCCACCACCGATGCCAATGGCCAACTGGTTGACCAGGGCAACCTGAGCCTGACCACCGTCGGTGGCCACTACAACGGCCATGACCGGGCGCAGACCACACATGCGACCCTCGGCCAAGGCCAGATCGTCGTCGCCGGCACAGAGCAAGACACTGTGGAAGGCCTGAACCGGGATCTGGAAAACCGCCAGGAACTGACCCGCGATCTGGATATTGGCGGACTGGATGCCAGCGTGACCGTGGATCATCGTGTGCTTAGTAAAGACGGCTGGAACAGCATCGCCAATGACGTTGTGGATACGATTGAGCATGGTAAGGATATTGGCCTGGCCGCTCATCAGGTAGCTTCAGAAGACAAAGTGGGTTTGCTGAATTTTGCCGGCCAGGTTGATAAGAATGCCAAGGCGACTCAGATTACGAACGTTCTCGCCAGGCAATACCCCGAGACTCTGACCATCCTGAAAAATGGTGAGGGCGATCCGCGCTATCAGGCCGCCCAGACACAAGTCGTTCAACTGGCCCAGGCAATGTTCGGGCTTGATGTCGGGGATGTTGCCTTCTATGACGGAGAGATCACAACGGGCGTCCTGGCTGACCAGCAAACCATCCTCGGTTCCCGGAATGTGTTGGGCGCTATCGTGACCGACCCGGATCATCCGGGCTACGGCACAGTGCTTTTGGACACGGCGAACACCGACAAGGCCGGGATGATGACGAACGCCGGTCATGAAGTCATCGAAAGTAAAGTCCTGCAGGGCAAGGAAGGGCTGTTTTTTGATGACAGCTTCGAGACCAAGGAAAGAGTGGCAGACCTGTTTGGCGAACGCCTGACAGCTCGCATGGACGAGGCCGCTGAAGGCGGTTTAAGCCAGACCCCGAGCGACTGGAGCAGCACGATGCGCCAGAATGCGGCAACGGCGCAAGGCACCTTCCTGGCCAACACTCTTCATTCAGGGCAAGTGGAATATCGACAGTTCACGACAAACGAATCGGCCGCCCTTGATCAGGCCCGCGCCGCCATCTCGAACAATAATATTTACTCAGCGGTCTACAAACGTGAAGCGTTGGCCGATCTGGACGCGCTGGCCTGTGCGGAAGTGCGGTGTAGTGCGAGGGTTTCAGGGAACGACCCCCGTCACCGGCAGTTCAGAGACCTGCAGGCCAGAGGTGAGCAGCTCAAGAAAGATCAGCAAACCGATATTTACGCGAAGCTCAACGAACTGGGTGTGGACTCGACCGAAGATAAGACGGTCAGGCGCGGTCGAGATCAGTTTACCCACCAGAAGCCCTTGTTCGGTTATGGTGCCCTGGATGCCTCCGATGACTTTATCGGCTCAAACGAGCAGGTCAGTGCACGGGTGCAACAGCTTGCCGTCGGTGCCGGTGGCAGCGCCGAGGCGGCCCTGGGTGTGGCGGTCACAACAGCGGGCTGCGCAACCCTGGCGCCCTGTGTGGTGGCCGGTCCTGTGGGCGCATGGCTTGCCGCCGATGGCGCGGATACCGCCTACAAGGCATCGGAAGCGCTAAACAGTGATTATGTGTACGTGAACGGCACCCGGGTTCTGAACTCGTTCACCGAGGCGACTCATCAGGAGGCCGTTAGCCCGACAGTGGCGCTTGTGACGAACGTTGGGGTTAATGCCGCGGGTGGCGTGATTGCGAAGCGGGCGGGTGCGCTGGTTTTGCGGGATGAGCTGCCTGCAGAGCCTAAGATGAACGTTGGTGCAGATAGCGCGCCTATTAGTTTGAGTGGTGGAAGTCCAGTTATTGAATCGGATGCTTTCAGCCCTGGATCGGTGTCAAAAAGAACAATCGAGAGCCGTAATCTCTATAGTTATCAGGAGTCGGGCGCATACCCTGGTAGCTTCAAACGTCCCGAAGTTAATGAGCGGAAGCTCCAAAATATAGTTAACCAAATGTACAAAGGTGATAGATCGCCTACCGGTACTCTCGGTACAGGTAGTACTGCGGATGCAGCTCGATGGGAGTTTGAAACGGGTGAATTGTTCAAAGGTACAGATCATTTAAATAATAAAGCACCCCAACTAGTGAACTCGTTGACCACTTGGATCAAGAAGAATCCGGAGGCGTCTCAGGATGATATGCACGCTGCAAAGGAGATGCTTAAGGATCTTCGAGCTGCTCAGAAAGGAGTTTTAAATGATTAATGGTAAAGAAAATCTTTTCTCATATTTAATTATTGAATTTCCGGGTTTTAAAAAACAATGGGAGTCTGAGGATAATTATAATATTAATGAGGATGGAAGCTATACTACGGCAGGACTGTGTGCCGAGTTTTCCCAGTTTTATATCGATGCATTCGATCTAATAGATAAGCATCATAAAGAAAAGCTATTTAGTGAAATAGAGTTTGTTTTGACTAAGCCTAGGGTGGGTGATGATTTGCTAGAGCTGACTAGCTCTATTAAAAGCTGTTTCTTAGAAAATATTTCTCGTACAGAAGCTGGAGATGCTAGTAAAACTTATATGGGCAACGCAACTCGTCAATTTTTCGATAGGTGGCATGTATATCCTTAACAGAGAATTCAAGATGATGGTGGACTTCCCCCACTTCAGTAGACACGCATCGATAACTCCGCAACAGGAGAAGAACGATGCCGAAGATGATTACGGGGAAGAAGACCCAACGGTACAGCGCGTGACGGGCAGTTGGTGGCAGAACTTCAAGGCAATGCCGGCGCAGCGGTTGCGGAAGCCGCTGACCACCTCGGCACGACGCTTGTAGAATTGACCGCTGTACCGGGTGTTGGCAAGGCGGCTAAGTCGGGTGTAGAAAACCTGGTAGACACGGCGGTGGATCAGGCGCGTAAGGATGCCAGGAAAGACATTTCTCCGCAGTCGAATGTTGATGGAGAGATGATTGGTCAGGATGGGCCGACTTATTCTGGGGTGCGGAGCGGCGAGAATGCTGTTACAGATAAAACTTTAATTGATGAAATAAGATCGATCCCTAAAGGTCAAAGACCAGATCCAAGTGAGTATTTTTCTGCAAGTCAAATTGAAAGCCATTTAGCACAATTTGATAACGGTGCTTCGAGGTTAATGAGTCAGAAAAATTTTGACAAATATGGCATTGCTCAAATTGACGGAAGTTCTTTCGTAATGACCAGAAATGATGCGGATCGCCTCCTAGCGACAGCTAATGGGGATGGTCGTGCGATGGAAGAGGCACTAGGTTTGCCCGATAAGTTTTTTTCTGACGGGAATGAATTGGTTCGAATTGATATTCCTAAGCCCAGAGAGTTGAATATAAGAATGCCATCAGGAAATGAGGCGGGGGCGAACCCGAAGTGGATACCTGGAGGGAGGTTACCTGATGACAGTTTAGAGGCGGTTATTGATACAGGCGATATTGCTGAAAATCAATATTTATTTTATAATATAAATTTTTAGGGAAAATGCAATGAAGTTTATAGATATTGACTTTAGTCGTGAAAATAGATTCTCAATAGGGGTTGAAGAAGAAACCGGTAAATTTTTTGTTTCAATTCCTGTTCGGAATCAACGTGTAGACTATGAAGAATACTACGAAATATCCAGAGAGATGTTTGAGTCGTTTAAAGTAGATATGGATTCGGCCCTTCCGTTTGTTCAGAAATGTAGAGATAGAGAGCTTGATTACTTACTGCTTCAAAATCCTGGTAGTGACCGCGGTATTTCTATGTGATTGTTCCAAACAAGCTATAAGAAAATATAGTTGATAATTGATAGGTTTTTTATGGAAAAAGATCTGTTAAAAGCTAAAGCAATAAGGTTGGAGCGGCTCCTTTCGAATTACTCTAAGTCGAAGGATGAAGTATGCGAGTTATTTAGAATGCCTTCTATGTTAATGGAAGCTTCAAAACTGATGAATGTAGCAACTCCTTTAGAATGGAGAGATATACCTGGAGGTATATTTTTTACCGAAGGTAATTTGACTAAGTTCCCCGATCTAGAGCAGGCTTTTGCTGAATTTAGAATTGAGTTAACAGGCGGTGAGCCTTCAGCTATTAGTCGCTTGAGGGCTAAGCAGCATTAATTAATATTTGTTATAAGGAACCTAGAGTTTGGGCTGAAAAATCCAAAGTTAATTGTTTTTCATCAATTGATTGAACGCTTCGGCGTTTGATTTTTTTGAAAATAAATCTGTCCCGATGTGCGAGGTTGTTTATGGATGGTTTTCACCAAGGGCTAACGTTGCCTCATGAATGGGGAGTTCGCGATGTGGTATCTGTAATCAAGGTTCCTAAAGCGCAAAATACTGCCATATAAAAACGACGGTTGTCAGCTGGGTCACCACCAGCACGTGTATCGCCCCCGACCAGAGCCACGGCACGTGATAGGCAGTTGGTGGCAGAACTTCAAGGCAATGCTGGTGCAGCGGTTGCGGAAGCTGCTGACCACCTCGGCACGACGCTTGTAGAATTAACCGCTATACCGGGTGTTGGCAAGGCGGCTAAGTCTGGTGTAGAGGGCCTGGTAGAAACGGCGGTGGAGCAGGCGCGTAAGGATGCCAAGAACTGGGCTGGTAGTGCTCAACCGAATGCAATGGTTGTGTCTATAGCGGATATTGTTCCAAACAAAATTTCATTAAGCAATCAAGCCGATAACGTTACTGGAGCTCAATGGAATCAGCATTTGTCTGAAAAGTATGGAGCAGACAATGTCTTTTGGGATTGGCCAAAAAATGAAGGTTTTGTTTATGGAGCAGATAGTGTTGGTTCATTGCAACCGGGTCAGTTATTAGGCCGACTAGGTAATGAAAGGGGCACATTTGTTAGCCCCTTAGGAACGAAGCCCGAAACTTTATCATTACGCCCTGGCACAGATACTAGCAATCTGAATGTATATAGAGTGGTTGATGTTGATAATGCTCGTATTGGTCCGGCAGCACCTGCATTTGATATGCCGGGATATGGTGAGCAGATTCAACTGCCACTTACCGTAAAAGAACTTGTGAAATCTGGCCAGCTTGAACGGGTTACAAAATAGATGGAGTATTTATGAATAAGAATGATCTTCGAGATATTCTGATTAAGGAAAACTTCAAACCTTCTGCCTATTCATTGGATGATGAAATCAAAGACGAAGCGCTATGTTTGCGAAAAGAAGATAATGGTTGGTGTGTTTTTTATAGTGAGCGTGGGTTGCAAACAGCCAAGGAATATTTCAAAAATGAAAGTGAAGCTTGTGAATACTTTATCGATGAAATGAGAGATGATCCGACTACTAAAGCAGATTGGAAAAGTGGATTTAGTATGTAGTTCCAGACAACACTCGAACAATTGATGATAGTAGCCGTTATTATGCCGGTGGCATACCAGCAACAGCATTAGAGACTGACATTCCACGACGCAATCACGAGGGCTCGACGGGTTCCGAATATGCGGAGTCGAAACTGGCGGCTGATGGTGAGATGATTGGTCAGGACGGGCCGACCTATTCGGGGGTTCGGGGCGGTGAGGGTGTTGTTCGAGGCAAAACATTAAATCATCAAGCTTCGTCTGGAGTACTCCTCCAGGTCGAGCCTGGTAAGACAACTACTGTCCTCGGTTCGTACAACAAGGACATGGCTTCAATTGTGGACGAACTCGGGAACGTCAAGAGCATGGATTTTGGTCCGAACCCCGGCGGTTTTAATGTACTGAATGCACCAGATGAGTTGTTTAGCGCATTGGGTCCAAAGGGCTTTTGGGGCGAAGTGAATGTACCATTCCTAAACGCAGCCACCTCCAGAGGCGACAATGTACTCATGGCTACTGAGCCAGCGTTTGACATTGTTGACAATCGGGGAATAGGCGTTTTAATCCGACCTAATACAACTACTGGTAAAATGGAGTTGACCGGTTTTGGAAAAGAATACATAACCCTTCGTCAGAAAGGGTATATTTATCAAGATGGCAAGATGGCAAGATGGCAAGATGGCAAAATGGTGAAGCCATGAAAGACATTCTTCTACAGAAAGTGAAGTCGGCCTTTTCTGAAATTGTTGAGAAGTACAGATTAGAGGTTAAAGAAGTTGATAAAAATTTTATTATTTTAGTCGGGTCATCCTATGCAATAGGGGTGTTGCTAGACAAGGACGGTTTGGCCTATATGTATTATGATTTCTCGGCGCCCATAAAAAAGGGATACAATCTTGGCCTTTTCTTGATTCAAAAAAGGAGAGATCAATTAGTATTTGGCGTTGATGATAGGTCAAGAAGTCCTGTTGACGAATATTTGTCGCACAATCTATCTATATTCGCTAATCAACTTTTTAGTGCCGGAAAAGATATACTGCGTGGGGAAAAATCGTGGATTAATAACTATCAGTGGCCATCTGTTACTGTAAATGATGAGGTGTTGTCAGCATTGTTATGTGCCAAACAACAATTCAAGGCGACCAAGTAGCGTCGTCTGTCGACGTAGTTGGCACCTGATTCATTTCAGTTTTGATGCGCCACGCACTGCTCTTTAACAACTTGTTCTTCTGGCCGTGGCCGTGGGCTCAGCGTAAGAGCCAGCCTCGCCATACCCAGTCCACCGCGCAGTGGCAGCGCAGGCTCGCTTGAAAGCACCACCGACACCCTCACCGTGGCCAACCTCAGCGAGAACCGCGGCTTTAACGCCAGCGTCAGCGTGAATGTGAGCGGCAACCCCCGCAACGACGGGCAGATGACCCTCCCGCAAACGGGCCAGACCACCGTAGGCGGCCATTACAACGGCCATGACCGGGCTCAAACCTCATACGCCACTCTGGGCCAAGGCCAGGTCGTCGTCGCAGGCACAGAGCAAGACGCGGTGGAGGGCCTGAACCGGGATCTGGAAAACCGCCAGGAAGTCACCCGCGATCTGGACATTGGCGGGCTGGATGCCAGCGTTACTGTAGATCATCGTCTACTGAGCAGCGAAGGGCGCCAAAGCATCGTTAACGACGCCAAGGATACGATGGAACACGGTGAGGATATTGGCCTGGCCGCTCAGCAGGTGGCTTCAGACGGTCAATTGAGTTTTCTGAATTTCGCCGGGCAAGTTGATAAGAATGCCAAGGCTACCCAGATTACGAACGTTCTCGCCAGGCAATATCCCGAGACTTTGGCCATTCTCAAAAATGGCGAACGCGACCCAAATTATCAAGCGGCTCAATCCCAGGTCGTCCAGCTTGCTCAGGCGTTATTCGGGCTGACGCCGGGACAAGTTGGTTTCTATGACGGCCAACTCACAACCGGTGTGTTGGCTGATCAGAATACGATCCTCGGTTCGCGTGACGTGCAAGGCGCTATCATCACCGATCCGGATCATCCGGGCTATGGCACGGTGCTCTTGAATACGGCGAACACCGACAAAGCCGGAATGATGACGACCGCCGGTCACGAAGTGATCGAGAGCAAGGTTCTGCAAGGTCAGGAAGGGTTGTTTTTCGATGACAGCTTTGAGACCAAGGAAAGAGTGGCAGACCTGTTTGGCGAGCGGCTGACGGCTCGTCTGGATCAGGCTACCGAAGGTGGTTTAAGCCAGACACCGGCCGACTGGTCCAGCACGATGCGCCAGAATCCGGCAACGTCGCGTGGCACCCTCTTGGCCGATACCCTTCGTTCAGGGCAAGTGGAATATCGACAGTTCACGACGAACGAATCGGTCGTCCTCGATCGGGCCCGCGCTGCCATCTCAAACAATAATATCTATTCGACGGAGTTTAAGCGCGAGGCGTTGGCCAATCTGGACGCTCTGGCCTGCGCAGAAATCCGTTGTGGTGCTGGGGTTTCAGACAACGACCCCCGCCACCGGGAGCTTAGCACCCTGCAGGCCAGAGGTGAGCAGCTCAAGCAAGATCATCAAACCGATATCTACGCGAAGCTCAGGGAACTGGGTGTGGATTCGACCGAAGAGAAGACGGTCAGGCGGGGTAGGGATCAGTATACCCGCCAGGAGCCTTTGTTCGGTTATAGCCTCTGGGATGCCTCCGATGACTTTTTCGGCTCAAACGAGCAGATCAGTGCACGAGTGCAACAGGTTGCAGTCGGTGCAGGCGGCAGCGCCGAGGCGGCTCTGGGCGTAGCGGTCACAACGGCGGGCTGCGCAACCGTGGCAGGTTGTGCAGTGGCCGGTCCTTTGGGCGCCTGGCTTGCCGCCGATGGCGCGGATACCGCCTACAAAGCTTCGGAAGCGCTAAACAGCGATTATGTGTACGTGAACGGAACCCGGGTTCTGAACTCGTTCAGCGAGGCGACCCATCAGGAGGCGGTGAGGCCGACAGTTGCACTCCTGACGAACGTTGGGGTTAATGCCGCGGGTGGTGTGATCGCGAAGAAGGCGGGTGCGCTGGTTTTGCGGGAAGAGCTGCCTGCGGTGCCTAAGGCTGATATTGTTGTAAACAAACCTCATTCTGGCTCGTTTGACTATAATCTGTCCCAAGCTGAGCCGCCTAAAGGAAAAGTTTATGAAGGAGCTGCTCATCGTTATGAGAGGCCAGAATATGTAGAAACCTCTTGGGATCAGCATTCTGGGAATATAAATGCTGATCATCGCTATACGAGGCAAGGTCAAGGTGGGGTGTATGCTGGAACCTCACAGGAAACTGCTCTGAATGAAATAACTCATTATGACCCCAATGCCCAAGACGTTAGGGTCGCTATCACCAAAGAAGTAAAGCTGGATAACGTTCTGGATTTAACGGATAGTCAAGTTAGAAAAAAGTTGAACGTTACTTTAGATGACATAACTAACGGGATTGATTACTCAAAGACGCAAAAAATTGGGGGTTGAGCTAAAGAAAATGGCTATGATGGTATTTTAGCTCCATCTGCTCGGAACCCTAAAGGATCTAATATTGTGATATTTAAAAATGATTAAACTTCCTGAAGAGTTAAAGGATCTGAGCAACAGTTATCTAGGCGAAAGTGCTTGGAATCGATTTGTAAGTAACTTGTATTCGTGTAATGCCACGACTGATGAGTTATGCAATATTGGAATTCCAAAAGATATGGCAAAAGCGATTATTTGTAAGGTTGGCCCTGTTGAACATTCAAGACGCTGGCTTGGTACAAATATTCCTGCTTTATCAAACTATAAACCAATGGAGATCCTAAAAAATTACCAAGACGGGGAAAGAGTAATTCGAGCGGTTTTAATGAGGATGCCTTAAGAAGCCCTCTGTTGTCTTGAGCTCAGGATAGAAAAACCTATTAGTTGATGTGATGCGAAATTGGTTTGGGACGTGCGCATCTCAAGAGCGGCGCCTGTCAAGGTAGTTGGCACCTGATTCATTTCAGTTCTAATGCGTCACGCGCTGCTCTTTAACAGCTTGTTCTTCTGGCCGTGGGTTCAGCGCGAGGACCAAGCCCGCCATACCCAAGCCACCACGCAATGGCAACGCAGGCTATCGCAATTCCGACTCTGATGGCTCAAGCCTGACCTACCGAAACAGCACCGTCAGCGCAGGTTCGCTGGCGAGCACCAGCGAAACCTTAACCGTGGCCGGAGCGGATGTCGCCGCAAACACCGTTAATATCGACACCGACACGCTGGACGTTCGCAGCCTGCAGAACCAGAGCAGCAGCCAAAGCAAAACCCGCGGCGCCAACGCCGGGTTTGGCGTGAGCAACGGCGCGGTCAGTTCTGTATCAGCCGGTGTTGAAAGAGCGGATGGTTCGTGGAGCGCTTACGTGTGTTGAGCGCAGGCAGGCTTTCTTCTCACGATCAAGAGCGCCTGTTTGGTGAAGGCTCAAGCTTGGGCTGCAACGTAAGGCAGCACACCAAAGTAGATGGCGCTGAAGTGACAGGCACTGCCGCCGATCACGAACAGGTGCCAGACGGCATGCATGTACGGAACCCGGTCAGCCAGGTAAAAGGCAACGCCCGCTGTGTAAACGATGCCGCCGGCAACCGTGAGGGTCAGCGCGGTTTCGCTAAGATTGGCCACCAAGTCTGAAGAAGCAAACGTAATTAGCCAGCCCATGGCGATGTAGATACCCACTCGTGCCAGCTTGAAACGATTTGCAAAAATGACTTTCAGTACCACGCCGGTGATGGCCAGCGACCAGATGATGGCAAACAATGTCCAACCAACGGTTCCGCGCATGTTTACCAGAAGAAATGGGGTATAGGTGCCCGCAATCAGCAGGAAAATGGCGCAATGATCCAGTGTTTTAAAGGCTTTTTTCAGTTCAGGCCGGCGTGCGCCATGATACAGAGCGGAGGCCATATACAGCAGGATCAGAGAGGTGCCGAATATGCTGAAGCTGATGATTTTCCAGGTGTCGTGCAACTGTGTGGCGCCAACGATTAACGCGATGGTGCCGATTACGCTGAGTAATGCGCCGATACCGTGGGTGGCACTGTTCAGCCATTCTTCTATTCGCTGGTGAGTCGACTGGGCGGGCAGTGATGATGAAGTCATTGGCGAAGAGTCCGTGTTTATCATCGCAACACGTTACTTCAGCGTACACCTGTACGCAATAACGGAGGGTGACTATTCTGTTCTGTGCGCTGTGCGTCAGTACTTTATTGCACCGGTTTTGAGCCGGGAGAAGGTTGCAGGTACTACGCCTAGCCATGAAGCAAGCTGGTTGTCCGGTACGCGCTTTACCAGCTCCGGATACTCTTCAAGCAGCAGTTGATAACGCTCCTTTGCCGACATGGTGTGCTTGCGAAATTCTCGCATGCTGGTCAGCTCCGCCAGCTCTTCGGTCAGGGCCATTGCAAACTGGGGCCAGATGCCTTCGCCATGGGACTGAATGGCAGCTCGAAACGCGGCAAAATCAGCAACCCAAACGGTGGCGGGTGTGACTGCAGTGAGGCAAAGCGTGTTGCGCACTGTGCGGCTGCGCCCGAATACCGGCCAGACCATGTCGCCTTCAGTAAAGAAGTGATGCACCGCCACCTTGCCGCTGGGGGCTTCCCGGAACAGGCGCATAATGCCGTACTGGATCAGGTAAACGTTGGCCCAAGGCGTGTCGTGTTTTTCCATCTGAGCTTCGGCATCGACCCGGCGCTGATGAAACAGCCGCGTCAGATCGCTCAAAAATATTGTGTCCGGGTTGTCCTGTTTTTCGTTCAGCCTTATTCCGAATACGCGGCTCAGACCGTTGAGCAAGGCCACGGACTGTGGGGACGGATCCTGCTGGATGATTTCCGGATTGTCCTCTCCCAGCATGCAGGGAGAGGAAGACACGTTGGGTTTGAGAGTGCGGGTCATTGCGTTAGTGCCGTTGAAATATGTGTCAATTATCCTAACAGAAAGATGTTAACGGAAATGACTTAAATCATTAAGGCATTTTCACCTACTCGATATAGGCTCAGTGGCTGGTTCCCTCTTCGTAGTTGATCTTGTTCCACACGTTGTACTTTCCGGATGGCTTGTTCATCGGGATTCGTTTTTCTTCCTCCAGGGTATCGGCGTCGTAGACGATTACGGCGCCTTCTTCGTCCCAGATGCTCAGTAGCAGTTTTTTGCCGTAGCGGTCGAATTCAACATGGGCGGCTACTTTGCCGGGGGCCGGCTGGAGGGTTTTTACGATTTCCAGGGTCTGTTTGTCGATAACGTGGACTTTGTCTTTGTTGGGGCCGAAGAAGACGTCTACCCAAGCGTAGCGTGAGTTCTCGTGGCTGCGCATGAAGAAGCCAGGGCCGGCGGTTTCCAGGGTTTTGATGACTTTCCAGGTATCCATGTCGATGATGGAAACGGCACCCGTGCGGAAGTGGGGGGTGGCCATTACGCGGGTGCCCTGGTAGTCCCAGGTAATGCCGGAACCCAGGTGGGGCATGCCGGGCAGGGGCAGATTGGCGATGGTATTTCCGGTGTCCATGTTGATCACCAGTCCGTGTTTGCCATCGCGGGCAGCGCCGATAAGGTGTTCGTAGCCAGGGTCGAAGAAGAAGTCGTCAAGCCAGGTGTCGGTTTGCATTCTGCGTACCTTTGCCCGGTCGTTTTCTACCGTGATCTCCCAGGCTTCGGGAATGTCTTTCAGGGCAGCGATGAAGCTGTTCCGGGGAGGGGCGGCGTAAACGGCACTTACCCTTGAGCTTTCCTTGGCGTCGTTTTCAACGGGGATGATTTCCAGCAAGTCGAGGTTATCTGCGTCGAACAATACCAGCGTGTGGGGCAGGTAGTTGGCCGCCATTACGTGGTCGCCATCGGCGGAGACGGCAATGTTGCGCATGTTGATACCGGCGCGGATTTCTGCAACGACTTTGAGGTTGTAGAGGTCGTACTTGGTGATCCAGCCATCGCGGGAACCGAAGTAAACGTAGCGGCCATCGGGGCTGTATTTGGGGCCGCCGTGCAGGGCGTAGCGGCTGGCGAAGCGGTGGATGGGTTCCATGCTGTCGCCGTCAAGCAGGGTTACGTGGTGATCGCCGATTTCCACGACCAGAAACAGGTTCATCATGTCGGCGTCATAAGCCGGTTTGTCCGGGAGCGAGCCTGCCGGGTGGGGCAACAAATGGCTGGCGGCAATTTCGTTTTTGCCCCATACGGGCTCCTGTGCCGGTGGTTGGTAAATATATTCAGCCAGGGCGGTCACGGATTCGGCGTTCAGTGTGTCGGCAAAGCCAAGCATCTGGGTGGCTGGCCGGCCGTTACGAATGGCGTCTTCAGCCTGGTCTTTTTTCAGGCGCGAGAGATTCTCTGGCAATAAGGCCGGGCCCATGCCGCCGAGCCTGTCGCTGCCGTGGCAGCTTGCGCAGTGTTGCTGGTACAGGGCTTCGGTTTGCGCATCGGTGTTGGCAGCAATCAGGGGTGAGGCCAGTAGGCCTGCGGTCAGCATCAGGGTTTTAAGGGTCTGTTGCATCGAGTTTCCAGTTTGGAGCGTTGGTAATGTTTCAAGTATCGTTTTCTAGGCAGGGCGCTGTGTCGCAGTGGCAGCAGTCGGCCCTATTAACGCGCTGTTCCAGCCTGCCTGGGCCGGTTGCGCGAGTTTTTCGGCCAGTTGCACCACTTCGCCAACAATGATCAGTGTGGGTGGCTGAAAGCCTTCCATTTTGATGGTTTCTTCCAGGTTTTTGAGAGTGGTCACGGCCATGTGCTGTTGTGGGGTTGTGCCACGCTCGACCAGCGCCACCGGGCAGTCGTCAGACAGGCCATTGGCAACCAGCTCCCGTACGATGGTGGGTGCGTTATGCAGGCCCATGTAAAACACGCGGGTTTGGCCCGGAGCAGCCAGAACTTTCCAGTTCAGATCCAGTGCGTGGTCCGCTTTGCGATGCCCGGTTACGAAGGTCACGCTTTGTGCGTAATCCCGGTGGGTCAGGGGAATGCCGCAGTAGGAGGCGCAGCCGGCTGCGGAGGTAATGCCGGGCACGACCAAAAAGTCGATGTCGTTATCCACCAAAAACTCGGCTTCTTCACCGCCGCGCCCGAAAATGTATGGGTCGCCGCCTTTTAACCGCACGACGCGGCGTTGTTTTACCGCCAACTGTACCAGAAGCTCGTTGGTGTCTTCCTGAGCTACGTAGTGACAACCACTGGCTTTGCCTACGTGGATTCGTTCGGCGCGCGGGTTCACCAGTTCCATGATCTGTGGCGACACCAGCCGGTCGTAAACAATGGCGTCCGCCTGCTGGATCAGCATCAGGGCTCTGAGTGTCAGCAAACCGGGATCACCGGGGCCGGCGCCTACAATGGCAACTTCTCCAGCGCGCAAGGGTTGTTCCGCCAACTGGAATTCCACCAGGCACTTCTTTCTCTGGCTGATTGTCATGGTGTGTTCCTTACAGATTGTTGACCGGAATTTCGATTACCGGGGCGGCGACGCGCCTGGGCATGTCGATAACGCCAATTTCTTCGTTGGTGAGGTAACAGCCGGGATCTTCTTCCCAGAAGTCACCGGAAACGTTGTAGGCCCTTACCCGGGTGTTGCCGTTGCAGATGGCCAGATATTGGCATTGGGCGCAGCGGCCTTTTACCGGCCGTGGCTTCTGTCGGAAGCCCCGCATTAGCGGGTCATCTGCTTCTGACCAGATTCGCGAAAAGGGTTTTTCACGCACGTTGCCAAGGTTGTAGTCCCACCAGAACGTATCGGGGTGGACGACGCCCAGGTTGTCGATGTTGGAGACGTTTTGACCGGAGGAGTTACCACCCCAGTTAAGCAGTCGCTGTTCCAGAGCCGGCACCTGATCCGGGTAGTGTTCTGCCGCCCACTGAAGCAGGAAAGGGCCGTCGGCATCGTTATTACCGGTCACGTATTCGCGCTCGATACCACGCTTCAGTTCTTCGTGGCAGTGGTTGAACAGCAGGTTCATCGCATCCCGGGTCATGTCATACCAGGCATCGCGCTTGCGGTTGCGCCCGCCACGACCCGAATAGTTCAGGTGCGAGAGGTAGAACTTGTCGATGTCATGCTCGTCCAGCAGTTTGAGCATGTCTGGCAACTGTGTTGCGTTGTCTTGTGTGAGGGTGAAGCGCAGGCCCACTTTAATACCGGCATCTTTGCACAGCTTGACCGCTTTCATGGA
>TARA_R110002167_G_scaffold543_4_pt1 | contig 16887 bp, 20 predicted proteins | sample TARA_R110002167 | Tara Oceans TARA_R110002167 (sample SAMEA4398238) | marine metagenome | biome: Polar Biome; feature: [MES] marine water layer (ENVO:01000295) within the mesopelagic zone...; material: water (ENVO:00002006), including particulate matter (ENVO:01000060) such as...... | reverse complement strand
GTCGCCTTTGTCTCCAGAGTCACCTTTGTCTCCGGTGTCGCCTTTGTCTCCAGAGTCACCTTTGTCTCCAGAGTCACCTTTGCCTCCAGTGTCGCCTTTAGCTCCGTCGCTGCCGTCTGATCCGTCGCTGCCATCGTCGCCATCGTCGCCTCTGTCTCCAGTGTCGCCTTTAGCTCCGTCGCTGCCATCTGATCCGTCGTTACCGTCGTTGCCGTCGTTACCGTCGTTACCGTCTAGGCCGTCTAGTAAGCTACCGCCGTTAGTGACATTAGTGTTCTTTGCTAAGGCAGCGTCAGCAGCACTAATAGTAACTCCAGTAGTGTCTGTATTAGTTGAGGTGTTGTTTACATTAGTTGTTTTCCCACCAAACAGTCCACCAGTTATAGTAATGTTATCTAGTATGCTGCCAGTAGACTCCCCGTTATCATCACCGGATGTGTTCTCAGAGTCAGTAGTGGTTTCTCCAGTTGTATTACTGTCAGTGTCAGCGCCTGTGCTGTCTACGTTGCTGCTAACTGCTGGGCTTCCTACTAGAGCTACGCCGTCACCGCCTTCCCCTACTGATTTATAAGTAGTGCCTGTCTGCTCTTCATAGTCAGCTATGTCTGCTGCTGATGGATTAGTGGCTTGCCAGATAGTTGCTTGGCTTAAAGGATGCTTACCCATGTTTTTCCATGTTGTACCATTGGCGTCTATGTATGTGCTTTGGTCATTTGAATAACCAGTCGAGTCATTTGCTACGTCACTAGCTATAGTCTCTACATCGCCTGCTAAGTTAGAGTCGTCGGAAGAAATATCTGATGCTGCTGTAGTAGAACCTGTAGCGTTGTTAGAAGAAGAAGAGTCTGTTGAAGAAGAGTCTGTTGAAGAAGCACCACCTACAGTGTTAGCTGCGTTAGCGGCTGATGCTTCATTGGCATCCATAGCTGCTGTATTTGCTGCTGAAGAGGCGGCTGCTGCGTCTTCGGGTGAAACGTAGGCAGTGTAGTTAACTAGGCCGTCAGCGTCGGTATTCAAGTTAATACCACTGTTATTAGTGTTGGTAAGGCTCTCAGCCGTGAAGTTAGAGTCTGTCACGCCAGCCTCGGCCATCACACTGTTTAGAGTGCCTGCTAGGTCGCCTGCGTCTATACCTAGTGCCTTTCCAGCTTTTGCTACGTTGGCTATGTTTCGCTGTAGGGCTTTCTCTTTTGTGAGAGATCCGTTCGCTACCAATTCTGCATCCTTAGCTTGCTCTCCTGCTAACCACGCTTCTAGCTTCTCTCGGTCAACTTGACTGACAGAATCAACCTCGTCTCCGTATACATTAGGAGAACCATCAGGGTTAGTGCCTGTGGCTCCTGATATAGTGCCTGAGTCTGCGTTGTATAGAGAGTTGTTTCTAGCGCCTATAGTGTTATCCGCACCCGTCCCAAAGATGTCTTCTGCGTTGAGAGGATCCGCTGCATATACTGTGCCTGTGATTTCACCAGCCATTATTTCTTACCTTTCAATTTGTGTGTGCGAATGATTCCGCCAGTGTATACATCTCTACTAGCTATCTTCACAGCCTCTTTAGCCGTAGCACCCGCGTCCATAGCTCCTAGAGCGTATGAAGCACCTGAGCCAATGGCGTATGGTGTTCCTGTTCGTATTTTCATCTTCCAGAAGCCGTGAACTTCAATGCCTCCGTAGTAAACGTCTAACCCGTCTGCGATGATGAACTCTGCACACGGTGTTCCTTCTACGTCTTCAATGACGTCCTCGCCTTCGAAGTAACATGAGATGACTTGCTCATCGTCTGTTACATTGCCTGCTATAAAGAATTGTACTCCGTTGCACTCACGTCTCTTATCGTACTGGTCGTCTAAGACTACATCGCCTTGTGTGAGTCTGCTGTCGCTTGCTACTATCCCATCCTTTACGGCAATTGTTGTCATGTTGTTTCCTTATACGAGCTTCTTCCACGACTGATAGCCTGCGTTGACAAGGATGCCAACACAGAACAGTATTATTGCTGAATCAATTATTATTAACGCTGTTACTAAGGCTGTGATCATAACTTTACCACTTCTCCCCAGCAACCTCGCCGTACAACGTAAAGGTTAGTGCGCTGCCTGTTCCAGACTTCACAGCTATATTACCCGCAACCAATCGATCACCGAAAGGAACTTCTAAGACTATGTAGTCATTAGCCGCCACACTCTTACCAAACAACAGGGCTGTAGTCTCATCGTAGGTAGTGCCGTTAATGTCGTGAAACACCGACGCAGCAGCTGCTGTGCCTGTGGTGTTAGCAATAAACAATGTAGCAGCTTCATAGGACTGAGCCGTAGAAGGTGAGAAGAGGGAGGCCGCTGTGGTGTCTGCTGGTCGAAGCTGTCCTAGTTGTCTCTTCATTAATCACACAACTCCGCTAGTGTCTTCCAGTCCTCAGCAGTCCACTCTGAGGTGTTTACACCTGCTGGAAGTTCTACTGTAATACCTGAGACGTTACCGCCAAAGAACCCGCTAGTGGCTGAGGTAGCGCCTTTGACACACGCCATAGCATTGTCCTCGGCTGTGATCTCTAGGCTGTTAAGCTGAGCGCATCCTACTAACATACTTAGTAAGAGTGCTACGTATATAAGTTTCATTTAAATATCCCCTTGATTGACTGGAAGCCTCTAACAGGCATCCACATGCCCCAACGTCCGATAAAACCTACCTCAGAAGCCTTGAGAGCCTCTCTAAAGACTTCGTCAGCTTTACGTTGACTAATGCCCATCTTCTTCTGTACTTTCTTACTACAGAGCCAGTCGTGGACTACAGCGGCCCTTCTGTTCTTAGCGTTAGCTACTGGGACTAACCAGCGCATTAGCCTTGGGACACTGGCTAGGTCTGTCACGTACCCATCTGGTACAATGACTGTACTGCCTAAGATGTCTGACTTATAAGGGAAGGGTTCTAGTAGCTTCCAACCGCCTGTTACTACTTCCATCTTTAAAGTGTTTCCGAACCTACTCATCTTCATGGATCGCTGCTGCAACTGCTGCGGCTACTTCGAGAACTTCTAAGCGTTGGTTCTGTCGTCTGTTAGTGTCGTCCATTGCTTTTAAAGACGATAAGGTAGCTAGTTGTGTGGTTCGTATCTCAGCTAGTGTCACTCCGTTGTCCACTGTAGCTGCTACCGACCAACCTATTCCCATGATTATTAGAGTTCCGAATATCATCCCTGCATTCAACTGGTTCATTATAGGATGTCCAAATCATCGTGAGTTGTTGCGCCTGCTAGGGCTGACAGGGCTTGGTCTTTAGCAATCTTAGCCGCTGCTATCAGTGCTATATTTCCGTTGCCGTTAATTAATTCATCTTGTGTTACGCCATAAGATGCCTCAAGGTACGACTGCTTAGCGGCTGATTCCATAGACGCTTTACGTTCCGCAACAGGGACATTACGCACTGCGTAGACTATCTCGACTGGGTTCTTGGTCAGGTCAAAGGTGTGTCCGTCATACGTCTGTCGGTTAGCTGTGATAGCAGGGCGAACCTCTATAGCAGAGTTCCATCCAGCTTCTCCCGCAGGAGGTTGTGTATCCCAGACTTGTTTTACTTCTCCGTTTACTGTTTGTACAAATAGTGGCATGATATTTTCCTGTTAATAACTTCTATTTAACTACTCGCATAGCTTGTTTCTTTTCGATAAGACGTTCTTTAATACCGGCGAAGGGGGCTTCCCAATTACCAAAAGACTCTTGCCTAAACAGCTTCATTGTATCGTAGTATGGACAAGTGTCGCCTTCTTGTGCGTAGAAGAAGTAAGACATAACGGGGATGATCGTCCAAGTCTCCACACCCATAGCCGCCGCTAAGTGACTGACTGAAGTGCAAGAAGATATGACCAGATCACACGAGGCCGCAGCCTGTCGGGTATCTTCCCAGCTATCTAGCGGAACCTGCTTAACCCAAGACGGGCAAGCCTCCGCGCCTTCATCGCGCTGTAAGGAGATAAACTCAGCGTCTACGTCCTTTAGAGCGTCAAACATTAATTGATACGGGAACTTCTTCTGGTGTTCTGCTTCAAACGCCGTCTGACCCTGCCACCGTAGCCCAATGCGTTTACGGAAACCTTTAATGGTTTTAGGCTTGGTAATATAGGCTTCGCCTGTTAGGTCTTCTAGCTCAAACCCAAGAGGGACAATAGCCGACATACCTTGCACATAGAAGTTGTGATAAACGCCTTGACAGAAGCTATGCTCGATAACCGCGCTCACACCTTCTACGTCTGTGAATAGCGTTACTAATGAGCCAGAACAGGCCACAATGACCTTACAACCCCTAGCAGCAATAGCCTTAGCATAGCGTACTTGGTGTATCTGATCGCCCAAGCCACCTTCTAGGTTGAGCAGGACAGTGCCTTTAGACTTACCGTCCCAAGGCTGTGTCGGAGAGTTAGGAGCAGGGTTTCCAAAGACTCCAGCTATTCGACCACGATCCATTAGCTGATAGCCTTCTTGTATCTTGCCTTGACGCAGTAGATACCAGCCGCGATTGAAGGCTGCTCTGTGGTTGTTCGGCTCTTTCTTCTCAATTTTCTTAGCTAATTCCCAAGCCTCGCTGAAGTTACCCTTCTGAGCCGCTGCTAACTGAAGGTCGAGATCATGCACTTCAGGCGTTGTACGCGGAGTGTCTAGCCAGAATTCAGGCTGACAGAAGGTAGTGTAGTGATGCTTTAGCACGTCTCTTGGGTCTTCGTTGTGCTGCTTTGCAAGTACAGGCGCTATATCGTGCATACCTGCGTAGCCGTACAACTCTTCATCGTCTTCCTTAACACTAGAGCCGTCAATGTCTGTGAAGTTGTATTCAAAGTCAGTTAACCCTAAGAAGGCGTGTATGCGATCAAGTTGTGACTTTGGATCAGCTATAAGGTCATCGTATTCAATTATACAGAAACATTCAGGTGCAAGCGTATAACCAGCCTGTAGCGAGATATAAGAAGACCTTAAATTATCCGACAGCTTCCCAGAATAGATAAAATCATCGAGATTATCAGGATTGGCTACCCGTACAAAAGAAGCCATGCAGTCTGGAACGGAACGTACTGTAGCAATAATCTTAGGCTTATCACCAATCACTTGAGAGATCGCTTTCATAATTTCTGGAAGAGGCCAACCTCTATTCTTGTCTATAATAACAGGAGAATCAACATCTTCGTAAAACGCCTCTATTACACCCAGCATAGTGTTGGTAAGAACCTTATGGTTCATCTCATCGTCTTTAAGAGGCGTGGCTGCCCTTGTAGTAACCAAACCGTCTAAAGCATACAAGAGACCCGATGTTGTTGATACATGAGTATCCTTATTCTGGTTAAGGATAGCCGCAAGCACCGTAGAGCCAGATCGGGGTAAGCCTGCCATAAAGTGCATTTGTGCTTTCACGAAGGCTTCTTACCAGCCAGCGTTCGTGGGGCATCAGCAGAACTCCATGTCTTATTCCATGTAGTAAGCGAACCTACCTGTACGGGAGAAGACTTATTAGCTAAGTCAGCGCCTTGTGCCAACACGCCACCCGCACCTTTTCCACAAGTCCACATAGTTCCGTCGGTACTAAGCATAGATGAGTGCCTTTGTCCACCACCTACGTTAACCCAAGAAGTAAGAGAGCCTATTTGTACGAGAGATGACCTATTAACAGTAGTGCCGTCTCCTAGTTGTCCGTAACCGTTATCTCCCATCATCCACAAGGTTCCATCAGTTTTAACAGCGCCAACGTGGAAGAAACCTCCAGATGAGGTAGCCCACGTAGTAAGCACCCCTACTTGTATGGGAGATGACTTACTAACAGTAGTGCCGTCTCCTAGTTGTCCGTTGCCTCCGTTACCCACTGCCCACAAAGTGCCGTCTGTCTTTATCATCGAGTTATGATAAAACCCCATGTATGTGGCACTCCAATCAGTAAGCGCCCCTATCTGTACAGGAGAAGACTTAGCAACTGCTGTGCCGTCTCCTATCTGTCCGTTACCGTTGTCTCCCCATCCCCAAAGAGTGCCGTCTGTTTTAACAGCGGTGACTGAATTATACCCTGCTGAAATGCTTAACCAATTAGTTAATGCGCCTATTTGTATTGGTGATGACTTAAGAGTAGTGGTGCCGTCTCCTAGTTGTCCGTTGCTTGATTTGCCCCACGCCCAAAGAGTGCCATCTGTTTTAATACCGTGGCTCGTCTCTTGACTTGCTCTTGCATTATCCCACGTAGTAAGCGCCCCTATCTGTACAGGAGAAGATCGGTTAACTGTGTCGCCTAAACCTAGTCTTCCCTGATTATTACTCCCCCATGCCCAAAGAGTGCCATCCTTTTTAACGCCGATAGTGTGGTCTACTCCTCCAGTAATTTGTTTCCAGTCGGTAGCAGAGCCAGCCTGTACAGGGGAAGACCTGACAGTAGTGCTGAGGTCGCCTAGCTGGCCGTTAGTGTTGCTTCCCCAGCTCCAAGCCTCAGTTAGTAGTGCAGCTTTAGGCCAATTTCTGTTGGACTCTTCTTCAAGAACAGTAGAAAGACTCCAGATGCCTGATGCAGCTCCGCCTTCACCACCAACCGGTGCAGTAATAACAGGTGGTGTAGAAGAGATTATTCCTCCTTTATAACGCATGCTCATAGTAAGTCCTTACGCCGTTATAATTTCATAGCTTATAGTATAAGCAATTTTACTAGCCGTGCCACTTGTTACTGAAATAGAATGGCCCTCATTTAAATAGATCGCCGTGGTCTTGTCTGTCACGATCAGTGACGAGTCAGCAGGTACAGACACCGTTGATGCTATTGGGTAGGCTGTGCCGCCTGAAGGGGCTGACCCTGCCGCTACTGCGCCATTAGAATAGATAGCCACGGTAGTGTCTACCGCACTTGCGCCGTCTACATTGGCTGCAACGATCTGATTGATCTTTAGAACATTGCCACTAGATGCCGCGTTAGGGAGCAACACAAGTGGTGTCGTCCCCGCAGGGATTAAATAGTCTGTCTTACCTAGAATACTCGTTACTGATACTATATTGGGGTTTGCCATTATGTTTTCCTTAGAAGCCCATGACCATCGCTAATGCGATACCAAGCCCTGCTGAGATACCAGCAGCCGCTGGAGTAGATGATGTCCAAGTGGTTCCGTTGGACGTTAATAAATTACCTGAAGTGCTTGGTGCTACTTCTTGAACGGCTGTTGTTCCATTACCAAGAATAACGCTGTTAGCTGTTATCGAAGCTGCTCCAGTACCACCGTTAGCTACAGGTAACGTACCAGTGACACCAGTGGTGAGCGGTAGTCCTGTAAGGTTAGTTGCTGTGCCAGAGGTAGGTGTACCTAATACTGGAGTAACGAACGTAGGAGAAGTATTGGTAGCGTAAGTAGTTCCTGTGCCTGTCTGTGCCGCTGTAGCTGTCGCTGTGCCAGCTGTTAGACTAGCAGCAGTGCCTGTTACATTAGTCATTACACCGGACGCTGGAGTACCTAAAGCGGGAGTAACAAGCGTAGGAGAAGTAGCAAATACTGCACTGCCTGTACCCGTCTCGTTAGTCAAGGCCGTCGCAAGCTGTGCCGAAGTGAACGAACCTAAGACAGTTGCTAGTCCAGTGCTTGTAATGTGACCTGTTAAGTCACCGGCTGCTGGAGCCTGCCATGTAGCAGCTGTAGTGCCTGTAGCTGTTAGTACCTGACCTGACGTAGGCGCTGTAGCTGCTGCTACGTCTACGGAAGTAGTTGCACTCTTCAGGGCGCTAGATAGCGCAGCTGTGCCGTCTTTAATCAATAGACCGTCTACAGTTACACCAGAGGCCGCTGTAGTCTCTGCAATTGTATTGGTAGTAATCTCATCACCAGCAGTTACAACAAGGTCTGTGCCGCCTGTAGAGGCTCCTACGAGCAATGTACCAGATAGACTGGTAGCAGCGATCAGCTGTGCATCCACGTAGGCCTTCGTAGACTGCTGTGTAGGCACTTTAGTAGCTAAGTTAGACCCCATAGCGTCTTCATCGATAACGAAGCTCATAGCGGCTGTGGTGGCGTCTGTGTTCATCACAGCACCGGCAGCGTTCACGTTAGTGGCGTCTGTTACGTCTGCTGAGGTTTCTACTGTATCTAGTTTAGTACCGTCTGTAGCTATGTCACGTCCGTCTACTGTACCGCCTACGACTATGTTAGTAGTGATGTCTAGGTCGTCTACATACGCATTAGCCCAGCGTACACCTGTAGTACCGAGGTCGTCTGTGCTGTCTGTGTCACTTACCACACTGCCTGTGGTGGTTACTACGCCTGTGCTGCTCACTCTCAAGGCTTCGGACGCTGCTGCGCCTGCTTTCATTAGATTAACTACTAGGTCGAAGTCTTCTGTTCCTGCACCTACGTCTGTTGTTACTGTGCGTATACTAGCTCCAAGCTCGTTGTTGGATGCTGATGTCTCTGCCCAGAAGTCTAAGCCCACGCCAATACCTGCTCCGGGTGTTCCCGAAGTTGTATGCTTTAGAGCAAATGGAGTTATAACTGTGTTGTTGTTGGCATCGTCTACAGTGGTCGCAAGTGCTGCGGTCGTAGTGGTGCCTGTGAAGGTAGCGGAAGCTCCTTCGATCTTAGTGGCGATGGCAATTGATATGTCATCAAATTCTGTGTTTAGTTCTGTTCCGTTAACAACCTTGGATGGGTTGCCGGACAGTAGAGCATCCTTAGATGCGAAATTGGTTGTCTTGCTATAGTCGCTCATAGTTGTGTCCGTCAATTAATAAGTAAAACTGATGAGGCTGTGAAGCCCCACCAGTTGTATTGCTTTACAACTACTGCTTATGCACCAGCTACTACGAGTACGAACGCACTCTCAGGTCTATAAGTTTTAACGCCATACAAACGGTCAGAAGTATACAAGTTGGATAACCACTCTTGCTTATACTGAGTCTGTGAACGAACGCCGGTCTGTTCAACAAGGATAAAAGAATCCTTATGGAAAAGCATAGTTTGACGTGCGTCGATTGAACCACCAGCGTTTGCCGCTGCTGTTTCAGTTACGGCACAGTTGGTTGACACATAGAAATCACAACCATAAAGAGTGCCAATGTTGCCAGTTCCAACAGGCTTAGAATTAACGAAGTCTTGGGAACTGAATCGCTCAATACCCAACAGATCATTCTTAGCTATTGGTGGAATAACCCAGCTACGTCCAGTCATAGGAACGTCAGCATCGTCTTGCTTCTGTAACATGCCACGAATAACTAGGTCGGTCATATCGTCAGCGGCGGCTACTGTATCAGCAGCGTTCAATGAGATAGATGTACCAGCGTTAGAATAGAACGCACCAGAGTGAACCCAATCAGAAGCGTCACCGTCTCCAACAGATTTACCAAGATTTAGAAGAGCATTATCCACGTTAGTTGCAAGCGCATAGCCAGCATCATCGGTGAAGAAACGACGCATAGACTCTAGAGCCTGTGTGCCAGTAATGTCTTCGATCATGCGTGAATATTCAAAATGCTGATCGATCAAGATAGACAGTTTAGTGTCTGTGTTATTTTGAACAGTTACCGCAGTGTTTTCTGCTTTAGCTATTGCTGCTCCGCGTACTGGAATCGGTACATGGATGGTGTCGCCTTTCTTGCCGGTGAAAGACATAGTTCTGACGTTGTTCGCCATAACCTGATTAGATTTATATGCAGCAATTACTTCGTCACTCCAAATTTCTGGAATAAACGCTGCTGCGCTTGTGTTATCTACTATACCGCCAGTTGCGGGAAATACTGATGTAGCCATGATACTTGCTCCGAGTTAGATTTAGATAACCCGTTTCTCTGCATACGCTGCCATTATTTCAGGCTGTAGTTGCGAATAACGATCGGGGTCACTCATTTTAAGTTTTATTAAGTCTGCCCGTCGGAATACTTTCTTTGAACTCTCTGAGTTTCCTGATATAGCTCCAGTCGATGCATGCCTAGCATTGTCCTTCTTAGAAGGGACTCCGCTAGTGTCTGTCACTGGCTTAGACGACTTGTATTCGCTAAGTAGTTCGGACATGGCTTCTACATTGTTTGAAGAGTTGGCTGTTTGTAGCGATCTGGTTCGGCTCTTACTACTTTGTATCCATTCAGCAAACTTGGAGTCGGATATGACTTCAGATGTGTCTGGATGTACTGCCAATAAGCGGTCTTGTGCTTCTTGGTTAGCTTGTATTTGTGCCGTACTAGCTGCTATTTCATTAGCTCTAACTATACTAGGATGTTTGTCGATAGCCCTGTTAACTGCTTCATTAGGGTTATCTAGAAAATGCAAATCATCGTTTTCTTCAGGTTGTGTTTCTTTAGTAGAGTTGGACTGTGTAACAATGAAGTCATCAACGATCTTACGCAAGTCTCCAACTTCGGAGGATTGCCTACCTGCTAAACTCTCGGCATTCTGGTGCATCTGAATGATGTCCTGAATACTCTTTCCTTGATACTTAGCTGGTACGTCGTCTACTACGGGTTCGGGTTGTGCAGCGGGCTGCTCCTGAACTGGTGCTAAAACTTCTGCTAGTGATGCAGGGACTTCCGTCGTGTCTGCTTTGTCTTCTACTGGGGTGTCAATTATGGTTGCTGACATAATAAAATTTCCGTGACTAAGTCATTGTGGAGTAAGTTAACTATTTAGCCACATCCCAAGCTGCATCAGCTCCGTGGTTATCTATAGCCTTGTTTTCGATCTTCATCCGTTGTTCTCTATTTCTAGTCCACTTGTCAGTAGCCTTAGGAAAAGCGCCACTAATAGGGTCTAGCATTGAGCGAACTGGGCTGATGATGCGAGAAGCAGGGTTGTCACATTGGTCGCATGTACTCTTGTGGGTCTTATCATCAATGAATTGCTCAGTGATGTGACCGTCGGTGCATTTGAAGTCGAAGAGTCTTCTCATAAGAATACGTCTCCTTCTGTGGACTGCGGTGATTCCTGATCCTGATTGTAGTCAGACTCTAACATGTCTATGTTATCAGACAAGTTTTGTAGAGTTCTGATTACGTTGATTTGACCCTTGCGGAAGAATAAGTCTTCTACAGAGGTTGTTCTTTCAACAGAGTCGATTGACTCCAGTTGTTCGTTTAGTTCCGAGATTAGTATCTGGAAGTTAGCGTTATTCCAGAGTTCCTTCATTGAGTTGAAGTATTGTTCTAACTTCTGATCAATCATGTGAAGCTCCAAAGGTCAGTAGTATAACATAAAATTGACTCAAAGTCAAGCCTTTTCTACCGTTTCTTTAACCTTAGCAGCCTTCTTAGGGACAGTCTTAACCTCTCTATCCTCTAACTCCTTGATTCTACTCTCTAACTTCGCAAATGCCACGTTTGTTTCATCTTGAAGACGTTGCAAATCTGTTCCTGATACTATCATGCCATAACTCATAGGGGATATTTCCTTATCTATTTAAATGTTCTAAAAGTGGGTTGCTCCGGTGCTGCTGGTGGTTGCTGAGGCTGTTGAGGCGCTGCCTTAGCACTCTCCTTATCGATCTCCTTAGCCTGGATACCACGCTCTTTAAGCTCTCTGTCCAATATCTGCATACGTTGGTCGAAGCGCTTGTCGTCTTCGTCGTCCATAAGAGCAGCGATCTTGGCCTGTTCTTGCTCTAGCTTAACTGGAACGGCTCTCATCTCAGCGTTGTACTTCTCAGCTCTTGCTTGACTCTCAGCTGCCTGACCGTTAAGTGCTGCGGTCTGACTAGCTTGGAATGCCATCTGAGCTTGTCGTAGTTCTTCGTCTGCCTTCTGCTTCTCAGGGTTAGGCTTAGATGCTTCCTTCATCAACGCAATGATCTCTTCTTTGTTAGAGACATTCATGTGATCAACGATAGCTTCTATTAGTGCAGGCTTGAGAGGAGAGTCGTCACCAACGGTCTGTAGTATCTGACCGAGCTGTGCTACCTCGTACTCTCTAGCTACGATGCCTAGGTTGCCCTTCACAATGAACTTGTAGTCCCTTGCTGGGAACTTCTCAGGCTCGTACTGCATGTAGCGATAGGCTACCTTACAGATGAAGGGTACTAAGAAGGCTTCCTCGAAGTTGAGCTGTGTGCGCTTGTGACGCTTCAGTACACTGCCCTTAGACATCGACATAGCTGCCGAGCCTTGGTCAGCGTTGATATTTCCCGGCGACATGTCAACAGCACCTGTGGCTTGTTGTACCATCGCAGCTAGTGATTGAGCCTGTGGGAATGTAATCTGTGACACCTCACCGAACTTAAACGGGTGTAACACCTCAGAAGGAGAGCCGTTGGTAAGAATCATCTTTCCCGGCGCTATCGTAGGCTTAGCGCCTCTAGGCATACGTGAAGCATCGACACCCATCATAGGATGTACTGTAAGACCGAGAGCGTCAATTCTAGCTCGCATCTCTGCGTCTAGTGCCTTCTGGCTGTTGTAGCCTTTCTCTACTACGCCACGTCCCCAGAACATTCCCGGCAGCTTGTCCCACTGGAAAGCTACGATGTTTCTATCACCCATCATGTTAGGGTTCTGTTCGGCTTTCATTAACTGACCGCCGTCGGCTATAATAACAATGGCTTCAATGTAGAAGCTGCCTTCGTCGTCTTTGTCGTCTAGTATCTCAACCATGTGAGAGTTAGGAGGCATCTTAGCTTTTTCTAACAGATGACGAGGTACTAATCCAAAGTATTTAGTTAGGCGTGTCTGACCTTTAGCTGACTGATGTACTTCAATGTCTGGTGAGCGATCATCGTCTGTAACGTCTGTAGTAACAGAGACATCGTCTAGGTAGACTCCCTTCTCTTGTAGTATCTCAATGGTATGCGTAGGTACGTCACGATCAATAGCACAGCCTATGGCGTCTGTGAGATTGGACGCAGCACTGTCAATGCGAAAATGTTTAGGCATCACAGGTACGAGCTTAGTAACGGTACGCTCACGCTCAGTGACTCCAATGATACGACTCTGTCCGTCTGGTGTGATCTCTTCGTCCGGTACAGTATCTGTAATGGTGTCTAAGACTACTTCGCCTATACCAGTACCGAAGATGGCAGCGTTAAGAATGATTTCAGCAATATGTTGCTTAGTTCTTAGTTTGCCAAAGTCTTCGTGCATCATCTTGCGTAGTTGCGCCACGTCTTGTTGATCTGGGTCGTCTTTGTCGTCGGTGATCGTAAAGAAGTTACCTCTGCCGAATGCAGCCTCTTCTATCTCAGCTACATTGCTCTCTACAGCCTGTTGTATGGCTGGTGATACGATGCGGCTTCTCTCAGTGCCTCTGGTAGCGTCTTCCTTAGCCCAGATGCCCCTGAAGAGGCGGTAGTATTCGTCGTGCTTGTCACGGTAATTTGAGTTGTAGTTATCGTCCCAAGAGTCTACCTTGTCCATTACCCAAGACTCTAGGCTATCATCTGGAGAGGTTCTCTTTGCTTCTATATCATCTACTATCGGCATATTTAGTATCCACTTATCTCATCAAGTACGTCAAAGTCTTCATACTCCCACTCGGAAGTATATGTTTGTAGAGCTAGTTGATCGACATAACTTAGCGCGTCAATCATGTCATCTCTGGTCAATCTGTCAGGAAACTGGAATAGCTCGTCCATACACGGAGAGTTCCAATCACCCTTGTTGAATCGTATCTGCTTGTTCTCGAAGCGCCCTTCCAGCGACCACAACACTCTATCAACCTTGTTCTTGTTGCCGTGGCTCAGCTCCTCGATACGGAAGAACTTGTTGTGTCTACGCATCATATCCGACAGAGGAGAGGCGACAGCCTGCTTAGCTATGCCCTTCTCGATCCCGAATGCTCTAGGCTGGTTAAAGGTGACGGTAGAGAATAGCTTTCTAGCTGTCTCGTCCAGACTCCATCGACCTGCAATAATCTCTTTAACCCACCAGTTGTAGGGGCCATGATCGTCTTGAAACTCACCGACTTTAACGATAGCTATGGCTGTGTTGTCTCGCCGTACCTTCTTACTACGGCTCGTCTCGTCTTCAAAGCCTGCCAAGTCAACAGCGATGTGGTACTCGCCGCCTGTCGGTTCGTGGTCGTTGAACAGTAGCCACTCTTCCTTAAAGTGTTCGCTTTCTCTTGCTGAGAAGCTCGCCTCGAACTCTTGCTTAAAGGCGAAGGACGACATAGTCCTCTTAGCTGCTGCTATCTCATCCTTGTGTATGAACGGATTAGAATGGCTAGTGAAGTGATAGGATTTCCAGTCATCATCTCCACCTAGCTCTGCAAACTTGTACAGCTCGTAGAAGTGGTTACGGCCACACGGCGTACCTATGAATATAGCAGGTGCGCGTAGATCAGCTAGAGCAGGTCGTAGAATCTCTTCCCACGTCTCTGGCTTCATCGTTCCGTACTCGTCCAAGACTACCAAGTTAAGATAGCTGCCACGGAGCGTGTCAGGCCTGTCAGAGCCTTTCAGGGTTATACGCTGCCCATTGATAAGGGTAAGCTGTAAGTTGTTCACGTGGCTGCTGACGATCACTGGTGCGCCTATCTCTAGTAGCTTGTTCCAGAGGTTGTCTCTAGCCTGTCCCTGTGTGTTACCCACATACCATGTCTCGCCTCGCTTAGCAGTCAGTGCAGCTACTAGGAGGCGGTACGCAGCATACTCAGTCTTACCGCATCGTCTACCTGCTGCGATGACTTGGAACCGTTCTTTAGAGTTCCAGCAAGTCTCCTGCCAAGGTAATAGCGATATGTTTAGCTCTGTATTAATCTTAGAGTCGCTTAGCCGTCATAGTGTCAAAACCTTCATCGTCTAGGTGTGTAACTGCAATCCACGCATGAGTCATCTCATCGCCTGTTCTGGAGCCTCCAACAACCCACATATCTGCATCAGGGTTATTCGGGTTATCAGTTGTGTTGTCGTACCACTGCTTCAGTATTAGAACAGCCCCTGCCGGAACTAGCGGAGCCACATCTGCGCTATAAATATGGCTATGATGCCACGTAGCAGACCATTTTGAGACTTGGCTGATCTGTTCAGTCTTGCCCGTCTCAGGATAGAATATCTCAAAGGAGGCTGCATTCATACGCAGATGCCCGTGCGGTTGGAAGCTGTCGATTCTAACTGGGTGATCGAAAGAATGCATGCCCTGTGTCATGAAGTAGCCGTTAGGCGGTATGACAATGTTAGCTTGGTCAGATATACGATATAGGGACAGGTCTTGCTTGTATATTAGAGACTCTGAGGAGGATTCGTCATGAAACCATAAGCCTATCTCGACTACGTTGTCTTTGACGGCCAATCCTGCTGCTGTAGCTCCTACGCCTCCCGGAAACATGTGAATGTCCCAAGACACCTCAGCATTAGCCGGTAGAGTACGACAGACACCTTCAGGTACTATCTCTCCCCATTTGCCCATAGCGTATTCAGTTAGCATTCCTTTGTTTTCGCCGTCAACAAGTACAGAGCTATTAGCGTGATGCACAACAGCTCTGGCGTCTCCTCTGGGCTTGACTTGGACAGCCTTAATACAACGATCTTCTGTCAGGCCGGTAGGGACTGTGTGCTTGCTCCACAGGTCTGCTCCATTAGCCGGTATGTCTATTGGCGTTGAAGCAACTATGATGTCTGGTTGTCCTAGATCAGCAGCAAAGTTCCACTCTGTTGGATCGCGTACTATAACGGATGGTGGTAGGATGTCTACGTTACCTTGTGGACTTCCGTTATCAACCCACTCCACTATTGTGTCTATCTCTAACTGAGTTAGTCTCCAATCACCCTCTAGGTCTTGGATACCAATACCGTGGTCGTAAGCATACGGAGGCATCTCCCTAGTCATTACTTTGTAGGAGATCAGAGGAGCCCACGGACGTACCTGTGAATAGTCTGTTAGGAGCATTGGGCCTACGCCACCTGCTTGGTGACAGACTACACAGTTGTCATTTATAATTAAAGCTATGTCGCTATTGTACGTCGGAGCTGCTCCATAAACTACATTAGCTACAAAAAATACCACTACTAATACTATAATGTGTTGCATATTCTTACCCTTTATTTTACAAGATTATACATTAACATGCCCAAAAGAACTGTAATTATTACTAAACCGCCTCCAATTAGCATAAGATCTGCTACAAATCGTTTCTGCTCGGCTTTTCGTCTGGCGTTAATTAAGCGCCTGTTTCTCTCTTGTTTCCGTATTCTCATCATTTGACTATAAACCTCGCTCTGTCCTGTGTAGACAAAAAGTTCACGTAACTGCTTCTCTAATTCTTTAGTCTTGTGTTCGGCAAGAGCTACTTCTAGTGCGTAACTCTCAACTGACTGCTTTGCAAATACCTTACTACTTAGTGTGGTGTTCTCTGCCTCTGCTCTTGCTTTGGCTATGTCATCCTTAGCATCAAAGAATTGACTAAACTGAGATGTTAGTTCCGACGCGTCCTTGTGCATCTTAAAACCTTGTTGTATGGCACTAACTGCCTTAGAAGCAACAGCAAGGGCAATACTGATCTCAACCATAACATTTTCCTAACTTCTTAGTATATCCATAGCACAGGAGGGCCTATGCGGTCGTCTACGTGAATAAAGGTCTTAGCTGTACCTACCCCACCAAAGCCTAGCTTAAGTGCCTCAGAGACGAGCTGACGGCGTTGTGCGCCACCTCTTACTCGTATGTCTGCTGCGATACCTTGTGAATGCGTTCCTGGCTTCTCTTTAATAGCCTCTATGGGATGATCTGGAGATCTGTAGCCACTGGTTATCATGAAAGGGAAACCACAAGCCTCTCTAAGGGCGTCGAGCTTGTAGATGAACTGATGATCCATCTCGTTTAGCCCTGTATGCTGACAATCAAACTCTTCTATGTCGAAGTACTCAAACATCGTCGTCTACCTTCTCATATTCAGCTTCTTCTACAATGACTTCTTGAGCATCAACTGTGTTAATAGTAATGCTAATACCACTAGGCTTCTTAGCATCACCTGTATCA
>TARA_R110002167_G_scaffold90914_1_pt1 | contig 16906 bp, 18 predicted proteins | sample TARA_R110002167 | Tara Oceans TARA_R110002167 (sample SAMEA4398238) | marine metagenome | biome: Polar Biome; feature: [MES] marine water layer (ENVO:01000295) within the mesopelagic zone...; material: water (ENVO:00002006), including particulate matter (ENVO:01000060) such as...... | reverse complement strand
TCATCTGTATATTTTGCTAGGGTTTCTATGACTTGAAATGCTTCTCTTGGAAAAAAACTATCCGTTTCACCCCACATGACATAATCTACTTTCTTACAATAGTTGTAGTTCAAATCTCTTCTGTAATCAGCATGGAAGTAAAACTCATCCTTAGTAATTATTTTACTTTTAAATCCAACCCAACTACCTATTGATACTTGTAATCTACTGGTATGTTGATTAAATTTTTGTAATAATTCTTCCGGTTGTATTTTTTCTTTATCTATACCTTCAAGTTGCTCGGACATATTAAAACATATATCAATAGTCACATTTTGTTTACTAGTCAGTTCTACTGTATCCAATAAATTTATTATACCATCAACAAAATCAGAATACATCTCTATCTCGAACCACATTATGTGAGTTCCGATTACATATTTTTTAGTTAGATTTACCAAGTATAACTCCCGTATAATTGTCTATTATTTTATACTCCCTACCAATATAATCGGAGATAAATTCCATAACATCCGAATCTTGTGTTCTATTTATATCATCAAAAACCATAGGCACATCCGTGTTAAACTTATCAATATGTTTATAAAATCCACCTCGTCCCCATCTACCACCTGGTCCATCTACCAAAATTAAATCATATTTCTTTGGTAAGTTAGGAAACAAATCATTAGGATTGTACCAACCTGTTTGATTAAATATATTTTTTGGTGTTGAATAATCTAAATCATAATATTTTATACTACAATTTATATAAGTAGTGTGTTTAGGGTACTTATCCATCCACTCTGATTGATTTTCTACAGAAAACATGGTATACCCCGCATCTGATAACCAAGTTGTCCCCTCTCCGCTACCAAACTCTAATATAGTTCCACCATCTGGTAGTAAATCTTTTATTAAATCTATACAATTATTATTTATTGATATGCCAGCAGCCATCAGTTAGTCCCCCATAATTTCTTATAAGTTTTTTCCATCCAATGTAAAGTTAATTTATCATCTATATTATTTGGTATACTATTGTATTGATATATCCACCCAATATTTGTAAATAACATTCTATCATCAAGTAATTCTTTTCTATGTAAATCACACATGTTAAATTCATAAGGTAATTTTTTATAATCCACATCTAACATATGAGTTAAGAAATTAACAGGCGTTTGATCTGTGCCGGTATGCCATGTTTTTTCGGCATTAAGTAAGTTCTCCCTATTATCATGGAAGAACTCTATAATCTTAGCAAAAAAATCTTTATGATTTTTATTGAATATCATCATACCTGAATCAAAATAATAGTGCCATGGTATCATATATCCATCAAAAAAGTACTTAGAGTAGTTCTCAATGCTTCTAAGAATCCAATCGTAACTGCCCTCGTTATGAACAAAGCAAAACTTTCTATCACTCATCTCAAATACATTAGGACAATCAGGATGTGGAATAGTATCAGCATCAACATACATAACTTGATCGTATTCAATTTCATTTGACTCTAATAAATCAAATACATAATATCTTTGCCAAGATACTGGCATTTCGCTGTGAGGTAATACCTCTTCGTTTAACACAAACAATTCACAATCATTCTTATCACACCACTTTTGCCAAGACTTAATAGCAAATACATAAGGATCACTTCTCGTTTCAGCCCACCTACCAACTTCTCTTTGTGAACCTTTTAGTGTTATATCGACTATAAAAACAATATTCTTCATACATTAACCCATGTTACAGATTACACCCTCTCGGGCAATAAATTTTATCTCTTTTCCTGATAAATTGGTGCAAGTAAATCCATTATACTCACCTATGTATCTACTAATATTCAAGTTAGTATTATTTATAGCTTTTTTTATAGATTCATCAGCTTGACCGTAATCATCAAATATCAAAATCATATTCTTGTTTTTTTCTAAAAGCCTTTTTATATCGTATTCTACCAAATTCGTAGCATGACCAGCATCAACAAATGCAATATCTATATCATCAGGTATTGTAAAATTAGAATCATAAACATCAGTTTTAAAAACTTCAACATTATCTACATCCGAGCATATCTGTCGTGTATGTTCTACATTTTCATCTGACCTCTCATATGAATATATTTTTTTAAAACATTCGGAAAATACCCTAGTGGTATCACCCCTACAGCAACCTAACTCCAATAGAGTTAAATCTTTTTTGCCGTCAAATATTCTAAGTATATCTTCCTTAAATTTTCTTGAAGTGGTTTTACACCACTCGTCCTTATGAACTAATTTATTTAAAATATAATTGTTATCATAATTATCTTTTACTAAGTCCCAAGTTTGATTCATCAATTGATTTCTTGATTGTTTGTCAAACCCACTAAAAAACCATATATAACCATATTTAATAAAAAATGGAGTCGAATCTTCATTTAATTGCCAATTGCCTTTGAGCATATCTTTACGATGAAGATGTGATAATCTAAAGGGGCTCGGTAAATAATTAACTTCTACATCACTCATTTGAACTATATAATTTAGAGGAGTTTGACAAGTACCTCGTCTAACTGTTTTTTGTAAATTAATAAATTCATCAGCATTATCCATATATTTTTCTTTAAAATCATCAAACAACTTTCTGTGAGAGTTATTGAATATCATAAAGGAACTACAAAAATATTTATTGATATCTAATTCATAATCATCAAACATATGTTTATACCCATTAACACCCTCATACACCCAAGCTAAGTTATCATTTTCAATGCCAACTGTCAACTTATCATCTGTTAATTTAAAAAAATCTGGACAATCCCATTTTGGAATAGAAGATGCATCAATAGAAGCAACTTGGTCATACTTTATATTTTTTTCATCTAAAAAATTAAAATAATCAAACCACCGTTGAACTGTAACTCTAAATTTAGAAGTATCTTCAATAGAAGGCTTATCATATATAACTAATTCGTGTCCATTTTTATCACACCAATATTGCCAAGCCTGTTTTGAATATTCCATCCATTTCCAACCACCGAATTTATCTAAATCTTTTTCTTTTGGGATTAGCATTGGTATTATAACTACATTTTTTTTATCCATTGATAACCTCTATTAATTGTTTTGTTGCGTCTACACAAGTAACTATTTTACCTGAAAATATTGTAAATATATTATCACTTTCTCTATTGACAATAGTAGGTCTAGCATCATCGTGTTCTCTATTAGACAATACCGTTCTGACAGTATACATAGAACCAATATGTTCTAGTTCATCAAATCCATCAAAATATTCTTTGCCGGTTTGTATAAACTTATCTATGTTTGTAACTTTTGGATTTTTTATTATACCATTGTTTAAATAACCTTTTAGATTATCATTAACAATAGGTTTATATCCAATGTTAGTGCTATGTATAGCGTGAACAACATTACCCAAAACATGAAATCCACTATTACCATATGGATCTAAACACATAAAAGGTCCATCCATTACAACTATACTTTTGTTATTATACTCTCGTGGTAATTTTACTATTGGCTTTTCACAAATCTCAAATTGGTATTCTCTATTATTTTCTACCAACTCATTAATCTTAGAATAAGTTGATATTACCACATAGTCATAATCCAAAAATTCTTTTTTTAAAGTTTTATGATTTAATATGAGATTAACATTATATAAATCTATATCATCAAGTAAAAACCGTTTCATAATTTTAGGATCAAACAATTCTTCTTTAACTGAAATAGTCAATTCTGATTTTTTAAATGGTTTAACTTTTTTATAAAATAATCCCATATCATCTAAGAATTGAATATATTCTTTGCCTGATATTAATGAATTTTCTTTTGATATAGAATAATAATGATCTACATTACCATTGACTATACATTGATTATACTTTTGTTTAAAACTTTCTATTGACTTTAAACATTCAAGTGCAGTAACCTTACTCCTTGGATAATGATAACCTTGATGTAATCTATATTGATTTATACCAGAAGCACAATTCATCACCCCATTTAATTCTTCATGTAAAGTAACGTTCATGCCTAACTTAGCTAACTCAATTGATGTAGTCATTCCAAATATACCAGCACCTACGACTAAAACTTTATTTTTCATCTCTGTACCAATTGTTACTAAGGTTTACATTAAGCTCATCTGGATTAGATACCCTAACTTTAACTGGACCTAAATTAAAAGGCAAACCGTAATCTAAATCATCTTCTGCTTGATTAACCAACATAGTTATCAGATGGTCATATGAATCCATAAATCTTGAATCATCTACTTCTAAGTCCGATATATGCTTACTTTCTACAAACTTTTTTAATGTAGAATCTAAATCATCTTCTTCTGTAATTCTACCAGCAATAAATTTATTATTGCCAGGTCTATCTAAAAATCCAGCCTCTCTGTATAAAAATACATCACCCAAACTATCTATAGCAACTGATAATTGTGGAAATCCAGATTTTCTCATTTGAGTACCATTTACTCTAGCTAAAGCATTTCCTAATATACCATCACTTAAAGCAACCATAGCATAACCAAAGTCTACATGAAGATCAGGACATTCTTTTTCTTTACGTTCATTAAATATTTTAAATATATCTATCAACTGTATCTTTTGTTTGTCTGTTAAAAACCCATCCAAATGATATTTTCTACCATCGATATCTTTATCTACAGCATCTGTTATTTCAGTTACACTACCAAAATCCTCTCTAATAGTTAAAAAATCTATACCAGGACCATCTACCTCTTTATTAATATCAAGTATATAATCTAATAAAGGTATTATCGTGTCAATAATTTCAGGTATTATAATGTAATTTAAACCCACCTTTACATCAGAACCTTTTTTGTTTCTTTCAGTTAAAAATTTAATTATATTATCTTTTACCAACTTATATGCCTTTTTATGTCGTGTAACAAAATAAGTAGAATCCTCATCAGTACCATATAAAGATACTCTCAATGAATCTAAGTCCCATATACCTGGTTGTTTTTTTAGATAAGCAGGTGTTAACATATGAGCATTAGTTATCAATGGAACTCTATGCCCCAATGATTTAGCATGAGTTATTATCTCACCCAACTTAAAATTAGTCAAAGGTTCTAATCCACCAGAAATAGATATCGTAGAGTTTTTAGGTAAATTAGTTATTATGTTCTTATATCTATCAGCACCACTTTTCATTACTTCTTTTGGTTCATAAGCTGCACTCTGATTTCTACCACAAAATCCACAATAGTACATGCAAGACATACCAGGAAACAATGCAAGTCTTAATGGAAAATCATATTCGTAATTTATAACCTTATCTATTTTACCACTTTTAACATAAGGTATCATAGTATTCCAATACTTTCTACCCAATCCCTCATGTAAAATTATATGCTGTAATTCCTCTGATTCTCGTATAAATGAATTTAAGGTCATCATTTCTGCTATTGTCAATGATGTTTCATTAGATAATTCTCTTTGAGTAGTCCATGGCAATTCAGATAATCTATGTATTATTAATGAAGCGTGACCATACCATCTTTTAGGTAGATATATTTTCTTAAAAATACCAATTAGTTTATCTGGAACATTATTTTCATAATCTTTATATAGCCAATTTTTAATCATTAATATTCCTCTTAATTCTTTCTAAAATCTTTTCGGAATTTAGAGTTATTTGTTTATTATAATCCCAATCAACATTATTATTATCATGTAATACGCCATTAATCATATCAAACAAAGCATCATTATTCCCACTACTATGTGTAAAATCAATACCATTTACTTCATGATATTTTTTATCTACAACACCATATTCAAAGGTTATATTATTTATTTTAGGCCATTGTACATTTACCTCTGAATTTAAAATTGGGTACAGCATATACAAATCATGATATACCAATCTATTCAAATAATTTTTACTTTTTAATGTGTTCCAAACTACTTTAATTTCTCTATCTCTATCAATTGAATCGTGTAATTCTTTCAACTCATTTCTAAAATTAAATACATCATCAACATATAACTTAACACCATGTGTTTTTGCCAACCCATATAGACTCATAGCCTGTTTAAAATTTGCAGTGAATGGTTTTTCACAAAAAATGTTTTTTCCATTTAAGATACAAGTTTTTACTATATCATAATGAGTATTATCAGGCGTAACAACAAATACCCAATCCACTAAATCTAATTTATCCTCATACGTGTCATTACTTCTACATATAAATTTTACATTAGATACGGATTTTAATTTAGAATGTATTACTCTACCCCAATTACCATACCCGATTAAACCTACGTTAATCAAATCACAACTCGTATTGCTTCATAACACTCAACATACTCACACCCAAGTTGTAAACCTCTAGTTCTAGCCATATCAAATATGTATTCTTTACTCATAAAGACTCTTTCACCTTGAGTCTTGTAACAATCAACCATTTGATATTTTGTATCTACATCAACTTTACTTAATTTAACAAAAATATCCGTTGAAAATGTTCTATTATTCCAAGGCATTTCATAACCAAATATACTTGTTTTCTTAAAAGCACGAAAACATTCTTGTTGTATAACTTGATGATCCTGATGATTATCGTAAGAGGATGGGCATAAAACTAAATCATATTCATTATCTTGATTTCTATTCCAAAGATAATCTAATATATCCTGTCGTTGTTGATGAAACACACGAGGAGTGAAATCTAAAAACTCCCCATCAATATCTAAAATAGACATAGCAGATTTAAATTCTTCAACCGGATCTCCAATTGATAATGGTTGGGCTGATGAAAATGAAATAGCATGAATTTCTATATTTGAATTTTCTTTTTTTAATTTAGATAATAAACCACCACAACCCAATTCAATATCATCGGTATGTGGAGCTAATGCTAAAACTTTATTGTACATTTATAACCTTTACTTTATATATATATATAAATATAATTAAATAGTTGAAACACCATGTTTTTGTACTACTTTTGTAGTGCACTTCTGAGCAAATTCTATTGACTTAATTATATCAACTGTTTTTAAATACTTAGATACTAACCCAGCAAGAAAAGTATCTCCGGCGCCTGAAATGTCTTTTACTGGCACATCTTTTGTTGGGTATAGTTTCTCTTGAAATAAACAACCCTCGTTGCCCTTTGTAACAATTGTCTTATTCATAATATCATAATATTTATTTAAAAATTTTTCATTATTCTCATACTCTAATGAATTTATTTTTAAGTAAGTACAATTATCTATCCACTCGCCTAATTTTTTCTTAGTATCAACAAATACATTACTATTATTTTCACAGATATATTGAATGTCATCTTCTTCTAAAAACCCCTTACAATAATCTGATATGATAATAGCATCAATTTTAACTTGACCACTCATGGGTATTGTACACTTATTATCTTTTATAGATGATAATACACCAGTATTAATCCTATCACAATAATCATGCTCGTCTACCCGCAATACTAATTGATTTGATTTGTGATCTACATATCGAACCTTTCTAATACTATTAGGGTTTGTGATATTATAAACTGTTTCACCTAAAGCTTCTAAATTACTAGCTACATTCTTTGACATACCATCATTAGTAACTTCTCGGATGGGATTAAAAACAGGAACTGGTGCTTCTGGCGTTAATCGTCTTACCTCGCCATAAATAAAAACATCTTTACAACTATCCCCAACAACTAATATTTTCATTTGTTATCTCCTAAATTATTTTTTTCAAGCTTCTCTACATTACGTAACATTACCAACTCACATCCCAATCTTTAAATTCAGCTGCTAAACAATCTATCTTATAATCCTTTCTACCACCAACACACTCTGCTATTTTATTACCGGCAATATTTCGTAACCCATTTAACCCATGAGTTAAGTGTAAATTACCATCACCATCACCATTACGAACTTTTGTTTCATTGTACCATATGTGAGCATTCATCTGTGATAAAACTATAATAGCTCGAATGGTTTCCGCATTTACTTTACCATCCATTTCTTCTAGTATTAAGTCAATATCATGCATAATATCTTTTATTTCTTTAGCATAATTTTTTTTGTTTTTTGGTATAAATACCTCTTTAAGTTGATGAATACTTAGCCTATCCACCAGCTCATTCAAAGTAGGTAACCATTTTCTTTCTTTAATCTTACTCATAAGTTTGTAAAATTCCTATTGTTATGTTTAATAATCATTTTGTAAGCATCAATCAATTCAACTATACCATCACTTATACTATATGATGGCTTCCATCCATGAGATTCAAGTTTTTTATTAGATACGATATAATCTCTGTTATCAAAATCTGTTTTATAATCATCTTCTTTAATAACAAAATTAGGAATAAGTTTTTTTATACATTGAGCTAACTCTAACTTACTTAAATTAGATTTAGATAACCCCACATTGAAAACATCACCAACCATATTGTCATAATTTTCGATACAAAATAAAAATGTTTTAGCAATATCCCTAACATGTATATAGTTACGTTTAAAATGAGACTCAAATAAAACTATATACCCATCTACAATTGCTTTGTGAACAAAATCATTAACTAACAAATCAGTTCTCATTCTTGAAGACGCACCAAACACAGTTGCTAACCTCAAACAGATTCCCTTACCACTACTCATAATATAATTTTCAGCATCACACTTAGTTACAGCATAATGTGAAAGTGGATTGAATGAACTCTCCTCTGTTATAATATCCTTTGAACTGCCGTATTGACTATTAGTATTTGGCATAATTAGTTTTTGATTTTCTTTTAAGTTATCCACTATACACTTTATCTGTTCAAAGTTAACTTTAGTAGCCAAGTCTTTGTTTTTATCACAAGCAGGACCACCGACAATAGCAGCTAATGGAATAACTACATCATACTCGGATAGAATAGATTTTAAAAACTTAAAATCAGTAACATCCACATTAATAAATCCAAAGTTTTTATCTGAACACAAGTGTAGTAATGATGTTTGCTCGTACATTAAGTTATCCAATACATCAACCTTGTAACCATTGTTTAATAAATGTTGAGTTAAGGTAGAACCCAAATAACCAGCTCCACCCGTTATTAAAACCTTTACCATATTTTTAATCTCCCTAATAGTATATCTTTAAACATAATCCAATCCGAAAGTTTTGCTTTTATAGGATTACTAAATGCTGCTGGTTTATTTTTTTCAAAAAAATAATGACCACACCAAGCAAATGGATAAATCACAAATGGAATTATCGGAATAAAATACCAATACCAATTATACAATACAAAACCGATAAAAAACAATGTAACCCATTGACCTATAAAATGTAACAATCTAGTCTTCGGATGCCTATGTAATTTTAAATATTCTTTATAATAATCACTAAACTTCATTTAATACCCTTATAAGGTTATCTAGTTTTTGTCTTTCTAAAGTTGGATAATTACCAATATACCAACTAAAATTATGAATGTGCTCTACAACAGAAAAGTCATCAAAATTAAAATTATAATTTTCAAAATAAGGTTGTCTCATTTGATTACCCCCACCAGATAAACCTCTTCTAAATTCAATCTTATTGTCATCTAACACCCCCTCAATCTTATCACGCAATTCCCAATTTGGATTTTTTAATATCACAATGAAAGCATAATTACATTGACCACTCATTTCAATATCAGTATGATATATATCAGAAGATAAATTATCCATGAAATACTGAAAGTTATCTATGCGAATATGGTTATTGGAATCTAACTTATCCAATTGGCATATACCTAACACCGCATTTATTTCGGTACTTCTAAAATTATGAGCTTTACCTATAAAAATAAAATCTGGATTTAAATTATCATATTTATCATTATATTTTTTTATCAAATCCTTATCGGTAAATTCTCTTGTCATACCATGTGACCTTAATGCTCTACATAATTGATAAAAATGATTATCATTTGTTGATATCATACCACCTTCTATTGTGCTCATATGGTGGGCAAAGTAAAAACTAAAATTACTAGCAAAACCAATTGAACCTAGTTTAGCATTATTAAACTCAGCACCGTGAGATTCACATACATCCTCTATTAATTTAATATCTCTCTCTTCACATATTTTTAATAATCTATTTGATAGAGCGTTTATACCCAATACATGAGTTACAAATATAGCTCTTGTTTTATCAGTAATACTATTTTCTAATTTATCCAAATCAAATGACAAGTTGTTTTTATTTATATCAACAAAAACTGGTTCAAAATTGGCAAATAAAACTGAGTTTATATCCGAAATCCAAGTTAGTGGTGGGACTATTATCTCACCACCATCTGGATATAAATGAGTTAAAGCTAACATAGATAATTCATTAGCAGCCGTGCCAGAATTAACAAATACACTATGTTTAACTCCTAACCACTTAGACCATTTCTCTTCAAATTCAACAACTTTAGGTCCATTAGTTAATCTAGGTATAGAATCTTGTTTTAAAAAATCAATTAGGCAATCTATATCAGTTCTATCAATATTATTTGCCATCAATGGTAATGATAAATCCATTATATGTTTTCTTGATACCATTTTATTGTTCTTACTAACCCATCTTTCAAACTAACTTGTGGTTTAAATCCATAACTCTCTGCTCTCTCCACACTCATTATTCTTTTAACATCACCCATAGGTTTTTCAATATCCCAAGATATATCTTTATGAAAGTACTCGGAAATTATTTCTGATATTTCTCTGATTGTAACTCCAGTACCACTACCTAGATTAACTGGTTTGGTAACTTCATTCTCTACCATATGTAACATTCCCCTAGCAACATCCTTTGAATAGATAAAATCTCTGATTGGTGTTCCATCTCCCCAAACATTTAATATATCATCTTGATACCCTTTTTTTATCAAAGAGCTAATAACAGTACCTGTATTACTAAAGGTGTCCCATTTTCCATAAATATTTGCAGGCCTTACAATTGAACAATTCTTTTTACCATATTCTATCATAGAAGCTTCAACGTTAAGTTCCCCCATTCTTTTAGCCCAACCACCATACCAATCAAGTTTAGATGGAAATCCATTCCAAAGATCGTCTTCTAAAAATACAGAAGCTGGTTCATAAACCCCTATAGAACTTGTGTATAAAAACCATTCTACTTCATTTTTAAAAGCTGATTCTATAATGTTTGAATTAAATTGATTCATAGTTACACTATGACTTGCTGGTTTTTTTAAAACTTGATCGGGAGAAGCTTTAAGCCCAACCAAACTAAAAACTATATCTTGATTTTTACATATCGATTGTGCAAAATCACGACTTCGTAAATCACCTGCAATATATTTTTCATCTTTAAAAACCTTTGGTTTTTCATGAATATCTGTTAATGTTAAATTACAATTTTTATCTTTGAGTAATCTAATTAGTTGATATGCTACCATACCATTGGCACCAGTAACTAAAACTTTTTTATTCTGTATTTTCATTCGTCTTATTCCCCATTGGTTTTATTATAATGTTTTAAATACCATTTTACTGTTTTTTCAATCCCCTCTTCAAAAGTATATTTAGGTTTGAACCCAAGTTCTTTTTCTATCCTCTCAGTACTAACCATTCTAAATGGTATTGTTGTTGGTTTAGTTTCATCATATACAACTTTTGGATTTTTGCCAGTAGCTTTTAAAACCGCATTTACAATATCACCAACCGTTACAGCAGTTCCGGCACCAACATTATATGGTCGCATTGATTTACCTTTTTCTAACACCAATAATGCCCCATCAACAACATCTCTAACATATAAAAAATCCCTTACTACATCCGAAGTTCCCCAAACTACAAATGGATCTTCACCACTCAATACCCTATTAATAAGTGCTGGGACAACATGGCAAGTTTTAATATTATAGTTGTCATAAGGTCCATACATTGCAGTTCCACGAGATAATGCTATTTTTAAATCTGAAAATCCTGTGACGAATTCCATTAATTTTTCTCTATATCTTCTCATCCAACCATAACCAAAATATGATTCATGTGGTTGTTCATCCCAATACTCATCTTCTGTGACCGGATATCGTCTATCTGGATAACCAGTTGAACTATTTATATCCAAATATCCTTTTAGTTTACATTTTGCAGCTGCTTCTAAAACATTAGCAGTACCGTGGATGTTATGTACTAATACTTGAACATTGGTTCTAACCATTCCTGGATGTGTGATTGGTCCTCCACAATTAATAACATAATCTGCACCTTCTAAGAGTTTCATACAATCATCAAATTTAAATAAATCAATATCTTTAACAATATTTATCCTATCATCTTGTATTGCCATTGATCTATTATGAGTATGTGTTGTAACATCAGCACCTCGTTCCAACAACTCAAGTAAAAAATTTGTCCCTACAAATCCGGTTCCACCTGTTACTACTACTTTTTTATCTTTATAAAACATTTAATACTCCTTGCTTTTATTTTTAATGCAAATTAAGTTTACTAATCCCATAATTTATTTTCAATTAGTTTAGGATAAACTCTTTCTTGTCCAATTGGTTCTATATACATGTTCTCATTAAATTCATCTTCTGATAAGTATGGGTACATATCTTCAATAGGCGTTTTCCACCCAACAATTTTAGGATCATAGGTATGATATTCATGACAATTAAAATCCATAACAATAGGACCTTTATGATTTAAAAATTCTTTTATCTGTGCCCTTACTTTATCATAATCCATGCCATCATCTACAACCATCGTTGGTATTTTGTAAGCTTCAACTATATCTTTAAAATTAGGTGGATTATACCCAATAGGTCCACAAGCTTCAGCTCGACCATCAAAATTGGTTTCTTGAAATGCTTTAGTTATGCCATAAATGTGATTATTTAATATAATGGTTTTAACAGGAATATTATAATTAACTATGGTTTGTAACTCTTGAATATTCATATTGAAACCACCATCACCTATAACACATACCACATCTTGTAAATCATCAGCAGCTATACTTGCTCCAATAGCACCAGCAAATGAAAATCCCATAGGTGAGTTTCCATTATTTGTAAAGTACCTCTGACCAGTTTTTGTTTCAAAGGCGTGATTAGATACCACTATATTACCACCACAATCAGCAACAAATATATCATTACTTTTCATCTCTTCTGATAAAATTCTTATAAAAGCATATGGATGTGGATATTTTCTTGATTTAAACATATTATCAACTACCGGATCATATTTTATTTTCCAATCCATAACTTTATCAACCCAACCATCAAAACTTGGTAAATCCTCATTCTTTAATCTTTCTATAAGTAAATTAATAAAAAGTTTAGCATCAGAATAAATACATTCGTCAAATGGAACTTGTTGTAGTTTTTTTTGTAAACCTGGTTTATCAACATCGACCATATATTTTTTAGCCTCACGTGCAAAGGTATTAACGTTACCGCCGGTTATTCTACCCGATATTCTACTCCCTATTGCTAATAACAAATCTGAATTTTGTATACCAAAGTTTCTACCAGCTCCCCCATATGTCCCAATCCTACCACCGTAATATTCATAATCAGAACATACTATATCAAGTGCATTCCAAGTTGGAAACATGGGTATTTTTAATTGCCTACCAAGTTCTAGTAGCTCATCAACCGCACCACTTAATCTAACACCACCACCAATCATCAAACAAGGTCTTTTACTATTTTTTAAATCATCAATGTAAGTATCTATTTGATTATTAATTACATCTAGGTCGTATGTATTTTTTAAACTAACATCATACCCAAGTAAATCTTTCTCATCTACATTTTGTTGTTGTATATCAAGTGGTATATCTAATAAAACTGGTCCAGGTCTACCTTCTGTTGCTAAATGAAGTGCCTTTTCCAATTGATATTTAACATCTAATGGATCAGTAATAGTTTTAGCATATTTTACCATAGGTTCAACTACACTAACTATGTCAGTTTCTTGAAATCCAATTTGTCTAATACTCTTATCTGGTCTCATAAATTGAGATTTTATTTGACCGGTGATAAATAAACATGGTACTGAATCATAAAAACAATTACCTATTGATGTTACAAAATTCATTCCTCCTGGACCACTTGTTGCCATAGCCACCCCAATCTTACCAGATATTTTCGCGTGACCTTCAGCAGCAAAACCACCACCTTGTTCGTGCATTGTTGCTATATACCTTATCTTATCATTTCTCGTAAAGGCATCTACTAGGTCACCATTAGCTGCTCCATATACAAGAAATACATCTTCGATACCGTAATCTGCTAAATAATTTATTATGTAATCTGCTACTTTCATTTAGTCCCTCTTTGTTGTTCTTGGCGTTACACTATGGTTACTCGGTAAATCTTCAACTCTATCTTTTTCATACTTCCAAGATGAATCCCCAAGTAGTTTTTCAAGTTCTTCTTCTTTAATTTCATAGAAGTTTTCTTGTGCTGGAAACTGACCACCTTTGACTTCAGACTTATACTCTTCGAGCGCTGATTGCATTATTTGTCCGGCTTCACAATATCTTTTTACAAACTTAGATTTAAATTCCCAAAATAATCCAACTAAATCATGCATTATAACTAATTGACCATCTACCCTATCCCCACCACCGATGCCATAAACAGGTATATCTAACTTTTCAGCAATCATGCCTGCAGGTTCAGTTGGCATAGCTTCTAGTAATAAAAATGAACAACCAGCATCTTGTAATCTAAGAGCTTGATCTAATACTATCTCAGCACTCTTTGCAGTTTTACCTTGAACTTTATACCCACCAAGTTTAGCACGAGTATGTGGTGTTAATCCCAAGTGACTCATTACCATTATACCAGAATTAGATATTGCCTCAACCCTATCAATCATAGCACCTTCAACCTTAACACAATCCATTCCAGATACTATAAATCTACCAGCATTTTCTATTGCTATTTGATTTGATGGTTGGTATGACATATAAGGCATATCACCAATAAGAAATGCATCTTTTGCTCCCCTTGATACTGATTCACAATGATTAATCATCTCATCCATTGTAACTGGTATAGTTGTCTTATATCCATGAGTTGTCATTCCACATGAATCCCCAACTAGTATTGCGTCAACACCTGCTTTATCGGCAATTAATGCCTGTGGGTAATCGTAAGCAGTAACAAGACAAGTTTTTTCACCTGTCCTCTTATGTTTTCTTAATTTTATTATTGTAGTTTTTGATCTACTATCTGCTGGCATTTATAACTCCTTAACGTGTAAAATTGTTTGTATAATTTAAGTAAAATAATTTAAAAAGTCAATAGTTTTATTTATCTCTTTTGGAAAGAATTGGATTATCGCTTGGCCAATCAATATCAATTATAGGATCGTTCCATTTAATTGAAAATTGTTCTTGAACATCAGGATACTCCCCCTCGTAAGACCATTTGTATTGAAATACACATTGGTCACTTAAAACATAAAATCCATTTCCCACTCCGGGTGGTAATAATACTCGCTTTCTTTTTTTGTCATCTAAAATTATAGATTCCCATAACCCATACGTATCTGAGGTTGGTCTATTATCTACAACCACAAAATAAATTGAACCCTGTAGGCATGTAACTAGTTTCCAAGATTTATTATCACCATGTATACCTCGTAATACGCCATGACCTGAAGTAGATACTTTGTCGTGATTAAAATCTAAATCATAATCTTCCTCTTTCCAAGTAGTCCAATAATCACCTCTATAATCGGTGAATATATCCGGTTCCGTTATCATCACGCCATTAATCATGATAAAAACTCTTCTTTAAATAACCGTTTAACGTTATCGAACCCACTAAGTTCATTTACCCTTTCCCAAGCATAACGAACAGCTTCAAACCTAGCATTTTCATCTTCATGGTATTTTACAAAAACATCTTCAAGTTTACTAAGATTACAAGTTGCTGTCTCAGGATATAAAAATTGATGTGAATCATTTACACCGCCAATATTTATTGAACCAGCGGATGCTACTAGTTTACATTGTTGTCCTGGTTGTGTTTTTGTATTATCTAAATTAAAATGATATAAATGTGGACTCCAAAGACTAACAAAATCATGACTTGACAAATAATCAAAAGGTCTATCATTATATAATGGCTTATGATGAACTGGCAAATTATATTTTTTACCAATATATTGAGCAAATTTTAAAGTATCACCTCGTCTATGATGTTGACTTGGTGCGTAAGCAAATATAGAATTTAATTTTTCTTCACTATAATAGTTGTCAAATATGTAATTTGTATTTGTAGGACCTGGTATAAAAGTTATTTTTTTATTTATATCACTTTGTAATTTGGTAATATAATCCACTTTAGAACAAAAACCATCTGAAATTGATGGCATCAGTACAAAATCACAATCATCAAATAACCTAATTCTATTTTTAGGTCTTTCGGGTCTAACTGCTCGTCTTGGTGCTTCATTAGGTCCTAATTCAATAGGACCTGAATTAAAATTAACTCCTATCTCTTTAACTAATCCTATAATTACAGCATTTGGAAATTGTTTACGAATACTATCAACAGAATATTTTTGGTAATACTCGGTCATAAGACCAACTCTTTCATTAGCATAAAGAACCATGTCCACATCGGAATCATATGGGGCAACACCACCATACTCTTCTAAGTTTATAAAGTACGAGCCATCACCAAAAACCCAAGGATAAATAGGTCCATGTAAAAAACAATTAGGTGATATTGAATGGTTATGCATGTACGGTTTATTTGTTTTAAATTTTTTAGCTACTTCGCCATCAAGATAAAACGATTCCACATTCGATGTATAATCCCAAACTTCAGCAATCTTCATCTCAATAGACTCTCTTCAATGTAATCTCTAATATTTTTAATTGGGGAATAC
>TARA_R110002167_G_scaffold90114_3_pt1 | contig 16918 bp, 9 predicted proteins | sample TARA_R110002167 | Tara Oceans TARA_R110002167 (sample SAMEA4398238) | marine metagenome | biome: Polar Biome; feature: [MES] marine water layer (ENVO:01000295) within the mesopelagic zone...; material: water (ENVO:00002006), including particulate matter (ENVO:01000060) such as...... | reverse complement strand
CTGCGCGCCGCCTTCCTGGCCAGAGCACGTCATTCGCCGTCTCAGTGGTTCCGTATCAAGATGATAGGCTCTAGCCGCGTAGCAGAACCGCCGCGCACTTCTCGTCCGTGATCAGCGTATTGGCCAGACCGGCGGCCAGGGCGGCGCGCACGATCTCGGCCTTGAACGTGCCCCCGGCCGCAAGGATGACATTGGGGATACGGCGCAGCGTCTCGAACGGTACCGACAGGGTGCGGGCATTGATCTCGTGATCGACCATCCGTCCGGCCGCGTCGATGAAATAGTCGCAGATATTGCCGACCGACCCCGCACCCTTCAGGTCCGCGATCTGATCGTGGGTCAGCACGCCGTATTCCACCATCTTCGTCTTGGCCGACAGATCGACCGCCGAAATCAGCGCCGCCTGGCACCGCCCGGCAATGTCGTAGATCCGGCGGACCGGCTCGCTCTCGGCAAAGGTGGCCCGGGCGGCGGCCGTTTCCGCGATCATCGGCGCGGTCATGTAATAGCAGCCGGCGCCCAGCACGCGGGCGAACGCGGCGGCGTTGTCGTAAGGGTTGATGGCGCCGCTTTGCGACAGGCCGCCGGACAGGGAGACGACGGCGTTCGCCGCCCCGTCGCGCGGGATCAGGCTGAATCCGGCGGCATGGATCGTCGCGCCCCAGCCGAGCCCAAGGAAGGCGTCGGGCGCCAGCACACCGGAAAGATATTGCCCCGCGGCCAGGCCGACCACCCGGCGCACGTCGTCCTCGTCGGCGGGCGCCGGCACGATCACGGCATCCTGCAACCCGAACGTTTCGCGCAGCGCATTCTCGGCTTCCAGGCAGGGCGCCAGCGGCAGGTCCAGAGTGACTCGGACAACCCCTTCGCGGCGGGCATCGTTGATGACGCGGTTCACCGTCGCGCGGTTGAGCCCGACGCGGTCGGCCACCTCTTGCTGGGTTTGTCCCTCGCGGAAGTGATACCAGCAGATGCGCGCCGCAAGCGCCGGATCGATGGCGGCGGGCCGGGCACCCGAAACGCCGTTCTTTTTCTGTTTTGCCATGGCCTATCCTAACCTCCTGTAGGGCGCCATGCGAGCCAGGATGGACGATGATGGGCATTGCAGGCAGTAGCCGGGAGGGCTTGATATATTGATGGACAATATATTACCCATCGTAATATTTTTTGTTCATTCACTGTCCCGGTAGAGCCATGCCCCGATTAGCCCCCGTCCCGCCGCCAGAGATCGACTACACCGATCCCGTCTATTGGAACGGGCTGATCAAGATGAGCCTGTCGAAGTTCTTTATCCTCTGTGTCCTCAATCGGCGCCCCATGCACGGCTATGAAATCTCCAAGGCCGTGGAGGATACGACACAGGGCTGCTGCTCGCCGACACCGGGCGCCCTCTATCCGGTTCTGAAGGAGTTCGAGAAGGGCGGCTACGTCACCGTCCGCGAAGAGGTCGTGAGCGGACGGAAGCGGAAGATCTACACGATCACCGACAAGGGACAGACGGCATTCCAGGTCGCGGTAAAGGCCTGGGCCGAGGTCGGCGCCTGCGTTTCCACCAACAGCGAAGGGATCTGCCGGACCGAGGACTGCGGCTGATATTTTTTTGACCTTTTTATATTACCCATCAATGCATTGAGCATCAAACAAGGACCCTATCATGCCCGCTTCTTCACCTCGATCGGACCTGCCCATCGCGATCATCGGCGCCGGTCCGGTCGGCCTCGCCGCCGCCGCGCATCTGCACGAATACGGCCTGCCCTTCGTCATTCTGGAAGCCGGCGCCGAACCGGGTGCCGCCATGCGCCAATGGGGCCATGTGCGCCTGTTCTCGCCGTGGCGATACAACATCGACAAGGCGGCCCGCGGCCTGCTGGAAGGCGCGGGATGGCAAGCGCCCGATCCCGACGCCCTGCCCACGGGCGGCGAGATCGTCGATCGCTACCTGACGCCGCTCGCGGCCCACATGGCGATCCGCCCCCACCTGCGCCTCAATGCCAAGGTCATCGCCCTCGACCGCAAGGGCATGGACAAAGTCCGGTCCGAAGGTCGCGCGGAGCGGCCGTTTGAAATTCACCTTGCCGACGGCTCTTCGGTTGACGCCGCGGCGGTGATCGATGCCTCCGGTACCTGGACCGCGCCGAACCCCATGGGGGCCGGTGGTCTGCCGGTGCCCGGCGAAGCCGACTGCACCGACCGCATCGCCTACGGCATCCCCGACGTACTGGGCCGCAATCGCGCCGATTACGCCGGCAAGCGAACCCTGGTGGTCGGCAGCGGCCATTCGGCCTTCAACGTGCTGCTCGACCTGTTGGACCTGAAAGATGCCGCGCCCGAGACGGAAATCGTCTGGGCCGTGCGTCGCGATACCGGCAACACGCTGTTCGGCGGCGGCGCCGCCGACGCCCTTCCGGCGCGCGGCGACCTGGGTGTTCGAACACGCGCGGCCGTGGACTCGGGCCGCCTGACCCTGCTCCGTCCCTTCTCCGTGCGCGCTGTCTCGCGCAACGGCGACGGTCTTGACGTCGACGGCGCCTTGGACGGGGCCGATGAGCGACGGCAAGTCGACCGCATCGTCGTCGCCACCGGCTTCCGCCCTCAACTCGACATGCTGCGCGAGGTGCGTCTGGGCCTCGATCCCTGGCTGGAGGCCGTCAACGACCTGGCGCCGCTGATCGACCCCAACCTGCACAGCTGCGGCACCGTGCGACCCCACGGCGTGCGCGAGTTGAGCCATCCGGAACCCGATTTCTTCATCGTCGGGATGAAATCCTACGGCCGCGCGCCGACATTCTTGATGACCACGGGCTATGAGCAGGTCCGCTCCATCGCCGCCTGGCTGGCGGGCGATGTGGCGGCGGCGCACCGGGTCGAACTGGACCTGCCGGAAACGGGCGTGTGCAGCCTGCTGGACGCGGCGGAGGAATCCGCCTGCTGCGGTGGGCCGGCGCCCGAAGACGTCGATGCCTGCTGCGTCCGCGACATGGATGCCAAGACCGCTGGCAAGAAGGGCTGTGGGTGCGGCCCCGGCACGGCCGCCGGCGCCTAAGGGCTACTCATGGCGACCCAACGCAGAGCCGTCGTCATCGCCGTCGGTGCAGGGCAAACCCTGGGCTGGGGGTCGACCTATTACCTGCCCGCAATCCTGGCCGAACCCATGGCGGCCGAGATCGGCGTCACGACCGGGCTGGTCTATGGCGCCTTTTCCGCGGCCCTGATCCTGTCGGCGCTGCTCGGCCCGACCGTCGGGCGCCGGATCGACAGGCTGGGAGGGCGCGACCTTCTGTGGTCTGCGAACGTCGTATTCGCCGTCGGACTGGGGATGCTCGGCCTGGCCGAAGGTGCCCACGGCCTGTTCGCCGCCTGGCTCGTCATCGGCGTCGGCATGTCCATGGGCCTTTATGACGCGGCCTTCGCCACCCTGGCCGGCCTCTACGGCCGCGACGCCCGGGGCGCCATCACCGGCATCACGCTGATGGCCGGATTCGCCAGCACCATCTGCTGGCCGATCACCGCCTTCATGGAGGCCGAGATCGGCTGGCGGGCCGCCTGTTTCGCCTGGGCCGCCGCCCATCTTGTTATCGGCCTGCCGCTTAACCGACTGTTCGTGCCGAAAGAAAACGGCGTGCCGACCAGCGACGAGGCCGCCGGGCACACCCATCAATCCGCGAATTCGGGAGAGTCCCCCAGATTCGCCGCCGCAATCCTGGCACTGGTCTTCGCGATCACATGGTTCACCAGTACCGCGATGGCGGCCCATCTTCCCCGAATACTCCAAGAGGCCGGGACCTCTCCTGCCGTTGCAATCGCGGCGGCGGCCCTGGTCGGCCCGGCCCAGGTTGTGGGCCGGCTGCTGGAGTTCGGATTCTTAAAACATTTTCACCCCTTGCTGTCCGCACGGCTGGCGGCACTAACCCACCCCTTGGGTGCCGCCGTAATACTAGTCGCCGGAGCACCGGCCGCATCTGCATTCTCCCTGTTGCACGGTGCCGGAAACGGCATCCTCACCATCACCAACGGGACGCTCCCCCTCGCCATCTTCGGGGCGGTGGGATACGGACGGCGCCAGGGATTGTTGATGGCACCGGCCCGTTTCGTCCAAGCCGGGGCCCCTTTCCTGTTTGCCCTCGCGATCGACCATATGGGCGCCGCCGTACTGATGCTTTCGGGCGTGCTGGGGCTCGTCTCTTTCATCTCTCTGATGGCATTACGGCCTCCCACTCATGGGGTTCAGAGGGCAAATTCTTAAAAAGATAAAGGTCGAAAACTTTCGGAAATTTCCGATCCTTCATATCTGGGAACGGTTCCTACGACGGTCGGAAGCCCGGCGGCAGGTTCAACCACGCCACGGCGCCTTCGATGTCTTCAAACACCTTGCGGTCCATGGGCCCCTTGCCGTCGCGGGCATAGATCGCGTCGCATACCCGCGCGGTGATCGCGAAACGGTCGGCGGCGACGGTGTTGCTTCGCCGGTAAACGTAGGCCGCGGTCGCCGGATGGTCGAACATCTTGGCGATCTGGTAGCCCAACACATCGACGAAAGCACCTTGGGTGGAATCAAGCCCGGGGGCGGCTGTCAGATCGTCGTCGCAGACGTAAAGCCGGCGCATGCCGGGGCTAAAGTCCGGTGCGGCGGCCAAATCGCGCAACGCATCCACCGTCTCGAGCAAGCTTGACTGCCCGAAGAGGGAAAAGCTGACAAGATTTTCGGCCTTATGGATGTTCCACGAAATGCCCATGACGGCCCGCGTTCATAAGGGTCAGTAAGTTCCTTGCACCTAGCCCCTCGAAACGAGTCCCCGTTCGCGGGCGACAACGGCCGCTTGCGAACGGTTCTGCACGCCGATTTTTTTGAAGATGCTGCGTGCGTGCAGTTTCACCGTGACTTCGTGGATTTCCAAGTCACGGGCGATCTGCTTATTCGGTTTTCCATCGGCGATGCCCTCAAGCACCTCCATCTCGCGGGGCGTCAGGCCTTCCGCATTGATCTTGCGGTCCGCGGCCTCGGCAGCCAACGCCTGCATGGTTTCCACCGGCACGTAAGTGCCGCCCTCGGCGATCACGCGAAGGGCCCCCGCATAGGCGGACCCGGTCAAGGTTTTCGGGAGATAGCCATGGGCGCCGAGATCCAGAACGGTCTTCACATCCCGTGTCTTGGCGACGCCGGAGGTCACGGCAATGGCCAAATCTGGATAGGCGGAGCGAAGCCGCTTGACCCCTTCCGTGCCGTCCATCCCGGGCATGGAGAAGTCCAGGACCACAAGGTCGTACTTCCCCTTGCTCGAAAGCTTGGCCGTCACTTCGTCGAGATTGGATGCCGCCTGAATTTCAACATCGGGGAAGGCGCGGTTAAGATGCTCACGCACTGCGTCGAGAAACATCGGATGGTCATCGGCGAACAGCAATCGCATTCTGCCTGCCTCTTTTGTCTTGCGGCCGCGTTGCTCCGCAACCGGATGATTCCCACCCCATACTTAAGTATGCCTGAAACACATACCTAGGTCGATACCGAACAAACAATCGGAATCAGGCCGCTGAAGCGCCACGTTCCGGCCCCGGCTGGCCGGCGGGGTGAAAACAAAATCCCGACCGGCGCCGCGGCGCCGGTCGGGTATCCGGGAGGAGGGAGGAGGGAGGAGGAAAGAGTTTGTCTTGGCCGCCTCCTAGGCGGCACGCACATCATGCAGGAAGGTCTGCACGATCTGCTGCAGGGACGACGACTTCTGCGCCAGTTCGTCGGACGCGTGCAGAACCTCGGAGGCCGAGCCGTCGGTGTCGTTGGCGGCGACCTGTACGCTTGAGATCGAACTTGAGACCTCTTGCGTCGCGGCCGCGGCCTGTTCGCAGTTGCGGCTGATCTCCTGGGTCGCGGCGGCCTGTTCCTCGACCGCGGCGGCCACGGCCGCCGTCATCTCGTTGACCTCGGAGATGGTCGCCTTGATCAGGTTGATCGCGCTCGCCGCCTCGCCCGTCGTCGATTGGATCTTGGCGACATGGGCCGCCACTTCCTCCGTCGACCGCTTGGTCTGGGCCGCCAGGTTCTTGACCTCCGACGCAACCACTGCAAAGCCCTTGCCGGCTTCGCCGGCGCGCGCCGCCTCGATCGTCGCGTTGAGCGACAGCAGGTTGGTCTTCTCGGCGATTTCGTTGATCAGCTCCACCACCTGGCCGATCGCCTGGGCCGCCTCGACCAGACCGTCGACCTTGCCCTGGACCTGATCGGCCTCGGTCACCGCCTGGCCGGCCTTTTGCGAGGACCGCGCCATCTGCTGGGTGATCTCGCGGACTGACGCGGTCAACTCCTCCGTCGCCGTCGCCACGGTCTGCACGTTGGCCGCCGTCTGCTCGCAGGCCGCCGCCACGGAGGACGACTGACGGGTCGTCGTTTCCGCCGTACCGCGCATGCTGCTCGCCGTCGCCTGCAGTTCCGTCGAGGCCGACGACACCACGCCGAGCACCTCGCTCACCGTCGCATCGAACGCCGTCGTCAGCGCCGCAAGCTTCTGCGCACGTTCAAGCTGCGCCTGCTGATCCTTCAACTGCTGAGCCTGAAGATCACGGTTCTCGATCAGGCGCTGGCGGAAGAATTCCACTGAACGCGCCATGTTGCCGATCTCGTCCTTGCGCTTCTGGCCCTCGGTTTCCGTGTCGTAGTCCCCTTCGGCCATGTCTTCCATGAACCGCGCCATGGCGTCGATCGGCCGCGCGATGCCGCGCGACAGCGTCAGCCAGGCCAGAACGGCGAACACCAGGGCGATGACCGTGCCGAGAAACAGGCTGATCAGGGTCATCTTGAATTCGCCGGCCACGGCGTCACGGTTCTTGTTCATCAGGCCGACCGCAAGTTTCTTCAGGGCGTCGAAGCTTTCGAACGCCTTGCCGATCTCGTGTTCGCCGTAACCGTTGGCTTCGAGAACCCGGGCTTCATCCACGGTGAAGCGCTGATGCATCAACGTGATCTGCCGGTCGACGATCGTGTCCTGCCATTTGCGGACATGGGTGTCGGCAGCCAGCAAGTACTGCTTTGCCGCGGGCACGGTCAGGCTCGATGCCAGTTTCGTGACCTTTTCCAGATAGGCCGTTTTGGCCACCGTGTAGGACTTGATGTAATCCCGGTTGCCGCTGATCAGCAGGCCGCGGATGGCGGCCTGCTGGGCCGCGACAAGGGCCCGGACTTCTTCGAGTTCCAGGACGATGGCGTTGATGCGCGCCGTATCGTCGACCTGTTTCTGGGCCGCATTGGTATTGATCGTGGTCACCCCCGCCAGTGCGCCGATGATGACGACCAGGGTCAGGAAGGCGGCAATCAGCTTCTTGGAGATTGTGATATTGTTGATCGCGTTCATGGTTCCGTCCTCAAGCGCTATATCTTGCCGGCGGCTTGGCGCCGCCGGAGTTCGGTCAGGTTGACTTCGACAGTCACGGTCCCGACCGCTTCGGCACCGTCGGCAATGGACATGTTGACCTGCACGTTTTCGGTCCCGGTCTCGCCATTGACCTCCGGCTTGTCGATGAAGACGGCCGCCGGGCCCATAGGAAAGGTTTTCTGGAACTTGGCTTCATCCCCCTGCCAATAGTCGCTGGTGATGGCGCTCTGACCGGCGTTCAGACCCTTGTTGTCCATCACGAAGATTTCCGTGTAGAGACCGAGGGACGACGCCTGGATCGCCGTCAGGTAGCTTGACAGCGGGCTGGCCAGAACGGCGGTGATCAACGGCTGGTCATCGGCCTTGCGTTCGGCGCGCCACTGCTTGTCAAGCGTCAGGATGCTTTCTTCCGTGAGCCCGGTGTGCCGCTTGTTGCTGGCCTCAAGGGTCAGCAGGACCACGGGCGAGGCCGCCCACGAACGAATCTGATCGAGCAGCTTGGCCGGAACGGCCTGCTCGTCGGCGGCGGCGTCGGTCGCGATGCCGCAAAGCAGCGCAAAAACAAGACCCCGCACAACATGAAGATATGTATGCATTTCTAGTTTCTCCTCCTGAAGAACTAGAAAATCATACTTTTTATTCATCAATTAGAATACTGCGCAAAGGTAATACATCTCCTCCAATTGGTATACCCGATCCCAGACCTTCGTATTATTATTTTCCTATACTTAGGTATGGGATCAATGGATGAAATACTGCGATACATCCATTAAGAAAGGCGGCGACGCAGCGCCACCCGAATCTTTGGGCAGGGAAGATGGAATTGGTCTTGGCCGCTTCCTAGAACTTGTCATCTTGATACGGAACCGCTGAGACGGCGGGCCGTGGGCGCTCAATTGCCCAGTAGATCGGCGAGCACGCGCCCCAGGCGCGAGGCGGAGACCGGTTTCTGGAAGAAGGCATCCGCCCCGCCGGCCCGCGCCGTTTCTTCGGTCAGCGTATCGCTGTATCCGGTGCACAGGATGCAGGGCACGTCGGGCCGAATTTCCTTGATCCGCCGGATCAACTCCATCCCGCGCATGTCGGGCATGATCTGGTCCGAAATCACAGCCCGCCACAGGTCGGGCGTGTCGCCGAACACCTCGATCGCCTCGCCGCCGCCGGAACAGACCCCGGCTTCATAGCCCAGCCGCTCCAGGCCGATCGAGACCATGTCCGCGACCTCGCTTTCATCATCGACGATCAGGATCATGCCCCGGCCCGTCACCTTTTCGGTGACTTCGTCCGCCGCCGCACGGCCCGAACCCGGTGCCACGCAGGGCAGAAACACCTCGAACCGGGTACCCTTGCCCAGGCGAGTGTGAACACGTAGCGCGCCGTGATGGGCAGTGACGATACCGTGCACCACGGGAAGGCCAAGGCCGGTGCCCTTCCCTGCCTCCTTGGTGGTGAAGAACGGCTCGAAAAGACGCCGGAGAACAGGTTCCGCGATGCCCGGTCCCGTGTCTTCCACGTATATCATGACATGATCGGCACCGACATCGATCGCCCCCGCCACCACCTGCCAGGCATCGTCCTCCATCTCCCGGATTTCCATGAAGTCCTCGGGCGTGGTCTTGACCGGGCCTTCGTGAGCGGACAACAGTTTCGAGCCGGCGGGGATGCGTTCCACGCCGATATCGATGACGCCGTCCACGCCCGAGAAGGCGTCGTTGGCGTTGATGCCCAGGTTCATCAACACCTGGGACATCTGGCCGGCATTTGTCATCGCGGTGACTTCCGCGTCGGAAGGATGAAACACCACGCGGGTCGTTACCGGCAGAGTGCCGGACAACAGCGTCGCCGCCTCCTCGCCGATCGCGTTCAGGTCGACAACGGTCTGTTCGCCATGCGATGCCCGCGAAAACGCCAGGATCTGGCTGACCAGTTGCTTGGCCCGGTCACCGGCGCGGGCGACACGCTGGGCGAAATTGTGCTGCGGCGTGCCTTCCGGAAGGTCTTCGATCAGGAATTCGTTGAAACCCATCATGGCGCCCAGGAGGTTGTTGAAATCGTGGGCAATGCCGCCCGCCAGACGGCCGATGGCCTCCATCTTCTGGGCCTGTTGCAACTGCGCCTCGATCTCACGGATCTCGGATACGTCGACATAGAAGGAACACACACCCGTGACCAACCCGTCCGGCGTCAGCATCGGAGCCTTGATGTTGGTCGTGATCAGATTGCGGCCGTCGGCACACTTGATGACGATCTCTTTCATGAAGGGCTGGCGCCCGGCGACGACCTTGGCGTCTTCCTCGTCGGTGCGCCGGCCGATCTCGGGGCCGAACAAGTCGGCCGAGCGGCGGCCCACGACATCGACCAGATCCCACCCCTTCCAATCCAGAAAGGTCCTGTTCATGGCGAGGTATCGCCCGGTCGTCGTCTTGATGGTGATCCCCGCGGGCGCGTTTTCGAACAGGCCGCGGAACCGGGCCTCACTTTCCTTGAGAGCCAGGTCGGCACGCTTGCGGTCGGTGACGTCCATGATCGCGGTACCGACGCCGAACACGTCGCCCTTGTCGTCGCGCACGGGGAATTTGATGTACTGCATCATCCGCTCGCCATCGCCCTGAGCGGACATCGCCGTGGCCTCGAACTCGGCGGGCTCACCGGTCGCCAGAACCTTGGCTTCCTGTTCGAGGATGATATCCGTGCTCCTGTCCGGGAACAGATCATTCACCGTTTTACCGATGATCTCATCGACGGGTTTGCGCACCCATTGGGCATAGACATCGTTGACGAACTGATAGCGCCCGTCCATGTCCTTGAGATTGAGCAGCAAGGGCGCGTTCTGGGTGATGGCCTGCAGCTTCGCCTCGCTTTCGCGGATGGCGTTCTCGGCCATTTTCTTATCCGTGATGTCCATGGCCGCGGTGCCGATGCCGATGACCACACCTTCATCGTCGCGCACCGGAAACTTGATGAAGCGCAACAGCCGCCCCTTCAACTCTTCGCTGCGGGCATGGGATTCGAAGTCCTTGACCTCTCCGGTGACCAGGACGTCCCGATCCATCTCAAGCAGATCCTCGGACATATCGTCTGGAAGCGCCTCATGCGGCGTTTTGCCGACGAAATCGATGCTTTTATCGTTTCTGATCTCGGCGAACAGCCGGTTGACGAACACGTACCTGCCCTCGGTATCCTTCAGATTCAAATAAATGGGCAGGTTATCGGTGAAGGCCCGCAGCCAAGCCTGGTTCTGGCGCAAGGCATCGTCGGCAAGATTTTGTTCCGTCACGTCGAGGACCAGACCCTCGACCAACCACCCGCCGTCCACCGCCTGGATCGCCCGGCTGCGTTCATGCACCCAACATGTTCCGCCGTCCTTCGTCAGCATGCGGTAGGTGAATTCGAAGGGCCGGCCCTCGCTGAAGCAGCGGATGGATTCGTTCGTATATTCGTCCCTGGATTCCGGATGGAACATCGAGAAATCGCCGGCATTGATGCGCGTCGTCACCGTTGCCGCGTCCTCGCCGACGATCTCCTCGACCCCTTCGCTGAGGAACTCGACATGAATGTTGCCGTCGACCCTGCGGATGCTGCGGAACACCAGGCCGGGTACGTTCTCCACCAGCGTCGACAACTGGCGTTCGCGGTCGCGCAGGTCGGTCAGGTCCTGGATAACCGAAACCACGCGGTGCGGCCTGCCTTCGTCATCCGGCACCGGATACTTGGTGATCAGGAGGTCATGAACGCGGCCGTCGATGAACGGCCGGGTGGTCTCGCGGGTGGAGACCTCGCCGGTGTCGACAATCTTCCGTTCCTGTTGCCGTGCGTTATCCGGGTCGGTTACCACGTCGCCGAGGCCCTTCTCGAAGGTCAGACCCAGCATCCGATCCTCGGTCAGGCCGTGCCATTCGGCGAGCGTCTTGTTGACCTGGACATACCGGCCGGCGGTATCCTTGACCGTCAGGCCGACCGGCAGGTTGTCGACGACATAGCGCAACAGGCGTTCGCTTTCCTCCAGCCGATAGCGGGTTTCGACCTGCGCCGTCATGTCGACGCTCACCGAAACCACGCCGGCCACCGCGCCCGTTTCATCGCGGAACGGATATTTCGTGATCTGCAGGTTGTGGATCGCGCCGTCCGCGAACGGCCGCTCCGTTTCGCGGAACAAGGTTTCACCCGTCCGTCTTGCGCGCGATTCTTGCTCGCGCACCACGGCGCCGTCCGCATTCATGAGCACGGCCAAGCTCAGGATATCGTTGCCGATGACGGAGGACGGGTCCACCCCATACCAGTCGCAGAAGGTCTGATTGACGAGTGCATACCGTTCGTCCCGGTCGGTCATGGTAATGCCCACGGGGAGGTTGTCGATCAGCGAGCGCAAAACGCGCTCGTGGCGCTCCAGCGCCCGCCGGGCCTCGACCTCCTGGGTCACGTCGATACTGACCGACCCGAGCCGCGCGATCTTGCCCAGGCTGTCGAAAATCGGGAACTTGGTAACGTTGATCGTATGCAGCCGGCCGTCGACAAAGCGGCGTTCGACCTCCCGCGTGCGGATTACGCCCATCGTCAGGACGTCCCGTTCCTGAGACAATCGAACAGCGACATCCTCGGGGACACGCAAATCCTCGCTCAGGATCGTCGTGCTCCCGATGTGCTCGGCTATATTGACCCCGTACCATCGGGCGTAGGTCGAATTGGCCCGCTCCAGGCGCTGGTCCGCGTCCTTGATCAGAATGCCGACCGGCAGATGCTCGATAATGGAATTAACCAAGCTTTCGCTTTCGCGCAGTTCCCGGGTCCGCTCCGCGACCGCCAGTTCCAGGGCCTCCGCCGCTTCCTTGCGGTCCGTGATGTCGTAGTGCCAGACAAGGGCCGCCTTCTCGCCCTCGAACTCGACGGACCGGGCGTCCATCAAAACCCACCATTCGCTGCCATCCAGGCGCTTGCGCTTGATCTCCGCCGCCATGATGGCACCGGTCTCATCGAACTGCCCGCCCACGCGATCCAGGTCGGCGGGGTCGACGTAGGTATCGACCATGGGCACGCTGTTCAGGTGCTCTTCCGTTTCCGCGCCGAACATGTCCAGCAGGCTGCGGTTCACAAACAGGCGGCGGCGCGGCTCGCGACCGACGACGGCGACGCCGACGGGGCTTTTTTCCAGGATCGCCCGCAGGTTGGCCTCCGTGCGCCGGAGTTCGGCCTCGGCGCGGCGCCGCTCCGCGATCTCCTGGGTCAACTCCACGGTGCGGTCGGCGACCATGTCCTCGAGCTTCTCAAGGTGGGCCTGCAGCGCCTTTTCCGCCCGGCGTTCGTCGGTGATGTCGAGAATCGCCGTACCGACACCGGTGATCGTGCCGGCGCTGTCGCGGATCGGGAACTTGAATTGGCGCAGGGTCACCAGCGCGCCATCCTTCGTGTGGCCGAATACGGTATCGGTTTCGAACACCTGGACTTCGCCCGTCTTGATGACCTCCTGGTCGATTTTTTCGACGGCCGCGGCGCGCTCAGGCGGCAACAGGTCCCCCGACGTCTTGCCGATGATCTGTTCGGGCGCACACCCATGCCATTCCGCGAACTTGAGGTTGCAGTGCTGATAGGCGCCGTTCTTGTCCTTGAGCGACAACATGATCGGCACGTTGTCGGTAATCCCAACGAGCCGCGCCTGGGTCTCTTCCAAGGCGCGCTGGGCAAGCTTCTGTTCGGTGATGTCCGTCATCGCCGTGCCGACGGCCATGATGGTTCCGTCGGCATCGTAGACCGGGAACTTGATCATGCGGAAGATCGTCGGCTTGCCGTCGGGCCGGCGTTGCAATTCGGAAACCGTTTCCTCGACGACGACCTCGCCGGTTTCGATGACCCGCTGGTCCAGCGCCTCGACGACCTTGGCCCGGCCGGGGTTCACAAGGTCGCCCGACCGCAGACCGGCAATCGCCCGCACGTCGACGCCATGCCAACGGGCAAAGCCCGCGTTGCCTTCCATAAAACAACCGTCCAAGCCCTTCAGACAGAGCATGATGGGCACGTTGTCGGTAATCGCGCGCAGCCGCGCCCGGGCGTCTTCCAGGGTCTTCTGCACCGCCTTCTGTTCGGAAATGTCCGTCCATAACGTGGCGATCAGCTCGACGTTGCCGTCCTTGTCATGGACCGGAAACTTGGACACCAGCGCCGAGCGTTCGACGCCATCGCGGCCGATGCGGGTCGTCTCGCTGGTCAACGATCGCCCCTGTTCAAGGACCATCCTGTCCTCGGCATGGATCGCGGCCAGGATCTCGGGCGAATTCAGGCCCAGTTCGTCGATCCGCTTGCCATAGGCCTCCTCGGCGCGGACCCCATAGTTCTGTTCATAGACCTTGTTGACGAACACGTAGCGATAATCCCTGTCCTTGAGCGACAGCGAACTGGGCAGGGCGTTGACGATACCGCTGAACCGCTGCTCGATGGACTGTCGGGCGCGTTCGGACTCCTGCTGTTCCTGGCGGGCCATGATCAGCGACGTCAGGGCGGCAAGCGACCGCGCCAGGGATTGTTCCTCAAGCGTCCATACCCGCGGATCGCCCACATGTTCCAGGCACAAGACACCCTTCAATTCGTCGCCGACATGGATCACCGCATCGAGCATGGAGGCGATGCCATGCTCATTCAGGTATTGCCCGGTGAACTCGGCCGTGCGGGGGTCCGACCGGGCATCATGGGCGTCGATCACTTCGACCTGTTGCAGGGCCTTGAAATATTGGGGGAGATCATCGCGCTTAAGGACCATCCCGCCGGTATGGGCCGCCGACGCGGCCTGGTACAGGTCCAGGCATTCGATGTGGCTCATATCCGGGTGGGCACGCCACACGCTGACCCGCTCCACACCCAGGGTTTCCGCCGCGACCTGGGTCAACAGGGAAAAGGCGTCCCCGGCATCGGGCGACGCCATCGCATCGCTGGCGACAATGCGGTCGAGCGCCTTGTGATAGCCTTTCAGAACCCGTTCCCGGTCCAGGGCGTCCCGCTCCCACTTGTCGCGCTCGGTGATATCGACGCCGAGCGCGCCGACCCCGATCAACCGGCCACCGTCGTCGGAAATGGGGAACTTGACGATCTCCAGGCGATGATGCGACCCGTCGGCAAATTGGCGGTCCTGCTCACGGGTGATGATCTTGCCGCTGTCCGCGACCGCCTTTTCCTGGACCCGCGACGCCGCCAAGGCCTGTTTCCAAGCGGGAAAGCGCTCTTCATTGGAACGGCCCAGGATTTCATCGCCGCCGACCCCGTAGCGGCGCGTGAATTCCTTGTTGATCAGCATGTAGCGTCCGTCGGGGTCCTTCACGGTCAAGCCATGGGGAAGGTGATCGACGATCGCCGATAACAGAACGTCCCGGCGCCGCAATTCCTCTTCGGCCAGTGAACGGTCCAACTCCGCGGCAACGCGGCCCGCGAAGAATTCGAAAGCCAGCTTGTACAGATCTTCCAAAACCATCGGCTGACGGGACATCGCCACCATCAGGCCGAGGCATTGGCCGCCGGCACCGTAAAGCGGCACGCCGATGTAACTTTCGATACCCTCGTCCCTCAGGTAGTGGTCATCGGGAAATTTGTCCGCGACGCCCCGTGGATAGACGCAAAGCGACGTGGCGCGCGTGACCGTCTCACAGGGGCCGCCGACGATGGCATACCTGACTTGTTCGACCTGTTTTCCGTCAATGATCGCGATCGCGCTTTCCGCCGTCTTACCATTGTCGATCAGGCGGGAGATGAAAATCCTGTCCACCCCCAATTCCCGCCACAGGGCCAGAGCAACCTGTTCCAGGAAATCATGGCCGACGGCCCTGGACGTGGCTTCGATCACATTGCGGATCAGCTTTTCGATGAATTCGCCTTGGGAGGCCTTGCGCCCGGTCCCCCGGTAGCCGACGAACGCGCCATTGTCGAACACCGGTTCGCCGCTGACAGCGATGGAGAATGTCGTGCCGTCGGAACCGGCCAAGATAAAGGTGAAATCGCGGTAGGGTTCGCGGGCGTCGATGATCTTGCGATAGGCCGCCCAGTTCGAATCCTGGGACACCATTCCATGCAAACTCTGACGCGACTTGCCGATACAGGCTTTTGGATCAAGCCCGACCGCAGCGTACACTTGGTCGGAGATAAAGGTGAAGCGGTCGTCGGCGTCCGTTTCCCAAAACCAGTCGGCACTGACGCGGGCGAAGTCGATAACGCGCGCATCCACGCCCGTGCGGTCGTCACCGGGTCCGTCGGCCTGGCGTGTTTTCGTCGACTCGTCCGATGGTGACCGTGGCATTCAGCCCCTCCCGGCAAGGCTCCCGTATTCCCGGATCACGCTGCCCAACGTGTTCCTGGAAAATAAACGTGCTTCGATCTTTTCATCCGACGCGCGCCTCGGCAAGCCGGAAGGCCTTCTCCGGCGGCAGCGGACGGCTGAACAGGAATCCTTGCACCGTCGTCACCCCGAGATCCACGAGGAAGCGAGCCTGGGCATCGTTCTCCACACCCGCGGCGACGACCGTCAGATCAAGGGCTTTGGCGGCGCGGACAATCGCGGTGACGATTTCGCAGGCACCGGAGTCGGACGGCAACTCATCAACGAAGGATCGGTCGATCTTGAGAATGTTTACCGGCAGGCGCACCAGACGCGACAGGGACGCGTATCCGGTGCCGAAATCCCCGACCGAAATCTTCACGCCGGCCGCGCGCAGGCCGGACATCATGGCGATGCCACGGCCAAGTTCGCCGACCGACATGGCATCCGTCAATTCGAACTCGATCAGCGACGGCGGAATGTCATAGGCGTTTATGATCTTGATGAAATCCTTCAGTTCCCGCTGCATCAACTGGCTGGGGGACACGTTGATCGAAATCGGCAGGGGCGACCGCCCGGCGTCGCGCTCCGCCCTGAGCAGCCGGCAGACCTCGTGCAAAACCCAATCCGTGAGCGGCACGATCAGGCCGCATTCCTCGGCCATGGGAATGAATTGTGCCGGCGGAACCAGCCCGCGTTCCGGATGGTGCCAACGGATCAGCGCCTCAAACCCGCGACACTGCCCGTCGGCCATGTCGACCTTGGGTTGAAGGTCGAGCCTGAATCCCTCGTATTCAAAGGCATCGCGAAGGTCACGTTCCAATCGCAGCTTGGCGTTGGCCGCTTCGACCATCTGAACCGTGCATTCGCGCGCGGGGACGCCCGACCTGCGGGCGTCATCCAAGGCCAGTTCGGCACATCGAAAACAATGCCCGATGTTGACCGGCCCGGTGCCGACGTCGGCGGTGCCCACGTTGACACCGACGTAGAAGTCCATGCCGTCCATCTCGAAGGGATGGTCAAAGCTGCTGACGATGGCGCCGACGGTCATGTCGGGAAACACCGGACCGATGCTTTGGGCATTGATCACGACGAAGGCGTTTTCCGAATAGCGGGCGACAAGGCCGCGCGGGCCGACCACCGCCTGGAGACGCTTGGCCGCCTTTGCCGTTAGGCGCGACCATATGTGCCCGGCCACCGGCCCCTCGACATTGCGGGGCTTGTTCAAGCCGACAAGCATGATCACGAAACCATCGCCGATGGCCGC
>TARA_R110002167_G_scaffold142953_3_pt1 | contig 16950 bp, 17 predicted proteins | sample TARA_R110002167 | Tara Oceans TARA_R110002167 (sample SAMEA4398238) | marine metagenome | biome: Polar Biome; feature: [MES] marine water layer (ENVO:01000295) within the mesopelagic zone...; material: water (ENVO:00002006), including particulate matter (ENVO:01000060) such... | reverse complement strand
TTGGACCCAAACCAAGTGCGCTACCAAGCTGCGCTAATCACCGATATCTGCTCAAAACAAACTAATAAATTAGCTGTCTTCAACGGGTGCGGATATTACCGAGTTGCGCGGGTTCAGTCAAACCTTTTTTATAAAAAAAAACGTGTTCGTTTGTTTTTAATGCAACTTGCTTAATTAGTATCAAAAACGGATAAGTTTTCGAAACAAATTAATAACTGAACAATATCTGTACGAGGTACCATCATTTAGTCTTTTAATGAAAATTTATTCTAACTCTTAACTATAACTAGCTTAGGGTTTATGGCAAAATAGTGCTGATTTTTTAGCGCATTTATCTCATTAATTTATTTAAGGTTACAGTTAAGTATTATGACGGCATCATTGATTGACGGCAAAGCTATTGCCAAAAAACTTCGTGACTCTATTAAAGAAAAAGTTAACCAACGCGTTAATAGTGGTCAAAGAGCTCCTGGGCTAGCGGTTATATTAGTTGGTTGCGATGCAGCCTCTCAAGTATATGTAGGAAGCAAACGTAAAGCTTGTGAAGAGGTAGGGTTTATTTCTCGTTCTTACGATTTAGCGGCAACCACCTCGCAAGACGCGTTATATCAATTAATTGATGAACTAAATAATGATGATGCTATTGACGGTATTCTTGTACAACTGCCCTTACCCAAGGGATTAGATGCTAATTTAATTATCGAGCATATTAACCCAGAAAAAGATGTTGATGGGTTCCATCCTTCCAACGTTGGCAAACTGGCTTTACGCCAACCGGGTTTACGCCCTTGTACACCAAAAGGAATTATGGAGCTAATAGAGTCAACAGGTATAGAGCCTCACGGCTTAGAAGCATTAGTTGTTGGGGCATCAAATATTGTTGGTCGCCCGATGACATTAGAGCTATTACTTGCTGGTTGCACTGTGACTACCACGCATAGATTTACCAAAAATCTTGAAGCAAAAGTTAGGAACGCTGATTTAATTGTCGTCGCTGTCGGTAAACCTGCTTTTATTCCGGGAGAATGGATTAAAGATGGGGCTATTGTTATTGATGTGGGTATTAACCGTTTAGAGTCAGGAAAGCTTGTTGGTGATGTAGGGTTTGATGTTGCTAAAGAAAAAGCCGCTTTTATTACCCCCGTTCCCGGAGGCGTTGGCCCAATGACCGTTGCTAGCTTAATTGAAAATACATTAATTGCTTGTGAGAAATTTGGGAAATAAATCGACAAGCTTCCTTCGACAAGCTCAGGACAAACGAAAGGTATACCACTCACCCTGAGCGCGAAGCAGTTCTTCGACAAGCTCAGGATAATCGGGATGGGTGACAAGCTCAGTGCAAGCGAAAATACTCAGGACAAACGGACTAATACACTCGTCCATTCTGTCCCTTCCCGTTCATCCTGAGCGCGAAGCAGTCGAAGGGGCGAAGGATTAGTCTTTACGCCACGTTGTTTTACCTGCACTATCTTCTAGCACAATATTCATAGCATTTAACTTATCTCGAGCTTCATCAGCAAGTACCCAATTTTTATCTACACGTGCTTGATTGCGCTGTAAGATAAGCGCTTCAATAACAGCAACTTCATCATCATTATTTTGCCCTTGTAAAAAGCTTTCTGACTCAAGTTGTAATAAGCCAATAACGCCGCCTAACGTTTTTAAGGTTCCTGCCAGTTTTATCGCTTGTTCAATGCTTTGATCTTTTACCACATTAAGCTCTTTGGCAATTTCAAATAATACCGCAATCGCTTGCGGCGTATTAAAGTCATCATCCATGGCTTGGCAAAATTGTTGAACATAAGCAGATGATTTATCTAAAACAAAGTCATCACTAACGTTTACATCTCTTAGTGCAGTATAAATACGCTCTAATGACGCTCTTGCTTGCGTTAAGTTATCGGTTGAATAATTTAACTGGCTTCGATAATGCCCTGTGGTTAAGAAAAAACGCACTGTTTCAGCATCATATTGGGCAAGTACATCACGAATAGTGAAAAAGTTACCAAGAGATTTAGACATTTTCTCTTGATCCACTTGTACCATACCTGTGTGCATCCAGTAATTTACATACGGGGTATCAAATGCACAACAGCTTTGTGCGATTTCATTCTCATGATGAGGAAATTGTAAATCTGAACCGCCACCATGAATATCAAAATGATGGCCTAGCTCTTTTGCATTCATGGCTGAACATTCAATATGCCAACCTGGTCGACCTTCGCCCCAAGGTGATGACCAACTTGGCTCACCGGGTTTAGCTGATTTCCACAAGACAAAATCTAACGGGTTATTTTTTGATTGGTCAACATCTACTCTTGAACCTACTTGTAATTGATCTAAATTCTGGCCACTTAGTTTGCCATAATCAGCATAACTTGAAACGTCAAACAAAACATCGCCCTTGCCTGTAGTATTCGCGTTATTACTAGCTTTAGCACCTGCAATATAAGCATGGTTTTTCGCCACTAAGGTCTCAATCATGGTAATGATTTCATCCATATGCGTAGTTACGCGCGGCTCAAGATTTGGACGTACCATATTTAAAGCATCAAAATCTTCATGCATATAAGCAATAGTACGCTCAGTTAACTTATCTGCCGTTTCATTATTTATGGCAGCACGATTAATTATTTTATCTTCAACATCAGTAATGTTGCGAACATAATTAACGTCATAGCCAGAAAATCTCATATAGCGGGCAATATTATCAAAACTAATATAAGTACGCGCATGACCAATGTGGCACAAATCGTAAACGGTACAACCACAAACATACAATCCTACTTTACCTGGGTTAATAGGGGTAAAAGCTTCCTTTTTACGGGTTAACGTATTGTATATCTGTAACATGAGGATTTACGACTCCAGTGAATTAAAATGATGATGATTGATATTAAAAATGGATTGTACCTCAACAGTATCTTTGAATCACCATAGCAGATGCACTTTATATCAACTTAGCGTACAATTTAGTTAAATTATTACTGTAGATGAGAACCCTATGATTACTTTCAAAACAACCCTTGGCGATATTAAAATTGAATTAGACTTTGATAAAGCCCCTATTACCGCGAAAAACTTCCAACAATACGTTGAAGAAGGTCACTATAACGGCACTGTTTTCCACCGTGTGATCAAAGGTTTTATGGCACAAGGTGGCGGCTTTGCTCCTGGCTTAGAAGAAAAAGAGACACGTGCTAGCATTCAAAATGAAGCCAATAATGGCCTAGGTAATAAGCGTGGCACATTAGCAATGGCTCGTACTCAAGAGCCACATTCTGCTTCTGCACAATTTTTTATCAACTTATCTGATAACGACTTTTTAGATTTTTCAAAGGAATCTGTTCAAGGTTGGGGTTATTGTGTATTTGGTGAAGTAGTTGAAGGTATGGACGTAGTAGACAAAATGGCTGTAGTTGAAACGGGCAATATGCACGGCCATGGTGATGTACCAAAAGATGATATTGTTATTGAATCAGCCATTACAGAATAACTAGCCTCAGAAGTAATTATCCATGCCAAGCACCACTGAGCCCATTACCTATTTTATTGCCGATTTGCATTTAGCACAGAACAGGCCTGATATTACCGCTTGTTTTTTGCGCTTTTTGAAAAATGAGGCGGTAAAAGCTCAATCGCTTTATATTCTTGGCGATTTGTTTGAAGCTTGGATTGGTGATGATGATGACAGTGCTTATTTAGCCACTATAGCCAAAGCATTGACGACACTATCAAGCTTTGGCACTCACATTTATTATATTCATGGTAATCGAGATTTCTTATTAGGGACACGTTTTGCGAAAAAGTCAGCCATGACTTTATTGCCTGAAGTTGATTTAATCGATTTGTACGGGCAAAACGTTGTTATTATGCACGGTGATACTCTTTGTACACGTGACATTGCTTATCAAAAATTTCGCCTAAAATCACGTTCATGGTGGTGGCAAACAATGATAAAAAGCTTACCGCTGTTTGTTCGTAAAAAAATTGCCGCTAACTACCGTAAAAAAAGTGCTGCAGCAACATCGATGAAATCCCAAGACATTATGGATGTGACACCATCAGAAGTAGTGAAATGTCTCGAACACTATCAAAGTCAGTTATTAATCCATGGTCATACCCATAGACCTGCGATACATGAATTAACAACCAATAAAAAAGCAGCACAACGAATTGTTTTAGGTGATTGGTATGAACAAGGCGCCTGGCTAAAAGTAACCCCTACAGGTATGGAATTACTCAACAAACCCTTAACTTAATTGCCCACAAATAACTTTATTTGATAGGCGTACCCGAATGAAACTTAAAATCTTCATCTGGGCTACTAATCAATTCTGCTTCAACTTTGCCAAAGTGAGCAACACGCTCACTAATATCAACACCTTCCCCTGCTACTTGCTGCGCTAACGCTAAATAGTCTTGATAATGGCGAGCTTCAGAGCGCAGTAAAGAGATGTAAAACTTATTTAAATCATCATCTAAATGCGGTGCTAATTTAGCAAAACGCTCACATGAGCGAGCTTCGATATAAGCACCAATAATGAGCTTATCAATTAGGGCATTTGGCTCAAAAGTAGTGACATGTTTCATCATACCTTTTGCATAACGCCCTGCAGTGATGCCGTCAAAAGGAATATCACGATTAACCATAATTTCTAATACTTGATAAAAATGGTGTAATTCTTCTTTAATAAGCAAGACCATTTTATCAATTAAGTCTTGGCTATAGGGTGAATTGTTTTTTGGTAGAATAGACTTAGCTAAGTTATTTTTGTTCGCCAGTGACTGCAAAGTTCCCTGTTTTCGGTATAGAAAATCTTCATAAGGTTTAAACCATTCAAACAGAACTTGACTGCTTTCTTTATCAACAGCATATTTGCGAATAAGAAACATCGCGGTCTGTCCAGCCTTCAACTCATTAAACCATTAGGTGTGCACATTGAAAAACAAAGATTAAATTTATAAATATTTGTTTATCTCTTTACGAGAAGAAATAAAAACTTTACTACTTTCAATAAAATGTTTACAAAATCCAGAGTGTTTACTTTCTTTTTTCATGAGTTCATCAATTTGATCTAAGGAATCTAATATTTTACTTACTATTCTTTTCTTCTTTGCCATTTGCTTAGAGACTGTTAATTCTATCAACGTTTTTTTTAGTTCATTCTCGAAGCCGACAAGGCTAACTAACAACTCTGAACGGGGCTTTATTAATCGAAATTCATTTAGCTCCAAACGTTCTATTGATCTTTCTGCTTTTACTTTATCGGGTGCAGAATCCAATGCCCTCATTACAATATTATCATAGGTAAAATAATCAGTAGGATCTTCTTCATCAGGCTTTACTATTGGATATTTTTTGGTGTCCAAGGAAGATTTTTTTAGGTTACACCTTTTGCAACTGGGTAAAAGGTTTAACCAATCAAAAGCCTTTTCGGGATAAATAGATTTAGGATAAAAGTGTTCAACTTCTAAAAAACCAGTTTCTGTTGGAAAAGTTTCACAAAAAGAACACTTCGTCCGTTTTCTATTGAAGAGGATTTGTCTAATATCATCGTGCTTATATCTAATATTAACAATTTTTTTGACACTATCAGGCAACTTTTTGTAAGAACCATAATTAGCAACTTCATCTAATAGTTCTTTAGTCCAAACGGCTCCATTTACCTTTAATATATCTGGCTTTTTTTTTCTTTTTTCTATTTTTATCATCTATTTCAACTTCAACTCTGCAAGTTTAATTTCTAGTGATTCAACAATAGTGTCATTAGAATGAGAAACTTTTTTCAGTCGATTTATTGCCTTTTTCAACTCAGAGATACTATTCAAGGAAATAGCGTCAAAAGCTTGATGAATTAATTCAGCGTATTGCTTATTAGTGAGACTTTTGACCCCCATTATTTCTTCTAAGATTTGATCAGTATTCCAGCCAGAATAAACCTTAGAAGAAGGAGATAAGTTCAATATCCCCTCATGCTCAGGTATGATCAATAACTCGTTAGGTTTTGCAGAGGCAATTAAATGTGGGGAGTGGGTTGTTATAATGAATTGTAACTTAGGAAATAATACAGCTAAGGACTCCCTAATGCTTAATTGCCATTCTGGATGCAAATGAGCGTCAAGTTCATCAATCAAAACTGTTCCTTTGGTATTTTTTATCAACATCTCCTTACCTTCATTAGTCCCTTCAATCCAATCAAAGATGCAAAATATAATAGACAAGATTGATTGATAACCCGCAGATAACTCCTCCAAATAACATTTATTTCCATAAACGCTGAACATTGGTTCTAAATCCCGCTGTATCGCTGAAAACTGTAAGTTTGATCCCTTTGGGCCTATATTGTTTAGGTTTTCTAATAGCCACTCCCAATTTAAACGCTCATTCACAGCCCAGTCTTTATCTATTTGAAAATATCTATTTATCAACCATTGCTTTACATTGGGCATATTTTCCCCGCCAAGTAAGTCCGTTGATTGATTCCTATAAACTTCTATTTGCTGTTTTTTATTAGGTTCTTGCTTCATCCCTGGGATTTTTACATAAGATATTTTTCTGAAAGCACTTATAAATAAAGGCACAAAGTCGATTTGTTGTTGGTTAAGTCCATTCGGGCTTAACGTTGTTACATTTTCCTCTTTCGGTGGAATATTCCAAGCCTTAAGAGATGCGCCTTGATAAACATTATGATTTGTAAAAGATCCGTCACCAAACCCAACTCTACAAGAATCAATATTATCAAAAAAATCAACCCAAACTTCGGGATTTTCACCATACCTAAATTGACTAATAGCTGTGTGTGAAAGAGCCAGAGATATATACTTTAAAATCGAAGTTTTACCTGATGAGTTAGGTCCTGATATAAAGTTAAACCTTTTATTAAAAGTAACATTAAGCTCGTCAAACAATCCTATATCTTTTACATGTAATTTATTAATAATCATAATTTTTAGTTTTTCGGTTTTCCGCTATGAAATTTAAAATCAGTATCTTCAGACTCTATCAGTTTAGCTTCTATCTCACCAAAAAATTTAACCCTTTCTGAAATATCTTCATTCGACACTTTTTGAGCAAGAGATAAATAATCTTCATAATGCCTAGCTTCTGACCGTAACAGCGACACATAGAACTTGTTCAACTCGTCATCAAGGTATGGAGCTAATTTAGCAAAACGTTCACAAGAACGAGCTTCAATATACGCACCACAAATTAGCTTATCTATGAGTGTTTGAGGTTCGTGAGTTTTAACATGTTTCATCATACCTTTGGCATAACGACCAGCGCTAATATTCTCATATGGAATATTACGTGTGTTCATTATTTCTAATACTTGATAAAAATGGTGTAACTCTTCTTTAATCAACAATACCATTTTATCTATTAAGTCTTGTCCAATTGGAGAGTTGCTTTTTGGCACAATCGACTTTGAAAATTTCAATTTACTTGCCAAATCTTCAATAGTTCCTTCTTTTTTATACACAAACCTTTCGTATGGTTCTAACCAATTTAGGAGGTTTTGACCACTTTTTTTATCTACTGCATATTTACGGATCAGCAACATTCCTGTTTGAGCGGCTTTTAATTCACACACGAGATGATCCAATAAAATAATGGGTAAGTTTTCAGGTTTAGCCGCTTTATCAATCCATTCTTGCGGTGTTTCACATTGCAAAAATGATTGAATTGGGCTTAATAGTTCTTCAATAGTCATAACGGATATTTTTAATTATTTATACCGCTATTCTAACCGTTTATACAATAATTTAGCTACAACCAGATCAAATAGCTATGCTGTAAACCTTAATTTATTTCAAAAGTCATGTTTATTAGGTTTAGGACCTCTTGTGTATTGATTAACTATAACCAATATGCACAAATATGCACAAATAGGTCTACTGCTCACAAGCTAAGTGATCCCTGAGAATAATAGGTAAGTTCTCTATTTTTTTTGCTTTTTCAATCCATTCTTGTGGTGTTTCACATTTTAAAAATTTTTGAATAGGTGCGAGTAAATCAGCGTATTTTGGCATGAATATATTTCTTTTAATTTTCAGTGTTAGTTGAGCTTTAACTTACAAAAGTAAAGATAATGAGGTATTGGCACTATTTTAAAAGGCTATTTATTGAGATACTAGCAAAACCTTCTATTTCACTGACTTTGATCACATCATGGCCTACTTATCTAAAGATAGCTCCCCTGCTAATAAAGAAGCGAAGCAACTCATTGAGCAACATAAAAAACTCGTTCACACTGATGATATTAAAGTGATTTCTCACGTACAGCGAGAGTCAGATGATTGGTTTGTGAACACCATTATGCTTGAAAATATTGATGTGCCTTTTAAATATAAACGTAAAAAATTATATAAAAGTCTTAAAGGTCAACGAGTCAATATTACTTATTATCCAGACAATGAAACCATTGCCAGTTTTGACATTGAAATAATGAGAATTGTTAGAATAAAAATTTCTTAGCTGAAAAAACCACTATCAACATTAAATAATAATGATTCTTGTTATACCCACAAACGATAAGAATAATGGTTTTTATTTATATTAAGTATAAAAACAAATTATTTTCATGTTTTCCTAGCTGTTTTCCAATCAAACCTTGACGAATGCGCTGACATCTTTCATAAATAAGGTATCGACAATAAAACTTATTAACGTCGAACGTTTATTTAGCAACTAAGAATAAGCTCAACTAACAAATAGCTAAATAATTTATTGGGGACTGCAAAAAGGAAGTTATGATGATATTGAATCATATTTGGGGATTATATGCTCACCCAAAAGACGAATGGCAAACGATTGAGAAACGTCATGAAAGTTTAATGTATAGCATGATACATATTTTAGTGGTGGCGTTAATTCCGGCTATTTGTGGCTACTATGCAGCAGCGCATATAGGTTGGACAATAGGTGTTGGTGATCCCATAAAGATAAGCCAAAGTGGTGCTCAATTAATGGCTATTGCCATGTATTGTGCTTTAGTTTTGGGCGTGTTCGCACTTGCCTATTTAATTCAGTGGATGGCAAAAACGTTTGATTCCAAACCAAGCTTCATTCAATCTTTAGAGCTTGCTGCTTATACCGCAACACCGATGCTAATGGTTGGTATAGCGGCATTATTTCCTGTACTTTGGTTTGTTGCATTAGTGGGGCTTGCGGGAGTTAGTTACTCAGTATATTTATTATATTCTGGCGTACCTATTATGATGAATATCCCTGAAGACAAAGGCTTTATTTATTCCAGCTCTGTAGTCACTTGTGGTTTAGTGTTACTGGTAGGTATTATGGCCTTTAGTGCGGTAATGTGGACCATGGGATTTGGTCCTGAGTATGTGTCTTAAATAGTTTTAAGCTTACGAGTAGCGGGTTACAAAATCAATCGCTACTCGCTACTTTATTTACTAATCACTTTGCTTACTCTTAACTTTTCTTACTCGCAACTATCGCCTATTCAGCGCCTTCATTATGCATATCAATGACTGAATCTGCATCTTTGTCTGACTCTTCTTTACTACTATTGTTTCTCAATGCATCAAGTTTTTCTAAATAAGCACTATCGATATCGTTAGTAACGTAAACACCATCAAATACTGAGGTATCAAAGCGCTGTATTTCCGGGTTACCCACTTTTATTGCTGAAACTAAGTCTTCAATAGATTGATAAATCAGTTTATCGGCACCAATTAAATCACAAACGTCATCAACATCACGGCCATGTGCTATTAATTCATTAGCACTTGGCATATCAATACCATAAACATTAGGAAAACGGACTTCAGGTGCCGCAGAGGCAAAATAAACTTTTTTAGCGCCAGAAGCACGCGCCATTTCAATAATTTGCTCTGAGGTTGTACCGCGCACAATAGAATCATCTACGAGCAAAACATTCTTACCTTTAAATTCGGCGCCTATCGCATTAAGCTTTTGACGAACAGACTTTTTACGTTGCTCTTGACCCGGCATGATAAAAGTACGGCCAATATAGCGGTTTTTTACAAAACCTTGCCGATACGGTAAATTTAACTGCTTCGCTATTTGCAGTGCAATATCACATGATGTTTCAGGAATTGGGATCACGACATCAATATCAATATCATCCCATTCTTTAGCGATTTTTTCGCCAAGTTTAGTGCCCATTTCAACGCGAGCACCATAAACAGAAATTTTATCAATGGTTGAATCGGGTCTAGCAAAGTAAACATACTCAAAAATACATGGGTTATACGATGGATTTTTAGCGCACTGTTGACTATGAATTTGGCCATTTTGTGAGAAGTATATTGCTTCGCCTGGGGCTACATCACGCACAAATTTAAACGAACAAGCATCAAGCGCTACTGATTCAGAAGCAACCATATATTCTATGCCGTTTTTTGTTTCCCGCTTACCAAAAACTAAAGGTCTAATACCGTTTGGATCACGAAAAGCCACCATGCCATAGCCAATAATTAAGGCGACAGTAGCATAAGCACCACGAACACGTTGATGTACATTGGAAATAGCGGTAAAAATATCATCAGGCGTTAACGTTACATTAGCACTTTCCTGTAATTCATGACCTAAAATATTTAATAATAACTCAGAATCAGATGTTGTATTAACATGGCGACGAGCTTTGGTATTTAACCATTCTTTTAACTCTTCAGCATTGGTTAAGTTACCGTTATGCGCTAAAGATATGCCGTAAGGTGAGTTAGCATAAAAAGGCTGAGCTTCAGATGAACTTGAAGTGCCCGCTGTAGGATAACGAACATGGCCAATACCAATATTACCCTGTAAGCGCATCATATGGCGAGTATGAAAAACGTCTTTAACTAAACCATTCCCCTTTCTTAAACGAAAGGTATTGTCATGAATAGTAACAATACCAGCAGCATCTTGTCCGCGATGCTGTAACACCGTTAATCCGTCATACAAATATTGATTAACCGCAGTTGTACCGACAATTCCAACAATACCACACATGAATTTTTCTCCGCTTGAAACTTAGTAAATAGTGTTAATGATTATCACTAAGTTAGAAAACTTGATGATTGCTTAAGATACTCAAAAAACCATTCCACAACCAACGTAAACTCAGGTATTAGTTGTGAACTTTTCCACCAATCACTTGTTTTAACACCCGTAAAGGCATCCATAAAGAATAGCACAGCGGCAACAATCAATACGCCACGTAATGCGCCAAATACTAGACCTAGAACACGATCTGTACCCGACAGCCCTGTTTTGCTTACTAATTGCCCGATAAGGTAATTAACTAAAGCGCCCAGTACTAGCGTAGCTATAAAGAGAATTGTTATTGCTGCGGAATTTCGCAAGAATTGGTCAGAAATATTGGTAAGAAGGTTTGCTAGATTTTCATAAAAAGTACTGGCAATAAAAAAGGCACTGATCCAAATAATTAATGATACGGCCTCTTTAACAAAGCCCCGCACCAAACTAATTAGTGTTGACAATCCTATTACTACCAAAATGGCGTAATCTATCCAAACCATAATTTAAGTTTCTCATTGAACATGCTCGTCGTTGCCTCTATTTTTAAGGACGCTACATGGATGTAGCTTATTAGAGAATGCAGGAGCATATTTTCCTGAACAACCACTAATAAAAAGATGCGCCTTGATCATGAATTGCTCAATAGTCCTGAAACAGACATTTTGAAGTATCATGAGTATAATGGCGCGCATTCTACCAGAATCAAAATATAAATGCCTAACCTTTTTTGATTCTAAACTACTTATTGAGTTGGATAAAAGCGAGCTACTTTACCTTGCACATTGGTTAATTTTTTCAATGCTGGAAGTTTTTTGGTTAAAGATGCTTTAATTAATTCGGGTCCAACAAAAACTTTCGTTAAAGTGCCTTTCTTTGTTTGGATAGGTTTAGTATAAACGGTATAGCCATTATCTTTTAATTTATCAACTAATTCAGTAACATTACTCTTATTTTTGAAACTGCCAAGATGTATAACCCAAGACTCTTCATTGATTGCTTTAATGGGTTGCTGCCCTAATACGGGTTTTTCAATTGCTGAGTTATCTTTAGCCTGTGAAGTGCTATTGTTATCAATTTTTTTTAGTTGCAGGGATTACTTGTGCTTTTCGAGCATTAACTATTTCAGTATTTCCTCTTTCAGTAGCAGTATTACTCGTTTCATTACTTGTTAGTAACTGATCATCTTTCGCCTGTTCATTAAAAACAATTGACTGTTCTTTTAACACTAAATCTTCTTCTGGAAATGTTTTGTTAGTCATTTTCCCCGTAAACGTTGGCGCTTTAGGAATTGCATCGAAGTCAGCTTGGTTAGATTTTTTTTTACCATCGAGCACATCAGGTAAGAAAATAATGATTGCTGCAGCAACGATGATAGTACCAACAAGGCGGTTTTGAAACGGTGTAGACAAACGATACTCCAAGTAACTTAAACGATAAACTAAACTAAATTATTAGCGGTCTGATTTCGGCAACCGTGTAAAAAGAGCCAAAGACAAGAATCAAATCAGTTGATTCAGCTTTAAGATTAGCCATTTTAAATGCCTGAGTGATATTGTCAAAGCAATTGATAGATTTAGTAAAGAGAGTCAGTTCTTTTATCATCTGCTCAGACGTCGCAGCTCTTGCTGTAGCTAATGAAGCAACATGCCAATCATCAATTATTTCATTAAAAGGTGCTAAGGTATTAGCGATATCTTTATCTGCTAGCATGGCAACAACCGCAATAATACGTTGATATTGATGCTGAGTTTTAACTTGAGCTAATTTTTCTGCTAAGTATCGTCCAGCATGAGGGTTATGGCCGACATCAAGCATGACATCACATTGCTGTTGAAACTGATTATTTGGAAGTTCTCTTTTAGACTTAAGCATATTAGCTTTAAATAGCTCAGTTCTGCCTGCAACTTGGGTTTGTTCAATCAACGCATTAACTTTTCTTGTAGTTAGTTTAACACCAAGCTGTTTTAACACCATTAAGGCAGTAACAACGTTGTCTTGAGGAATATAGGTATTAGCTAGGTTATTCAAACTAAATTCAGTTTTATTTTTATTTTCAGATACTTCAATGCACTGCCACTGCCAACCTTGTGCATCTGGGTTGATAGCTAAATTTTGCTTTGTTATGAAGAAATCTTTATTTCGTACTTTTACTTTACTAAACCCTTGTTCTTTATTTGAGTAGGCAATGACTTCATTGACTGCTTTAGCGTAATTTAACACCGATTGCGGCGCATTAGGGTCACCAATAATAATATGCTGATTACCGCGCATAATACCAGATTTTTCAAAACCAATAGTTTCTCGGTCATTACCAAGAAAAGCTTGATGGTCAATATCAATAGTGGTGATAACCGCTACATCAGCATCAATAATATTGGTAGCATCAAGACGACCACCTAAACCTACTTCTAAAATAATTACATCTGGCTTAACAGCCATAAGCACTAAAAAAACAGCTAAGGTTGTATACTCGTAATAGCTTAGCGATGTTTCGCCTCTTGCAATTTCTATTTTTTCAAAAGCGATAATAAGCGATTGATCATCAATATCACACTTATTAATTCGTAACCGTTCATTGAAATGATCAATATGCGGTGATGAATAAACAGCAACCTTTTGTAGTTGAACGTGGCTTACATGGCTAGTTATTGTTTGGCTAGTGACTGTTTGGTTAGTAACCGTTTCACCAAGCAAAGCATTTTCTAAAAAAGCACACGTGGTACCTTTGCCATTGGTACCCGCAACGGTGATAACACGCGCAAAACTAAAATCAATAGCCAAGCGTTTGGCAACTTGACTAATACGAGAAAGACCAAGGTCAATTTCGGTATTATGGATAGTTTCTAAATAACAAAGCCACTCGTTAAGATTTTTGAAATCTTTAGAATGGCTTTTATTTTTTTTTAGCATAACTTATTTTATGTACTTTATTGACTGTAGCTAATTTAAGAAAACGTTATAAAGGGCTAACTTGCCCCATAAATTTAGCTAACATACGCGCTAATGTTTCACGCATGTTGCGGCGATCAACAATCATATCAATCGCACCTTTTTCTAATAAAAATTCACTGCGTTGAAAGCCTTCTGGTAATTTCTCGCGTACTGTTTGTTCGATAACACGAGGGCCAGCAAAACCGATTAACGCTTTTGGCTCGGCAACATTAATATCACCTAGCATAGCAAGACTTGCTGAAACACCGCCCATAGTAGGGTCAGTTAATACTGAAACATAGGGTAGGCCTTTTTCACTCATTTTTGCTAATGCAGCACTCGTTTTTGCCATTTGCATTAATGAAAATAATGCTTCTTGCATACGCGCCCCACCACTTGCAGAAAAGCAAATAAAAGGTACATTGTGCTCTAAACAATATTCAACACCTTTAACAAAGCGAGCACCTACAACCGATGCCATTGAGCCACCTAAGAATGCAAACTCAAATGCAGCAGCAACAACAGGCATGCCATGAAGCTCACCTTTCATCACAACTAAGGCATCTTTTTCACCTGTATTTTTTCTAGCTGCGACGAGTCTGTCTTTATAACGTTTAGAATCTTTAAACTTTAAAATATCTTGTGCTTCAAATTCTTCGCCTAGCTCTTGACGATTATCTCGGTCAAGGAAACTATCAATACGTTTACGTGCACTAATGCGCATGTGATGATCACATTTTGGACAAACAAAAATTTGTCTGTCTAACTCAACTTTATACAGTACCGCATTACATGAAGAACACTTACTCCAAACGCCTTCGGGAATATTACGCTTTTGGGTAGATTTCGCTTTTGGGAGAATTTTTTCAATCCAGCTCATAATTTTATTTTTGCCTATTGCAACGAGTATAAATCAACTTTTTGATGAAACAGCGTCATAAAAAAGTTAAGTAGAATGTGATTACCAATATAACCAATAATTAGAACACACTTTAGCCCATATTTTATATAAAAAACTGGTCTGTTTTGTTAATTATTTCAAGAATCATATTGTTAACTTAAAAAAAGGGGGCCAAATGGTCTTTTGGGTAACGCAAATTGCTCAGGATAATCAACTTCTACAAAGTATAATCCTTCTGGTGGTGCAGTTTCACCTGCTAAACAACGGTTTCTCTGTTCAAGTACCTCTTTAATCCAAAGTGTACTTTCGTGTCCTTGACCAACGCGCATCAAACTACCAACAACATTTCGTACCATATGATGTAAAAAAGCATTGGCTTTTATATCAACAAGTATATATTCGCCTTGACGTGTTATGTCACAGTGTTTAATTGTTCGAACTGGCGAGTGTGATTGACAATGCACGGTACGAAAAGAAGTAAAATCATGTTTACCAATAAGGTGCTGTGCACCTTGATGCATTAACTTTTCATCTAAAGGGAAGTGACAGTGACTAATACCATAGCTTAAAATTGCTGAGCGTAATCTATTATTATAAATAATATAGCGATATCGCCGAGCAGTCGCACTAAAACGGGCGTGAAAATCGTCATTAACCGTTTTAACCCAAGTTACCGCTATGTCCTTAGGTAAATAGGTATTTACACCTAAGGTCCAAGCGACATCTTTGCGAGTTTTGGTGGTATCAAAATGGACAACTTGATTAGTAGCGTTTACACCAGTATCAGTGCGGCCTGCACACACAACTTCAATAGGTTCATCAGTAATTTTCGACAGGGCTTGTTCAAGCTTTTGTTGTACGCTAACGACACTTTTTTGCCTTTGCCAACCACAATAATTTTTACCATCGTATTCGATGCCTAATGCATAACGCATGCAAACCTCTTTAAACACAGCTTAAAAGTGGCGCATTATCTATTATTTTACCGCGCTATGCCAATTCTGTTAATGCAGTTTTATATTATAACTCACTTAATAAATTTATGGCTTCTGCTTGTTGCTGAGGATCACCTAGCTTAACAATCTCTTTTAAAATTACCTGAGCATTATCTTCATCACCAATCTCAAGATAAACTTTGGCTAAATCAAGTTTAGCCGCTATTCCGTTTTCATCTATATCAACATCTATTGGATTAGCATCATAGGTAAATTCTGGAAACTCATTTAAGCCTACCTCTATATTTGCTTTTTTATATGGCTCATCTGAACTGATGTCATCTTGACTATCAAAAAGCAAGGAATCAACAGAAACAAAATTTTCTTCCTCATTACTATCTTGCTCAATACTACTGGTAGCAGCGCTAGCAAGAGGATTGAAATTATCGAAATCTTCAAGCGTGATACCATCATTTTCATCAGATATTTGATTAAAGTTAGCGACTTGATTGGCAACACTAGACTCTTCTTCAATATTCGCTAAAAGTTCATCAAAATTTAAATTATCTAATTCTTGAATATCATTTATTTCATTTGCTTCAGATATTTGGCTATCACTATTTTCATCATTATCATTAAGTAAATCAGCCAGTACATTTTTATCTGAGAAATCAGGCGATAATTCAATTGCATGTTCAGTTGCTGTATCGTTTAATAATTCTGCAAGGGTCTCTTCATCAAAAGCTTCAGAAAGTAAGTCATCATCTATCGAATCTTCAGTGACTTGCGTTAATTCTGGCTCTGTTGACTCTTCTTCAGATGTTTTAGCTAAGATATCACTAAAATCTGCTGATAATAATGGCGCAACATATTCTTCGGTTAAGTTTTCAATTTTTGCCCTATTCTCACTGGTATCAACTTTACTGGCATCGGCCTCACTAACAACAGCTTGGCTAGCATCATTCTCTTCTTGAACAACTTTTTCTTCAGCAACCTCTTCAGAGTCAGTTGTATTAGCTGTCTCATTGCTATTATCCGGAGCCTCTTTGTTCATTGACTCTAACAATGCATCAATATCATCAGGGTCAGTCATTTCAGCTTGAGAATCGTCTTCCTCAGGTTCATCGTTTTTTGCAGAAACTACTTCTTCAATGTTCATCGAATCTAATAAC
>TARA_R110002167_G_scaffold362650_2_pt1 | contig 16957 bp, 19 predicted proteins | sample TARA_R110002167 | Tara Oceans TARA_R110002167 (sample SAMEA4398238) | marine metagenome | biome: Polar Biome; feature: [MES] marine water layer (ENVO:01000295) within the mesopelagic zone...; material: water (ENVO:00002006), including particulate matter (ENVO:01000060) such... | reverse complement strand
GATATGCCGCCCATCCGGGCCGTCACCAACTTTCGGCTATAACTCCGCTAAAGGCCAATGCAGCGTAAACCAAGGCAGCAGCAGCGATGAAGATCGAAACGAGCTCAAATATATTTTGACTGATAAACTCCAAATCCATCTACTTTCCCACCAGTGCATAACATCTTTTTACAGGGCTCATTCACCACTGTATGTCAGATCGAATTTGCTGAATTTCAAGACTGACGGCTGTTTGGCGTATCCAGTATTCTCGTTAGAGATGCGGACACTCTCGTAAAAATTGCAATGCTTGCTACACCGATGGGCTTCGGTGAAGGCCAGTGCCACCATCAACCATTCAAGTGATCGAGGGTGGTGAACAATCACTTCCCGAACCGACTGCGGATGTCAGATGCCGCAGCTTCCAACACCGCATCCAGCTTGCCTTCAGCTGCCAGCGCCTTCAGCTTCTGCAAGTTTTTGACCGCATCGTCAGCGTCCGAACACTTGATGGCATGGAGGCCTTCAGCGAGTTCAAGTGGTGCCTTGCCGTAGCGGGGTGATATGAACCACTCGCCTTTATCGGACTGCCAAACCCAGTTGCTTGATCGGGACAGAATGGTCGAGTTGCCGCCGGGCATAGCTGCAAGCTGTTTGTCGATTGCGGCGATGAACTTCTGACGACGCTGGTGTGTCGGATTGGTGGACTTGGGCTTTTCAGCCGCTGCGAGAGTGAACTGTTTCTCAAGTGTCATGGTGATCTCCTTTTATGTAAGGAGGCGGTCACTCTTGATGCGCCAGTTGGACAACAGGAGATTTCTGAAGTCGTGGCTCTGTCTGCCAAATCGAGAACAACGCCCCCTGTTTTTATAGAAATGCTAATATTTGGCTTTCGTTGTTCCCACCCTGAAAAAGGGCGGCCCAATAGTTCATCGCTGGGTTTGTAAAACACCCCCGGGGGGCCGTTGAGAGCCGCTTTATATACCGGGGGCGGCGGTATTCAGCGCAGTCTCCCCAACGCTTTTCCAATTTTTTTTGCAGCCAAAAATCCGCTCAAATTTGGGATTCTTGACGCTGCACTTCACATGTTTTTTTTGGGGGGGGCACGAAATCCGACGACAAGGCTCTTGCCGTCAGTCCTCATCATCCTCGTCCACAAACGAAAGATGGTCATTGTCGTGTTTGCGGACGGTTGGCGCTTTTGTGTCACCTCGGAAATGCAGGTTCTCAATCATCTCCGGCGTTGGAGCCATCTTGTGCAGATAAAAGCGCTCTAACTGATCGACGGACGTGCCAGCATTTTGAGCCAGCGTGTGAATGTTGACCTTGCCGTGAGAGCTACGAAGGCGGGTTTGAAGCGCATAATGCCGGAGAGAGTAGGGCGACAGCTTCCGGTCGGCATCTTTCAAACCAGCCACCTTCAAGACATGATTGAACAAGCGTCTGGCCGTATTGATGGCTGTCGTCCTGTTTGGATACTCGGGCATCCAGACATATTCTTCGGGATCAACATGCGGCCATTCTAAAGGTGTCTTGATGCTGCCGTAGAGCGCTTTGGCCAGTGGCATTGTCACACTCACCCGACGGCCTGTCTTGCCGTCTCTGACGTTCATTTCGAGATAGTTGGGGCTGGAATGCGATTGAATGTCCTTGTGTTTCAGCCCGAACAATTCACCGCCAGTTGGCCGCAGGAAGCTATGGACGATGAACTTGAACATCTTGGCATGATGGGCCGTGATCTGAACGCCTCTCACGACATCGCCCCGTTCAGCGCATTCAAGCGACGCTTTTGAGAACCGAATATATTCGTTGTCTGTGAACGCATGCCTTGGCGTATCGACCGTCTTTATCTTCGGCATCAAGGGTAGTTGGTTCATCAGCCCATCTTCAACGGCTAATGACAGGACCTTTCGGATGATGACTACATGTTTGGATTTGGTGGATTGGGCCAGCGGTCGGTCTCTATTGTCATCGAGATGCAGCAAGTATTCACGCACCATGCCAGTCGTGATTTTTGTCACATCGTGTTTGCCGAAATAGATGATTAAACCGTCCTTCTGACGGTTTAAGAGCTTTGCATCGCCTCCAGACCACTTTGACTTCCCTTTTTGTGAAGCGATCAGCAACTTGGCGTAGTGTTCAAAGCTCGTGGACTTCTGCTGCGCAAACTCGCTGTTGGCCTTGCTACGGAAGTCGTCGGCAAATTCATGGGCTGTTTCGATTGCATCAAGACGAGATGTCTCTTTAGAGGACCGAACGATATACTTGCCAGCAAGGGGGTCACGCAGCCGAATAAACCAAAAAGGGCTCCGACCAGTCTTGTAGATGGCAAGCCCTTTACGCAGAGGTTTGATCGACTGGATTGAATCGATTGACTTTTTTGGGGTCTTCGATGTTCGGGCCAATATCCGCTCTTTCAAAGTGTATAACTGTGTATAACTTATCGGGATGTAAAGTGAAGCTCAACCGAAGCCATCAAACCCCTGTAAAGTAAGGGTTTTTTGGTGCCCAGGGGCGGAATCGAACCACCGACACGAGGATTTTCAATCCACTGCTCTACCCCTGAGCTACCCGGGCACCGGGATGACAAACGTCATCGGGTAGCGGCGTTTTAGGCGAGGGATGCATGGGTGTCCATAGCCATTTTCCGCTAATTTCAATGTGGCTTGTCTTCGGCCTTGCTTGGCTCGTCAAACAGTTCTTCAGCATCTTCTGGATCGTTGGATGGAATTGCATATGACCCTGACAACCACTTGGACAAATCCACATCTGCGCAGCGCTTGGAACAAAACGGGCGAAACGCCGGAACGGTTTTGCGGTCGCAGATCGGACAAGCCATGTTAAAGCCCCCGCAGCGTGCGCGCCAAAGGCAGGCGTTCGCGTTTGCGCTGCAATTCAAACAGGCCCATCGGGGTCCAGCCTACCAGTGAGGTTTCAATCGGGTCATTGCGAAACGCGGCGCGCAGCGATTGTTCAATCTGCTTGCGGTGCGCTTTGGACATCGACACAAAATCAACAGAAATCTGCCCGCCGAGGCCGCGCAAACGTAATGCACGGGGCAGCGCGCGACAGGCGGCAAGGTTCGCCTTGAGAGCGGCCCCCGGCGACGTGTCATTGCCAGTGTTCACATCAACGGCGATCATCGCGCGGGTTGGCTCGACGTAGAGCGTGCCATCGCCCAGGGTGACCTTTGGGTCGGACAAATGATCAATCTGATCCAGCACACCCAGATGCCCGAAAGACCCTTCCTCGGTCACGACATCCGCCGCCCCCGTCCATTCGCGCCAAGCGAGCCCATGCGGGCCATCACCATCGGTCAGCGCCTCCGGCTCGCGGCCCTCGGCATCACCCATCACGGCATGGGCCATATCCTGCATCGCGACGATGTCGTCGGCGATCTCGGCCTCATCGGCGCCTGCGCATGACGACCGCAAGATCAGACCAAAGGTGTCGTCATAAACGCCGTGCGCCACCGCCAGCAGACCGTCACGCACATCTTCACCATCAATCTGGCGTGAAATATTCAGGCCCGGCTTGCCGGGTGTCACAATCGCATAGCGGCTTTTGAATAATACGCGGTCGGTCACAGGCACCGCCTTGCTATCTTCGGCGTAGCCTGTGACCTGCACCAGCATCGCGTGACCGGGGCTTAGCCCTTTGCCCTGACGCAAAAATGCGGTCTCGCCGTCAGGCAGCCGCAGCATCATGCCACCTTGCCCTTTGATCGGGCGGTCACAAATCGCGCGGAAAATCGCACCCGGGCGCGGTGCATCGCTGTCGTCGATCAACAGATCATCCAATACGCCGTCCACCAGATAGGCGGCGGCCTCCAGCCCGTTCACATGGTCCAAAACAATCGTGCGGCCCTTCATGGCGTCTCTCCGAATAAGGGGTAACCAGCGGCCGTCAGCAGCGCCGTTGTTTGGGGCAATGGCAGGCCCATAACCGCATGAAATGATCCGTTTATCCACGGGGTGAACACGCTGGCAGGGCCTTGGATGCCGTAGGCACCGGCCTTGCCGCGCCAATCGTCCGTGGCCAGATACCAGTTCACTTCCGCGTCGCTCAACCGCTTGAAGGCCACGGTGGTTTGCACATCGCGCAGCCAGATCTTGTCGCCGCGCTTGACCGCGACAGCCGTGATCACCTTGTGGCGGCGACCAGAAAGCGCGTGCAGAAACGCCGCTGCCTCGCCCGCACCCGCAGGTTTGCCCAGTATCCGCCGCCCGATGGCCACGGAGGTATCGGCGCAAAGCACAACTTCATCATCCGCACAGGCCACCGCCGCCGCCTTTTCATGCGCGATCCGGTTGACGTAATCGCGGGGCAATTCGGCGCGGCGCGGCTCTTCGTCGATGTCGGGGGGGCGGACGGCGTATGGGGTGACCCCGATCTGCGCCAATAGCTCCAGCCGCCGCGGTGAAGCAGAGCCGAGAATGAGCTTAAGGCCCCCGTCAACCGGGAGGCTTGTCATTTGAATCTGTAGTTAATCCGACCCTTGGTCAGATCATAAGGGGTCATTTCGACTTGCACCTTGTCGCCAGCCAGAACGCGGATGCGGTTTTTACGCATCTTGCCTGCCGTATGTGCGATGATCGTATGGCCGTTTTCAAGCTCGACCAGGAACGTCGCATTGGGCAGAAGTTCTTTCACGACACCTGGGAATTCGAGCAGTTCTTCCTTGGCCATGTGATCTCCTATTTTGATCCATCCACCAGTTTTCTGTGGACCGCTGCTAAATGCGCCTGAATGCAGCAATTTTCAAGGGCTAAAGCGCGCAGGCCCGCAATCAGTCGCGTTCGACCCGGGCTGGCCCAAAGCGTGCGATCAACCGCTCGATGATCTGATCGCGTGTCTGCCGATAACTGACAAGCCGCGTCTCGCGGCCCTCGCCCAATCCTGTGGGATCAAGAATTGGCCAGTATTCGACATCCAGATGATAAAATCGTGTCAAATCAAGCGCGCGGCGCTGGCTTGCAGGGGACAGGGCAAGCACCAGATCAAACGAAGACAGGTCATCACCCCATTGCTCCATCTCGTCAAAACTGCGCGACCGGTGGCGGTGCAACTCGACCCCCAACTCGGCACAAACAGTGACCGCAAAGCCGTCGATCTCCATATCGTTTTTGACGCCGACCGACTGAATGTAGCACGCGGTGCCATAGAGCATCTTCATAATGCCCTCGGCCATCGGCGAACGCACAGCGTTATGGTCACAGCAAAACAGAACCGATTGGGGCAGAGGAAGAAACGTCTGGTCCGCGCCCATGTCCTAGCCCCCGAAATGCAAAACGCAAATGAGAGTAAACAGGCGGCGCGCCGTGTCGATATCAACGTCGGCCTTGCCCTCGAGGCGTTCTTGCAAAACCCGCGCGCCCTCGTTGTGAATGCCGCGGCGCGCCATATCGATGGTTTCAATCTGGCTTGGCGGCATGTTTTTGACCGCGTCAAAATAGCTTTCGCAAATCTGGAAATAGTCTTTCACAACCTGCCGGAACGGTCCCAATGACAGGTGAAATTCACCCGCCGGACTTGTATCCTCTGACTGCAACCCAAACACCAGACGGCGCTCGCGGATCGACAGGTCCAGCCGGAACGGCCCCGCAGGCACGTCGCGATCTTCGCGTGCGGGCAATGAAAAACTGTTCTCTTCCAGCAGGTCAAACATCGCGACTTTGCGCTCTTGCTCGATCTCGGGGGTGGGCACCGGCAGACCGCTGTCATCAAGGTCGATGTGGATGATACGGCTCATGTCTGGTTAATCCTGTTCAGGCGGGCGCGCACCGATAGACCGTGCGCCCCTAGGCTTTCCGATATTGCCAAACGCTCTGCCGCAGGGCCGATGGCTGCCAAGGCTTGCGGCGTCATGCGCGCCAAGGTGGTCCGTTTGATGAAATCCATTACTGACAATCCGCTTGAAAACCGCGCCGACTGCGCGGTGGGCAACACGTGATTGGGTCCGCCGATGTAATCACCAATGGCCTCGGGGGTCCAGCCGCCAATGAATATCGCGCCAGCGTGGGTCACACGGCCCGCCATCGCATCTGCATCCGCCACGCATAGTTCCAAATGCTCGGGTGCGATACGGTCCGACAGGGCCACGGCCTCGTCCATATCGCGCACCGTGATCACCGCGCCAAAATCGCGCCAACTTTTGCCCGCAATTGCGCGGCGGTCCAATGTCTCAAGGCGCGCCGTGACAGCCGCCGCGACCGCCTGTCCAAAGGCCGCGTCATCCGTGATCAACACAGACTGCGCGCTCTCGTCGTGTTCAGCTTGGCTTAGCAAATCCAGCGCAATCCAGTCCGGATCATTCTCCGCATCGGCAATCACCAAAATCTCGGACGGGCCTGCGATCATATCGATGCCGACCTTGCCAAACACACGGCGCTTGGCCGCCGCCACATAGGCATTGCCTGGCCCGGTAATCTTGTCAACGGGCGCAATCGTGTCGGTGCCATAGGCCAGTGCCGCAATCGCCTGCGCGCCCCCAATGCGGTAAATCTCGTCGACGCCCGCAATGCGCGCGGCCATCACCACCAGCGGATTGCTCACGCCGTCAGGGGTTGGCACCACAATCGCCAACCGGCCCACGCCGGCCACCTTTGCAGGGATCGCATTCATCAGCACCGAACTGGGATAAGACGCCAATCCGCCCGGCACATATAGTCCCGCCGCCGACACAGGTGTCCAACGCCAGCCCAGCGTGGCCCCCACCTCGTCAGTCCACATCGCATCTTGCGGCATCTGGCGCGCGTGATAGGCACGGATGCGCGTGGCCGCCAACTCAAGTGCGGCGCGATCCGCGTCACTGACCAAGGCGCACTCGGCCTCGATTTCCTGCGCCGAATAGCGCATCGTCTGCGGCGTCAGTTCCAACCGGTCAAACTTTTTCGTCAGCTCGATCACGGCGGCATCACCGCGCGCGCGCACATCGGCGATAATCCCTGCCACCACGGCATCTACATCGGGACTATCCTCTCGCTTGGCCCCCAACAGGGCAATAAAGCGGGCCTCGAAGTCGGCGTCGGTGGTCTTTAGAAACTGGGGCATCTGGGATTCCTTGGCACGTCAATCGTGCTGCGGCACCTTGCGCGATGGTGCAATATAGGGGCGGGTCACATCGCGCAACATAATCTCAAGCGCCTCGACATCAATGGCAATCGCGCCGTCGCCCGAAAGGGTCAAAACCACGCGACCCGTGCCATCGTCGCCGGCTTCGAATGTTACCGACAAAAGCGCGTGAACCATATCTGCATCGCGACCGTTTACCCCTTGGGTTTTCACCGCCACCACATCCTCGATCGACAGCACCGCCTGCACGCGCTCGACCTGCCGCTTGCCGATCTTGGCGTTCGGCGCATCTTCCCAGCGAAAGCGGTTGATCAGCAGCGCAAAGCGGCGCGCCTTGCGGTCCCATTTCATCTCGGAGGCCGGAAACACCGCATCCTGCGCCAGCGACGACAGCACCGTCAGGTCTTCGCCGTCCAAGGCCTTCAGGCGCAGCGGCTTGTCACCGCCGTCTTCAAACCGTGCATCACTCATTTGCCTGTTATCCGTTCAATCTGCGCGCCCACGGCACTTAGTTTCTCCTCGACATGCTCGTAGCCACGATCAAGGTGATAGACGCGGTTCACAATCGTTTCGCCCTGCGATGCAAGCCCCGCAAGGATCAACGATACCGAGGCGCGCAAATCCGTGGCCATCACCGGCGCACCCTTCATCTTGTCAACGCCGTGCACCGTCGCGGTATTGCCGTGCACCTCGATCTTGGCCCCCATACGGACCAATTCAGGCGCGTGCATAAAGCGGTTCTCGAAAATCGTTTCCTTCAGCACCGAGGTGCCATCGGCAAAGCAAAGCATCGCCATCATCTGGGCCTGCAAATCCGTGGGGAACCCCGGAAACGGCTCTGTTGTCACGTCAACGGCATGGGGGCGGTCGCCTCGGCGCTTTACCTTCAACCCATCCTTGGTCTCGGTCACGTTGATACCTGCGGCATCCAGTTTTTCGGCAAAGGCTGCAACCAGATCCATCCGGCCACCGATACATTCCACCTCGCCACCGGTAAACACAGGGGCCAGCATATAAGTGCCCAGCTCGATGCGGTCGGTCACCACCGCGTGCGTGGCACCATACAGACGGTCCACACCCTGAATTTCGATGCGCGATGTGCCGTCACCATCAATCTGCGCCCCCATCGCGCGCAAACATTTGGCCAGATCGACAATTTCAGGCTCTCGGGCGGCATTGTTGATCACGGTGGTGCCCTTTGCCAAAGTGGCCGCCATCATCAGGTTCTCGGTCGCGCCAACAGAGGCAAACGGGAAATCGATCACAGCGCCCTTCAACTTGCCACCCGCCGCCTTGGCATGAAGATAACCGTCTCTCAATTCAATCGACGCGCCCATCTTTTCCAAGCCGTCCGTGTGAATATCCATCGGACGCGCCCCGATCGCACAGCCACCCGGCAGCGATACAATCGCATGACCCTCGCGCGCCAGCAGCGGCCCCAACACAAGGTTGGACGCGCGCATCTTGCGCACAATGTCATAATCAGCGGTGGTATTGACCGCCCCATGCGTGGACATGACCTGCACCTTGCCGTCCTGCAACGCGGTGACCTGCGCCCCCAGCGAGCGCAAAAGCTCGGTCATGGTTTTGATGTCAGACAAACGCGGCACATTGGTCAGCGTCAGCGGCTCTTCGGACAAGAGCGTCGCAGGCATCAACGCCAGTGCGGCATTCTTGGCACCGGCAATATGGATCTTGCCGTTCAATGCACGGCCACCCTTCACAATGATCGAATCCATACCTGCCTACTCTTTCTTTTCTTTATCTGTCGCAGCATCTGTCGCAGCGACCCTGGCACGGGTCTGCGCCTTGCGTTTGGCCATATTCGCCTTCAACGATGCCTTCAGCCGCTCCTCGCGAATTTCGGCCTCTGTGCGTTGTTTTTTGATCGGGTTTTTATGGTCCATAATGTCCCTGTTACCAAGCTACACAAAAACCGTCCAGTGAGGGCTTGCACCAAATGTCGAATGCGGCTAATTCCCCCGCACGGATACTGTGGTAGCTCGGTAGCAGGGCACACCATCGGGAATGGACAGGTCCATTCCAAATTGTTGTGTTTGAACATTGAGTTGGTAGAGCGCAGAAATTGTTCGTAGGGTATTGGTAGGGCGTTTGTTCTAAAGCCCTTGATTTTATAGGCTGCTGTAGCTCAGTGGTAGAGCGCGTCATTGGTAATGACGAGGTCGGGAGTTCCATTCTCCCCAGCAGCACCATAAAATCAGATTTTCCAGTAAAACCTTCCTTAAACACCGACGCACAAGCCGCTACAGGTGTTGATTTGCGCTGAGAACTGATCCGGTATTTTTACCGGGATTTGACCCACCTTTGAGTATGTATCGGCGCCCATCTTTTGGTCAATGCGGTCGTTTCCTTTCGTGTTTTCATTGCGGCCTCAGAGTTGGCTTTGAAACGGTAGCTGTCGTTGCCGGTTTGCGCATTCTCTATGACCTCACCGCGACCCAGTTGCCGGACTGTGGCCTCATTGATGTGTCTTGGGTCAGCACCCCTGGAACATCCCAGGATAGCGACCGCCTGTGCGGGCAGTGGCACACTATGCAGGCGCGCGTTTTTCACTCGGCTTGCTGGACGTTACGAAATGGCGCTCACGGCGATTTCTGCCATCTGCATGATTGCGTCTCGCGTGTCGGCCACCGCAATAAATCGGGCGTTGTGGCAGAACTTGGCACCCTTCACGCCGCAGGCAGCTTCGAGTGCTGTATCGGTCAGGCCGGCCCAGCTCGCAGGCAAGTCGGCGCGTTGATCAAAGGTGTCATCGGATAATTTGATGCCGCCCAGCGTCCAGTCATTGCCGCGCGGATGCACCACGAACAGTATGTGATCGGCGCCCGATTGATCAAGTGCGGCAAGATAAGGCATTCCCATCGGCAACTCCAGTATCGGTGATGTGCCCGCCTTGACGATGGCATCCATCACAATGCCTCGCGCGCGCGCCTTTGCTGCAAGGACGCGGATTTGCGCTTCGACAAAGCTGCGCGCAATGGGCAAGGCAGTCAGGAATGCATCATCATCAGCGGTTGGCGAAGTATCGTCAAAGACCGGTTTCAAACTTTCCAAAAGCGACGGCAAGGTCAAGATCGACAAAGGTCCTGCAAGCGAGGGCTCTATTGCGCCATTGTCCAGCAGGTCGACCGGCTGCACGAATTTGCTGTCGAAGTCCGCGTGAATCGCGTCAATAACGTCCGCGGGCACATCCAATTGCGCCAAATACGCCCGCCCGAAATGCGCCCATATCAGACCAAACGAGCTGAACGGCTGGCCGTCACTGCGCCGTGGGCCCGGACGTTGGTGGTGGTCAAAAATTTGCGCACTGGCATCATAGGCACCACCCACATCGTAAATGATCTTGTCAGCGGCAGGCGTAATCCATGGCCGGTCGCGGCTGCGGTGCAGCGTTGCCAGTGGAAACAGACGGGTCAAGATTACCGAAGACAGCAATTCATCGGCGTGGAAACCGCCCGAATGGGTGACAAGATGCGTGATGGTCATGGGCGCGCTCCAAAGTGTCGCATGATTGCGAGATAGACCTGCGGTCAAATCGCCGAGAGCCATCAAAGCCGTTTGTCAAAGGAGGGCCCGCAGATCAAGCGCTAGATTGCATCGATGCGATTTCGGTCGCGGGATACCTCGCCCCTTACGTCACTGGCAAGGCGACCTACACGCCCAACCGGTCGCGGAGCATATACCACCAGGATCCGACCATAGAGTAGGGCACGCGGAACATGCGCCCGCCCGGGAACGGATACCACGGCACATTTTCGAATACGTCGAACCGGGTCAAATCGCCGTCAATCGCCTCTGACAAGATGCGCCCGAACGTGTGCGATCCTGTTACGCCGTGACCAGAATAGCCATGCGCAAAATAGGTGTTCTTGCCAATCCGCCCCATCTGCGGAACCCGACTGAACGAAAGTGCAAAATTTCCGCTCCAGGCGTAGTCGATTTTGACACCCTTCAATTGCGGGAAAACCTGCTCCATGTTTGTGCGCAGTTTTGACGTGATGTCGCGTGGGTCGGTGCCGCCATAAACAGTGCCGCCACCAAACAGCATCCGCTTGTCACCCGACAGGCGGTAGTAGTCCAGAATGTAGCGGATATCTTCGACACAGGCGTCTTTGGGGATCAACGCATTTGCGCGGTCCTCGCCCAAAGGTTCTGTCGCCATAACTTGGGTCGACACCGGCATCACGCGCGATGTCAGCGTTGGCACCACATGGCCAAGATAGGCGTTGCCGCATAGCACAAGCGTCTTGCAGGTCATTTGACCGCTGGCGGTTTTGACGACGGGCCTGCGGGCCTCGGTGTCCACATCAATGACGGGGGACATCTCGTAAATGACGCCGCCCAGTTTTTCAAACGCGGCCGCCTCTCCCAGCGCAAGGTTCAGCGGATGCATGTGTCCGCCCGAATGGTCAATCAAGCCGCCCTCATACAGATCGGTATTGATGTGCTCGCGCAACTGGTTTTTATCCAGCATTTCCTGATTTTTGATGCCGTAGCTTTCCCAAAGCGCGCGGCGGGTTTCCAGCTCTTTCATATGCGCGCCGGTCAGGCCGGTGAAAATATTTCCGTGTTTCAAATCACATTTGATGTCATAGGTTTTGATGCGCTCGCGGATGATTTCACCACCCTCTTGCACCAGCCCCGCGACAAAGGTTGCGGTGTCCTGACCATAGCGTTTCTTGATGGTCTGGAGGCTCGCGTTCAAGCCGTTCACGATCTGGCCGCCGTTGCGCCCCGATGCGCCCCAACCGACGCGCGCGCCCTCGATAATCGCAACGTTATAGCCTTTTTCGGCCAAATGAAGCGCGGTCGAAAGTCCGCTATAGCCGGCACCAATCACGCAGACATCAATGTCGTGCTGGCCCGTCAGGGCAGGCCGGTCCGGCGACGGATTGGCAGATGCGGCATAATAGCTTGCTGTGTGAGAGCCATCGCCCGCGTAAGAGTGCAACACTGCGTTCATTTCGAGATCTCCACATGAGAGTGATTTTCAAAATCTGTGACCTGACACGCGGCCTGTAATCGGCTTTGTGTCCTTGCATTTTATCAACATGGTCTGGTTTGTTTTGAAGCAACATTTGGGCCATGCCTTCCGATGCGAAATGCGTCTATTGCGCAGGTCCAGTCAAGCGGTAAATCATGCGCGGTCTTGCCGCCCCACGACAAGGCCGCGCCAGGGGCGTCGGTTTTGAAATTTGAGGAGGGATGGTGGAGCCTAGGGGGGTCGAACCCCTGACCTCTTGCATGCCATGCAAGCGCTCTCCCAACTGAGCTAAGGCCCCTAACCTGTCGTGCTGTCTATGCAGCAAGCGGGGCGAGATCAAGATGAAATCTCGCCCGACTTTTAGAAATTTCAGTCGTCGTCGCTTGTTGGCACATCGGCCAGTTCTTCGAGGCTGACAGTATCATCATCATCGTCGTCCAGCACGTCATCGGCCAAGGCGTCGTCGTCGTCATCTTCATCGTCGTCGAGAACCAATTCATCATCGTCATCCGCAACTTTCATCTTTGTGGTCTGCGCATCTTCCGCGTCGGCCACCATTGTGCGGGTCTTGGAGGTGTCAACAGTGACTTCTTTGCCGGTATATGGGCTGATGATCGGCGAGGCATTCAGGTCATAAAAGCGTTTACCGGTTTCCGGGCAAAGGCGCTTTGTGCCCCATTCTTCCTTAGGCATGTGTTACCCTTTCAAAATCTGGTCGCGCTTGTGGCGCATCAGGGCCTCGTGCCATATGCAACAGATGGTGTCAAAGGCTTTGGCGCGTGTTCTATGAGAAAGCGGGATATGAGCGTTCACAGGCTGGAAGGCAACCCCCCGATTGATGTCAAGGTGTGTCGGTCTGCGCGCGCCAAGCGGGTATCGCTGCGTGTGTCACGGCTGGACGGGCGGGTGACGCTGACGATTCCCCGGGCCAGTCCGCTGCGCGAGGGTATAGATTTCCTGCAAACCCGCGAAATATGGCTGCGGCAAAACCTTGTGAAACTGGCACCGGTGGCGGCGGTTCATGCTGGCGGGACCGTGCCGTTCCAAGGCGGCGCACTGCCGGTCATTGCCGGGCAGGTCAAGCGCACAACGCTGCGTGATGGGGCGCTGTATGTCCCTGATGTGCAGACTGCGGCGGCGCGGGCGCGGGCGTTTTTAAAACTGCGGGCGCGTGACGAATTGGCCGCAGCCTCTGATCATTACGCGGGGCTATTGGGCAAATCTTACAGCCGGCTCAGCATCCGCGACACGCGGTCGCGCTGGGGGTCATGTTCGTCGGCCGGAGTGCTGATGTATTCGTGGCGGCTGATTATGGCACCGCCTCAAATATTGCATTATGTCGCCGCACATGAGGCCGCGCATTTGGTGGAAATGAACCACTCGGATGCGTTTTGGGCCCAGGTGGCCCGGATTTATCCCGATTATGAGCAACACCGCCACTGGTTGCGCAATAACGGGGATAGTTTGCACCGTGTTGATTTTGGCGATTGACCGGTTTGCGCGATGTGATCACAAAGGGACATGATTATTCAACCGCGTCCGCTTGGTCCTTCCGCTGCCGCCCATGAACGGGTTTACCGCACGTTGCGCACGCGCATTATGCACGGTGAAATCGGGCCGGGGCAGGCGTTGACACTGCGCGGGATCGGCAAGGATTTTGAAGTCTCCATGACCCCCGCGCGCGAGGCCGTGCGCCGTCTGGTGGCCGAAGGCGCGTTGTCTCTATCATCTTCGGGGCGGGTGTCCACGCCAGAGTTGTCAAACGAACGGATCGAGGAATTGGCCACGCTGCGAGCCTTGTTAGAGCCTGAACTGGCCAGTCGGGCGTTGCCGCGCGCCCATTTCGCGTTGATCGAGCGGCTGGAGACCATCAACAATGGCGTCAGTCAAATGGTCGCGCGCCATGATGCCTCTGGTTATATCCGCATGAATTTGGAATTTCACCGCACGCTGTATCTGCGCGCCCAAGCCCCTGCGATATTGGCGATGACCGAAACCGTCTGGTTGCAGCTTGGACCGACCATGGCGGCGTTATACGGGCGGCTGAACCGCAGCGAGCCGCCGCACCATCACCGGCTCATTCTGGCAGCCCTCAAAGCGGGTGACGATCCGGGGCTGCGTCTGGCCGTGCGCGGGGACGCGACCCAAGGCTTGCGGATGCTTAAGGGTTAAAGGTCAAGATCGTGTTTTTTGGCGAACCTGATGAACAGTGGGGTTTCCATCACCAGCAATGTGACGATGGAAAACACCGCCCAATTGCTGTCAAACACGATCAGGCTGAACCGGATGCCGCTACCCCAGTATAACAGCCCCGCGACCCCAACAGCGGCCATGCTGATGATCAGGTCATAGCGCATGACCAATGCCACGGTTTTGGTGGTCAGATTGGGATAAACCCAAAGGTAGGCGAAGGCCAAAAAGGTGGCGTTCACCAGTAATATAACGGCCTCGGGGGTCACGCGTGAATGGCGCCGTCGCCACAGGCAAGGGCTGCTTCGCGAACCGCTTCGGAATAGGTCGGGTGGGCGTGGCAGGTCCGCGCAAGGTCTTCGGCAGCGGCACCAAATTCCATTGCGACGCAGATTTCGTGGATCAGATCGCCGGCCATCGGGCCGATGATATGCGCGCCCAAAATGCGGTCGGTGTCCTTGTCGGCGATGATTTTGACAAAGCCGTCGCCGGCGAAGTTTGCCTTGGCCCGGGCGTTGCCCATGAAGCTGAATTTGCCGACTTTATAGGCATGGCCTTCGGCCTTTAGCGCGTCCTCGGTTTTACCGACGGAGGCGACCTCGGGATGCGTGTAGATCACGCCCGGAATAACCCCGTAGTTCACATGCGGGTGCTGGCCTGCGATGCCTTCTGCGACAGCCATGCCTTCGTCTTCGGCCTTGTGCGCGAGCATTGGTCCGTCGATCGCGTCGCCGATGGCGTAGATGCCTGCGATATTGGTGCGGTAGTGGTCGTCGGTCTGGATTTGGCCGCGCTCGGAGATTGCCACACCCAACTCTTCTAACCCAAGGCCCTTGGTGAAGGGTTTACGGCCCGTGGCGACGAGGACTGTGTCGGCTTGCAGGGCGTGTTCGCTGTCGTCTTTGCGCAGTTTATAGGTGACGGTGGCCTTGTTGTTCTTGATCGTGGTGCCTTGCACGGCGGCGCCCAGAATGAACTTGATCCCTTGTTTTTCAAGCGTTCTTTTGAAGGCGCGCACGATGTCGGCGTCCATCCCGGGGGTGATCGCGTCGAGGAATTCCACCACCGTGACATCCGCGCCAAGGCGGGCGTAGACCGAGCCGAGCTCTAAGCCGATGACGCCTGCGCCGATCACAACCAAGGTTTTGGGGATTTTGCCCAATTCCAGCGCGCCGGTGGAGGTGACAACGGTTTTCTCGTCGACATCTACGCCCTTGAGCGAGGCGGGCTCAGAGCCGGATGCGACGATGATATGTTTGGCCTCGTGCACATCATCGCCCACTTTGACCTGACCTGCCGCAGGGATCGTGGCCCAGCCTTTGATCCAGTCTATCTTGTTCTTTTTCATCAAGAATTCTATGCCGCCGGTGTTCTGGCCCACAACGTTTTCCTTGTAGGTGAGCATCTGCTTCCAGTCGACGGAGGGCGTTTTTCCCTTCAGGCCCATTTCGGCGAAATTATGCTCTGCCTCGTGCAGCATTTCGGTGGCGTGCAGCAGCGCCTTGGACGGGATACAGCCGACGTTCAGGCAGGTGCCGCCCAAGGTTTCGCGGCCTTCCACGATGGCGGTTTTCAGGCCGAGTTGGGCGCAGCGGATTGCGCTGACATAGCCGCCGGGGCCGGCGCCGATAATGATGACATCATAGCTGGACATGGGGTCTCCTTGGGGCGTTTGGGGCCTGTATGACCCGCGTATGATTTGCGTATGCCGTTTTTAGAGCAGCGCAGTGATGAGAATAAGCAGTGTTGCGGTGAACCCTACGAACCAAATGTAGGATCGCCAAGGGGTCCAGCCGAAATAATAGGCCGGGATGTAAAGCACGCGCGCGCCGAGGTAAGTGTAGGCGGCGGCGGTGGTCACGGCGTTGGTTTTGTCTGCAAGTGAGACGACGGTGATGGCGATGCCAAAGAGGATCAGCGCCTCGAAATGGTTGTTCATCGCGCGGGCAAGGCGGGCGGTTTTGGTCGAGAGAAGCTCGATCATCGGTTTGCCCAAACGGTCGAGGTCGCGGGGGGACGCGGTTTTGCCCATGCCGAGTTCCATGTTTGCGGGCACCGCCATGAGGGCGAATTGGATGCATTGCAGCAGCGCGGCGAGGGTGAGGGCGGTGAGTTCGGGGGTCATGGTTGCTTTCGGGGTTTGGTGCGCATGAACGCGCACCCTACGAAATTATAACTTTATCGATTTTAGATCGTTACGCATCGCAATCTTCAGCCTCTTGGTTATATCAATTCTACTCTGAGTCTGTGGATCGGTTTCAATCCACATTTCCAATAGTTCGAAAACTTCTTTTGATCCTACAAGCTGAGAGCGTTCCACCCAATGTCCGACAATCAGCGGGTTTTGCTCCTCATTAAGTATGCTCTCCTGATCCCTCCACGAAGCCAAGAGTCCAACATAGGCGTCTAATCGTGCCTCGAATAAGCGCGTGTTAGAAATCGAACGCGACGATAAGGCCCATTGGATTACGGCTGTTAGTATTGCGCCAAACCCAACAGCCGACATAACTTGAAAAATAGTCAGTTTATTTCCCTCAACTCTGTTTCTACAAATCCATCAACAAACGACGTGGATCCTCTAGCGCTTCTTTCACGCGCACCAAGAACGTCACGGCGCCTTTGCCGTCGACGATGCGGTGGTCGTAGGACAGGGCCAGATACATCATGGGGCGGATCACGACTTCGCCATTGATCGCCATGGGGCGGTCC
>TARA_R110002167_G_scaffold44739_1_pt1 | contig 16976 bp, 16 predicted proteins | sample TARA_R110002167 | Tara Oceans TARA_R110002167 (sample SAMEA4398238) | marine metagenome | biome: Polar Biome; feature: [MES] marine water layer (ENVO:01000295) within the mesopelagic zone...; material: water (ENVO:00002006), including particulate matter (ENVO:01000060) such as...... | reverse complement strand
GTTTTATAATTTTCCAGTTTCTTAACTAATTTTTCATTAAGTAAATTTTTCATTATTTCTATATCTTTACTCTCTATTGTATCATCAAATTTAGTTTCAATTAATTCATAACCTCCTCCTATTTCTTTTTCCATTTCTTCCATGAATTTATGAGTATAAGCTCTAATAAATGTTAAAAATGGTGTTTTTCCTTTATTTAATCTTTCATAAGCTTTAGTAAATATTGTTGAAGCTGATAATTTAGGGAACTTTAATCTTAAATCCATTAAAAAGAAAGACCACATACAACAATAACCTCCTACTTCTTCTATAGACATTTCACTTGCGTCAGTTTTTATTTTAATTTTAGTTTTTTTTCCTCCGCTTTTCCTTCCTTCGCTCCCTTCTAAACTTTGAAACCCTAACTCTTTATGTAAATCTTTAAACTCTTTAACACTTTCTCTAATAGGATAAAAATGGTCTTTATCTATAGCATTAGTTTTTTTAAAAAACTTTGTTTCTTTTATTTCATCTGTTCCCATAATTTTTTTATTATATACTATATATTCTCCATCTGGTTTAACATTTATTAAATCATCTTGATTTATCTTATCTCCACCTTCATAAAAGAATAATAAATTATCTTCAATATTAATTTCCTTAAAATCTTTATCATAATGTTTAGTTATAAAATCTTTAAATTCTGTTTTATTATCTGCTATTTGTGTAATTGTTTCATGTCTATAATTGTCTAAATTTCCTAAACCCATTAAATAATTATCATGTTCCTTAAAAAGTTCTATATATGTTTTATCGTTATTTTTAAGTTGTTTTTTTTTTTTATTTTTTTTAACTTTCACCCATATTTTATCTAATAAATTAAATATAAGATTTAATCCAGTATTAAAATTTCCTATATCACTTAAAAAATTATATTCGTAGGGTTGTAATAATAAAATTAAATCTGTTTTATCAATACTTCCTTTTTTATTTGCGAAAGTTTCATTCCAGTCTTCTAAATAATTACTATCTTTAGTTTTTGATAAATCTTCAATAGGTCGTTTATTTTTCATTATATCGTAAATGATTTCATTATCAGTAGTATCTTTAGTTATAGGTAAATTAGGTAGTTTCAATTTAAAATGTTCTATAGCTATTTTTATAAATTGTTTTTTACTATAATGTTTTCCTTTTAGGGCATCATCATAAAAAGTATATCTTCTATCATCTTCTTTTATCCATTTTTTTTTTATATCATAACTTTTAGTATCTTTATCATAAGCTCGTTCAGTATTATAAGCAAAACCTATAATTGATATATCATCTACAGCTTTATTTTGAACGAAAGAATATTTTTTTTTCTTATCATCATAGAAATTTTCTGTTTTTATATTAGCTAATTTTGTTTTGTATCTTTTTGATAATAGTTCTTTAGCTTCTTCCTCTGTAAATTTCTTAAATTTTTCTTGTAATCTTTCTATTTTTAGGTCTTTAGGTTTAGGGCAACTTTCATTAGGGGGAACATATTTTAATTTTAATTTATATTGTTTTTCCCAGTAATCTACAATTTGTTTTAATATTGTATCATAGTCATCACTATTTAAATAACATAATCTTTTTGAACCTAAATAACTAGTCTGTCCGTGAGGTTCATATCTTTCAAATGTTTTTGTAAATGGATTAATACATATCATATTTCTATGAGTTGTTTTACAATTTACACCTATTCCAGTTCCTATAGTCATGGGAACACATAAAATTTTATTATTTTTAGCACATTCTATATAATTATTATATAACATATCAATCCCATCTTTTTTTAAAAAATTTTTTTCAAATCCACCTAAATAAGAACCTATAATTTCTTTATCATATTTAAAACCATATTTATTTTCAATTTCGGCTTTTCCTAAATCTTCTAAAGGTAATTTTCTAATTTTTTTAAAATTTTTAGGTAAATCAAAAGTTAAATTATATTTTTTCATATTTTCAATTAAATTACTTTTAGGAATAACATATTTAACATAATCTTTAGTCATTTCATTAAAACCTCCTATTCTTAAATTATCTTTTTCTTTTTGTAAAATATCATTATAAATACAACCATTTTCATTATTTTCTATAATCTGTAAATATATGAAATTAGAAACTTCGTATTTACATGTAAAGGTAGGGAAAACTTCTTCTCCGTCTTCATAATTTTTTCTTAATTTAGCATATTCATCATAAATATCAGTAGGTAATTTTTTAAAAGAAATTTTAGGGGGTATAGGAAATTCAAATTTATCTGCTTTATGTTCTTGTTCTACTGCTTCTTCTTCTTCTTCTTCAGTAATAACTATTTTAGGATTATCTTTTTTAAATTTTAATTTAAGTTTAGGAAATTCAAATTTATCGGCTTTATGTTCTTTTTCTTTTTTAGGTTCTTCTTCTTCTTCTTCTTCTGTAATTTCTATTAAATCCGCTTGTTGTTTTAATGTTAGAGGTTTAGGTTTTTCTTTTTTCTTTTCTTTTTTCTTTTCTTTTTTCTTCTGAACTTTCTTTTCTTTAATTTCTTTGTCTTCTTCAAATATAGTATTAACTACAACAATTTTAACTCCTTTTTCAGTTTCAGTAATTTTAATTTTTTTACTATTTCTCAAATGTTTAATTAAATCAACTTTTTTTAATTTAGAATAACCTTTTATAGCTACTAAATGATTATATTTTGAAACTATTTTCTTTAATTGTTTAACATTAAAATCCTCTAACTTCATTATAATATATGAAAATAAAAAAAATTAAAATATATTATAGTATTATATATGAATAATTATCAAATTCAACAAAGCAAAGATATAGAATATGGCTCTTATTATGAAAGAATGTTGAAAAAAACATTATCAGAAAAACATGATATAGAATTAAAACAATATACAGATACAAAAGCTATTCACGATTTTTATATAAATGATAAAGAAGGTAATATAATAGGTTTAGTAGAATTAAAAACACGAAGAATAAAAGTTAATCAGTATGATTCATTAATGTTAGGTTTTAATAAAATTGAAGAAGGGCGAAGAAGAGTTAAATTAGAAGGAATAAAGTTTATTGTTTATGTATGGTGTTTAGATGGAAAATGTGATAAAGAATTTTATTACTGGATTGAAACATTAGATAAAAAACAAAATGAATATTATATAGAATATAATGGTAATAGAAGTAGAGGTGATAGTGATAAAAAACTCGCTATGATATATACTGATTGTCTAAAAGAAATTAAAGAATTAAAAAAAGATTTAATTATACATGATTTTCTATAAATTAGAATAACCTTTTTCCATACTTTTCATAATACTTTTTAATCTTTTATTATATTTTTCTTGTAATTTTTGAAGTTGTCTTTTTTCTGCTTCAGTTTCTTTTCCAGATGATTTTAATTTTCCAGCTGTTTCTTTTACTTTTGTTTGTATTATAGTTATTTCTTTATTAATATCATCAATATCTTTTTTACTATTAATTCTATCAACAATAGATTTAGGATTAAATTTTTTATCAAATATAGGACTCATAACCATTTTTAAATCAACTATTACATCAACAGCAGATTTTTCTTTTTTAGATGCTTTTGCTAATTCTTTTTTAATCTTTTTAGAATAAAACTCTAATCTTTTTTTTGCTTCTGCTGGTATGCCGTATAATATTTGACTACTTACTGAAAGTCTATTTTCATCATAAAAATTTCCATCTTTCACTTTCCCTCTACTTCCTATCTTAAATGTATCAATTTTTTTTAATTTTTCTTTATTATCATCTAATAATTTTAATAATTCTTTTTGTTCTTTAAAAAGTGGTTTCATATCTTCAGTATAAGTATCTTTTTCTTTTTTAGGTTTATCTTTCTTTTGTTCTTTTTCAATCTTTTTTACTTTTGCTTCTATTTTTTCTTTTAATGATGTTTTAGGTTTTAAATCTTTTTTTATACTTTTAATAAGTGTTTTTTTAGCTGATGCTGTTTTAGGGTTTCTACTATTATAAAAATCATAAGCGTTTTCATGGGAAGAGGGTTTTTCATATTTTATAGATAATAATTTTTCTTTATTATCTTCAATTAATTTTTTTAATTCATTATCTTTTTTAGGTTCTACTTTCTTTTCTTTTTTAGGTTCTACTTTCTTTTCTTTTTTAGTTCTAACTATTTTAGCTTTAATCTTTACTGGTTCTTTAACTTTTTTATCTTCTTCCATGATAGTATTAACTACAACAATTTTAACTCCTTTTTCGGTTTCAGTAATTTTAATATTTTTACTACTTCTCAAATGTTTAATTAAATCATCTTTTTTAAATTTAGAATAACCTTTTACTCCTACAGCTTTATTATATTTAGCAATAATCGCTTTTAATTGTTTAACACTAAAATCCTCTAACTTCATTATATAATATTATAAGATTTTATTATTTTGTTTTTAAAGTTAATTCTTTTTTTTCTATAATTTTTATCATTTTATCTTTATCATTAATATTCTCTCCTAATAATTTCAATAATTCAATAATTTCTTTTTCATTTAATAAATTAATCATTATATAAATTAAAATATATTATATAATTATAAAAATGGTTTGTAAATTGTGTGAAACTGCTGAAGTTGAGAACTGGTTTGGAACATGGTGTAAATCATGTCGTAAAGTTAAACATTATTTAAATTTATATGGTGATAGAGTTTATGAAGTTTTAGATATTGTATTATCAAGACAAGAAGATAAACAAAATAACAAAATTAATGAAGAGATTAAAACTGAAATTAAATTAAAAGAACATAATTTAAGAAGTAATAAAAAGAGGAATAAATCTGTTGGCGATGAAACACATATTAAAAAATGATTAATAAAACTCTTAATGATTTATATGAATTTTCTTTAATAAAATTTCAATTGTGAGTATATATCTATACTTTTTTTTTATCTATTTTTTCTTTTTGATTTTACTTTTTTTTAATGATTTCTACAGAATTATTTTCTAATAGTATTGTATAAATGAGTGATAGTGAAGATGTTTTTATGAATGATGAAGAAGAATATATCCCTATTAAGAAACAGAAGAAAGAGAAAAAGAAGAAGCCACGAAAAGAAATGACCCCAGAAAGAAAGGCAAAATTATTAGAACAATTAGCAAAAGGTAGAGAAACAGCTATGAGAAATAGAACTAAAACGGCACAATATAACAAAATTATTAAAGATAAAGAAAAGAAAAGAGTAGATGATGTTTTAGAAGATGATTATAAAAAAAGAAATAATAAAATTAACTATGAAAAAGAAAATGAAGAATTAAGAAATAAATTAAAAATGTTTGAAGAAAAGAAAGAAGAACCTAAAATAGAAATGAAAATAGAAGAACCAGTTGTAAAACCAGTTCAAAGCGAAGCAGTAGAACCAGTAGAAAAAGTTATAGAAGCACCAGAAAAACCTAAAATAATTAATAGTGGAAGAATTAAGAGGAACTTTTGGATATAACATTAAAATCTTTATCTAAATACATATCTTTAAATTTATTACTATAATTTATCACGAGAAAGTCATGTTTCTCCACAACATATTTACGAAACATAGAACGGAATGACTTATCCCCACCTTCTAAATAATTATTATCATCACTTATAAATTTTAATTGTTTCTCACTTGTGTTTCCTAATATAATTCCACTTGCTTGACTACGACAACTCGGTAAAATGTGATTGTAAAATTGCGATGTTAAAATTATTGAAATATTATGCTTTCTCCCATTACAAAATATTTTATTAACGATATTGAAGCTTCCTTGTCGTAATTTTCCGCTCCATGAAATATCGTCCATGATAATAACGCTTTGAACTGGTTTCTTTTTCTTTTCTACTGACTCTGCGAATTCTTCTGTTAATTTATCATATAAAGCACTTATAACTTCACCATCAAAAGAAGTCATAACATTATCTTCTGGAATATTCTTAAAATCTATTAATGAATTTAATTTATTATCATTAATCATAGGGGATATGATGTAAATATCTTCACCTTTAAATTCCTTCCCATAAAACTCGTCCCTAAATAAATTTCCTATAAAATTTGATTTTCCGCCTCCAGTCTTCATGATAAGTAATAAACGGAAGGGAACATTAAATAATAACCCCTTCTCTACTGCGTATTTATCACTTTCATCTTTCATTTTTAATATTTTTAATTTATTCATCTTTATTATATATATATATTATATAAAAATATGGCTGATTTTAGTAATTATGAAAATTTATTACAACAAGCGAACGCTAATCAAATGGCTAATCAAAGTAATATTAATGGAACAATACAACAGAAATTAGCTGAAAAAAAACAAGAAATATTAGCGGTTAGTGAAGGATTATCTACACCTTTAATAGTTGAAGGTGGTAGAGGATTACTTCATACAGCTTTTAAAAAAGTTAAAACAAAAGTAGAAGAAGAAGGAGGAGAAACAGCTAAAGGAGCGGTAAAAGAAATGGGAGCTATGGGTGAAGATTTTGATAAAGGAGGTCTTAAACAAGTATTAAAAGGAACTAAAACAAGATTAAAACAAAGAATTCAAGATAAAATAGATAGTAAATTAAAACAACAAGGACAAGAGAATCTAGGAGATAATGATGAAACTGATAGTTTATTATCTAAAGGAACTAAATTTTTAAAAGGTAAAGTTAAAGATGCTGTGGGTGATTTCATGAAGGGGAAACCAGAATTAGATGATGATATATCAAGAAATTTAATTAAAGGAGGTAAAACCCCTTCATTACAAGATTATAAAGACGCTGTAAAACAACAAATTAAAAGGAATAGTTCTAAAGCTGATGGAGCTGGAGGTTCAGCTGAAGATGGAGCTGGAGGAGCTGGAGAAGATGAAAGTTTATTATCTAAAGGAACTAAATTCTTAAAAGGTAAAGCTAAAGCTTCTGTTGATGACTTTACTAAAGATGCTACTAAAGTAGGAGATGATTTAGAACAAGACAGCACAATAAGAGTTAAAACATTCGCTAAACAAATTAGAGAAAGAAGTAAATTAAAACAAAAAGCCCCTAAATCTCAAAAACAACAAGAAGCAAGTGATAGATTATCACAACAAAAAAGCGATTATAAAGAATTATCACCAGAAAGTCAAGAAGAATATACTAAAGATTTTAAATCAATAAGACAATCACAACAAGATAGAATTTCAAATACAGATAGTTTAAGTGAGGCGAGAATGGATTTAAATGATAGTTTATTATCAAAATATCAAGCTATAGATGCTAATAAAGGAGCTACTACAACAGAATTGAAGGGACAACAACAATCTTCACAACTACAACAACAGCAACAAGCACAACCGAAACCAGATGAACCAGCACCATCAGAACCAGAACCAGCAGACCCAGCACTTCCGCCAGAACCTAAAGCACCACCTCAACCTAAACCTACTGATGATAGTGATGAAAAATTAGATTTTAAGGAAAGAATGGAAAAAACTGGTGAAAAAATGGGGGAAGAAGAGTTAGATGGAGGTGGTCCAGAAGACCCATTCGCAGACCTAATCTCTTTAGGAACTGGACTCGTAGGATTATTAGGTGGTCTGTTTGGAGCAAGACATAAACACGAAGCACCTATTCCTCAAGCACCTACTCAAAATGTTTCAGTTCAAGTAGGACAATAAAAATACTTTTTAAGAAAAAGTAAAATCAAAAAGACTATTATGATTTTTTATTTATTATCTTTATGATTTTATTTATGATTTTTTGTCTAAACTTTTTTATAAAAAGTTTTTTATTTTATTTAAATTTAAAATATTATATTAATATATAAAATGAGTATGGATAAAGTGATTAAGATTAATTCTAAACAAGGTTCTTTTGATGCTGGAGTTGGAACTAATAAAAAATTATGCGATTTCACATTAGCAAGAGGTTCAGTTTATAATTTAAAGGATAGTTATGTAAATATAAATCTACAAGTTGAAACTACTGATACTAATGAAACCGCAGATAGTCCAGTTGTAGCTTATGGAGGAGGTAGAGGAGTTCAAATTGTAGATTTATCTTTACATGATAATACTTTAAATAATAAAAATGTTATTTTGCCTAATGTAGCTTTAGTTAAAAATGCGAGTATGAGAAGTCAAAAATTAGGTAGAATTGATGATGTAAGACGATGCGACCATTTAAAATCTATGTTATATGGTTTTGAAAAAGATACTAATGATAAAACTGATGCTTCTTATTATTCTTTATCTGGAACTAAACAAGGTAATAACTGGAGGAACTCACCATTTCAAATATTAGAAAAGGAAGGAACTAATGATAGTATTAATACTAATCATGATGTTAGAATAAAATTAGGAGAAATCTTTGATATATGTAATGAAGAACAAGTTGATTGTAATAGACTAGGTGATGTTGATATTCACCTAGAATTAAATTTAGACAAATTAAGAGTAAATCAACAATTAGGAACTAATATAGGTGGCGGTGGTCGTGATGAAGTATGGGGTGAAACTAGAGCCGGACAGACAGACGCTAATAATGTATTTGATGATTCAGCTGTGGCTACTGGAGCAGAGGATTTAATGTTTGTTATAACTAAAGCAACTTATAGACCAGATAATTTCAAAACTAATTCCCCTTTTCATGTAGGACAAAAGTTAATAGTTTCTGGTTCTAAAGGAACTGGAGGAACTCAAAACCCATGGAATCCTTCACCATCTAGAGAAAGAATTATTAAAGAAATAGAATATGATAATACAACTGGAAAATTAAAAATAACTTTTGATAATTACTTAATATCTCTTACAGCGACTCAAAACGCAACTTCTTTGGTTTGTAGAGGAACTGATATAGCTACTTCTTCTATCGTTGTTAATAAAATTGAAATGGTTGTTAAAGTGGTTTCTAATCCTACTAATGTTCCTAATCAATTAACATATTACACCTATAAAACTGAAGAGGATAATTTAGGGAACAGACAAAATGTAAATAAAAATTATTCAGTTCAAGGAAATTGCGAAAATGTTTATATAGGATTCGGTGGTGATATTGTTAATACATTACATATTCAAGGACAAGCTCATCAATCAATTATAAATAATTATAGACTTCAGTTAAATAATGTTGATATAGTTAATAGAGATATTGTCCCACATTTAGCTATTCATCATGATTTAGTAAGAAAAACATATCTTAATAATCAACGAAAACTTAAAGGAATAGGTTATACTGGTATGAGTTTAGATAAAGAAAATGATACTAATATGATGCTGACTAATGTAATTATGACCCCTTTGCTAGAAAGAGATGATTTAGAACAAAGTATTTTAAGTGTTGAAATGAATACTGATACAGCTGGTAGAGGAGTTAATGATATAAAAATTTATCAAGAATTAATTAAAACCATTTAAAAAGTATTTCGTTTAAAATAAAAATAAAAAAAATATTATATATGTATAATGAGAGGTGTTAAATATAATTTAAGTATTGAAGTTCCGCACGGAGAAAAATTAATTTTTAATGATATAGATATGACTAAAACATGTGAAACAATTAAAAAGACATTTTTAGAAAGATATTTTTTAGATATTAAATGTAATAATCAAATAATATATAATTTAATAAATAGACCTAAAACCGCTTCATATATTTTAAAATCAAAAGTTTTAATACATAAAGTTTAATTTATTTTTTTCGTTTTTTCTATAATTAAAAATAACATTAAGAAAACCCTTAATGATTTATATGAATTTTCTTTAATAAAAAATCAATTGTGAGTATATGGCTATGATTTAATTTATATGCTTATATTATAATGAAAATAAGTGATGTTTTAGAAAAAGGCTGGAATAATCGTAATAGTAATAGAAAAACAAGTAATAACTCTTTTTCGTATAATGCTGAAGAAGATAAATTTTATTCTTACAATACTGAAATAGCTTATATAGATAGATTCATGGAAACTTTATTTATATATGGATTAACTGCTGGATATAATAATTTTTATTCTACTACTACTTCATCTCATTTTAGAAAACTAATAAATTTTTGTATTGATAAAAAAATTTCTTTTCAAATTATTCCGCAAGAAAATATTTTATAACTTTAATTTTTTAAAATCTTTCATTATATTATAAAATGAAATTAATTAGATTAACCAGTAATGATAATAATGGGAGATTTGAAACATTTTTTAAAACAAATATAGAAATAGAAGAAAAATCGCAAATAGCTTTACAAAGTATATCTTTTACCAGTAATTCTGAAGGATTTAAGGTTAATGCTTTAAATGGTTTGATTACTTTTAATATAGATGGAGTTGCTAAAATAATTAAATTAAAAGAAGTTAATTATACGATAAACGATTATGGAAATTTATTTTTTGATATTCAAGATAAATTAAATGATAGTTTAGATTTCACTTCAGTTAAAATGATAGGCTTACAATATACAGCAAGTATTAATAGAGATGGAAAATTTGAATTAGGATATTTAATTTCCCCATTTGAATTAGAACAATATTACTGGAATGAAGAACAACTTTCTCTTTTCCCATCTGGAACAACTCATATTCATAGTAATATTCTAACAACGAAAACCGATGATTCTTCTAATTATTATTCAACAATTCCATTTATTAAAGGTTGTGGTGTTATGAGAACTGAATTAAATGCTTATGTTGATACTGGAGTATCTGGAGAAGGTTTCTTTTTCGGCATGAGTAGAGAAACCCCTTCAACATGGACTTCACCTACTATGACTGACCTTCAAAAAGATATGTATATACATTTAGATAATGGAGAATTTAAATTTCAGTATTATACTGGAGGGACTAAAGTAAATGGAAGTCATGTATCACCCCCTCAAGTAGGAGATATTTTAGAAATATCAAGAAGAGGAGGATATTTTGTAGGTGGATATTATAGAGCTGGAGCTTTTACACAAGTTTTTAATATTCCAGATGATAATGAATCATTATATTTTCCTTATATGATTTTTAGGAACGGACAAAATAATTTAATAGTTGATAAATTTGTAGCTCAATTAAACCCAGAACATTTCTCAACATACGCCCCACCTCTTAAGAAGGATAGATTAGAAACTGGTTTAGGAGTTGTTCTTATTCCTTCACCACAAGCAATAGTTATTAATATATTACATTTTAATGAAAAAAGTATAACAAAATATTTAGGATATGAAAATACAACTTATTCTATAACAAGTAATTCACCTAAATTTATCGCTGAAGAATCATTTAGTTTAAGCATTTTTAATGATACTTATGTTTTAGTATTAGATAGTATGGAATTAGAAAGTTATGATGGATTTGATGGAGTAAGAAAAAGTATTCTATCGGTTATTCCTTATAGTGATGATAATACAAATAGAGTTATACAATATGAACCAGCTAATATTAATTTTATAGATTTAAAAAATATAAAAACTCAAAGTATAAGAACTATTAAGGGAAGAATTTTAAAAAGTGATTTAACACCACCTTCTTTAAATGGTTTAATTTCAATAACACTATTAATTAAATGATATAAACCCTAAATCTTCTTCTATTCTAAATGTATTTATTTTATAAGTATCATTTCTTTTATAATTAATTTTTTTTATAAATAAGTTATTTTCTAACATATTTGAAAAACTTTTTCTAATATAATAATCACTTCTTAATTCATTATGAAAATGATATTTAATAATTTTACGCCATATATAAAATTTTAAAAAATGGTTATTAATGGAGTATTTCTTTAATAAAAAACCATAAATTTCAGTTTCTAATTTATTACACATATAATAAAGATAAAGATTTTAATAATAAAGTTTTTTTTTTATTTATTTAAATTTAAAATATTATAGTAATATATAAAATGAGTAGTCTAATTTACCACAGAGCCGAAGTTGAAAATGCGAAATTAAATGGTTATACTGAATTTGATAATTTAGATTTTTATTTAAATCAAGAAGGAAGAGCCTTACAACAAAATAGTATAAGAATTGAAGGAGATGTAAGGGTTTTAAAAGATGTAGGAGGAACAACTACAAGATTAGCCCATGATGATAAAGTCTATATTGATATGAGTGTAGGAGCAAATTGTTTCTTTGATACTATGTCGGTTGAATTTCAGAATAGCGGAATGATAGAACATCAAAGCGAAGTTCCCAGATATTATAAAATGACTGAAATAGGTGCTAAAGATGTTAATGATTATCATAATGGAAATGATTTAATACAATTAAAATGCCCTACTGCTGAAGGTTCAGCTACTAATATTTGTGGGACTATTTCCTCATGTAATAGTGCTGATACTGGAACTAATGGTTTAGGTGGAGATAATATAGATAATTCTTTTTCCATTAAGCCTAAATTTTGTTTGAATAAGATGAGTGATGATATGAGTTTTTCTAAATCTGGTTTTATTAAAGTATCAGTTTCAGTAGCTAAAGTATCAAGTGTTCTTTTCGGTGTTGATGAAGACGCAAATAATAGTATTGAATTAAGAAATGTTAGAGTTTGTTATAATTCAGTTCCAGATGTTTCAAATAATCTTCAAATGAGAACAATTATAGGTCTTAAATCTTCAATTAATTCCACATTTTCAAATAATCAATTTAAAGTTAATGGTGTATGTGATGGAGTTTCAGCGTGTTTCTTACGACAATCAAAGGAGAACACATTAACCGAGAATAATAATGATATGGAAGTTTTAAGTGGAATTAATGAAATTTCATGGTTATTTAATGACTCAACGGCTCAATATATTTCTTATGTAATACGAGATAAGGGAGAAATGCTAAAAGGTTTCGTAGATAGTTTAAAGAATAGCGGACATAATCAAGTCAATTCAAATGCTAATAATTCTAATTTCGGTTTAGGATTAACTTTCCCACCTACAGACTTAACACAACAGAAATTTAACCTTCAAATTAATACTAATCACGCAGATATTTCAACATCACCATATATTTTATATATGTTTTTTCATAGTGTAGTTTCACTTTAAGCATGATTTTACTTTTTCTTAAAAAGTATTTTTTATAAAAAGTATTTTTTTTAATTTATTTAAATTTAAAATATTATAGTAATATATAAAATGAGTGTATATAGTGGAGGACAAATTAAAACCGAACATATTGACCCAGTTATAGATTTAGTAAATAATAGAAGTGAATTTAGATTAGATAATTATGATGTAGTTATGAGTAATATGAGATTAGCTAATGTAGGTTTAAATGGAACATCTGCTTTTTATAATCCTTTGTTAGGTTCTTATTCAACTATTAAGAGAATTTCTTTGTTAAACGGACAAACTGAATTAAGTGTTTCTAGAAATGCTAATTTATGGTTAGGTTTTCAGAATGTTTTAAATCCTAACTCTGTTAATGAAAGTTTAGGACAACCATTAAAAAATAATTCTGTAGGTTATTATCTTAAGGCTGATGATGATACTACTGGTAATATAAGAACCTCTTTTAGTGGTATAGAACCTATAGGTGATGAAGACGAAAACGGACATCTAGATTTACGAACCATCATGCCCTTATTAGGGGAAATTAGTTCTTTAAATAATGTCTTATTTCCTCAATTAAAAATTGTGATAGAGTGGGAAACTGATGATAGAGTTATGGTAGTAGATAAAACCGCTAATGATTATACAACATTATCACCTCTTCTTATAGTTGATGTAGCACAAGACGAAGGAGTTAGAAATAATGCTATTAAAAATTTCCCTTCTCAAACTATATGGAATGAAATAGAACATGATGAATTTATTATTCCAGCTGTAGGAGTTTCTGGTGGAACAACTCACGCAGACCAGAATTCTTCTTTTAAGATTAATGGTTTTAATAATAAGAGTTTAGGAAGACTTTGTATTATGAAACAAGACTCAAACCCAGCTAATCTAATGACTGGAGAAGTTATTAATGGAATAGGAAATGTAGGTAGTTTAGCTATGAATAATGAAAAAATTAATTTAGTTGTGAATGGTAGAAATCTTTTAAGTGGTGAAGGATTAGAAACAAACGCACAAAGAACCGCTATGCTATGTGATACATGGGGTTCAGTTAATATCGTTCCTAATGGTAATTTAGATGGTGGTAGAACTAACGATACTTTATTAGCTGATGAAGCAACGAGCGGACAGACTGATTATGTAGGTATTTATGTAGGAGATAATATAAATGATTTACAATTAAATTATAGGAGAAGTGGAATTTATAATAATGGGACACAACATTCTACTATTAATGAATTAAGAGTTCATGTATTCGGTGAAACATCTAAAGTATTAAGTGTTAAAAATGGTATGTTTAATGTTGCTTATGTATAAAACTTTTTAAATAAATTTATTTTCTTTTTATATATTATAAATGAGTTATAGTAAATCTTCAGTTATTCAGTTGAGAGAATTAAGTGGATTAGGTATAGGTAATGATAATTATACTAACGGACAATATGAAGTAGATGTAGATGAAACTACTTTAAATGATGGAGATATGCTCTCTATTAAATCATGTATAATTGATTCAGCTACGAGCGAAGATGGTAAAATAGTAATTGAAGATGATGAAACAGATTTTTCTATAACTTTTAATCATTATATTAAAAATTTTGAAATAGCTTCTAAAAGATATAATAGAGGAGATAATACAAGCTTACAACAACCAGACGGATTACATTATTTTTTATGTGATACAGCTGACGCAAGCCCTCATATTAAAAAGATAAATTCAATTACTTTTAATAGGACTGGTTCAGTAGTTAAAGGGTTCTGGGGTAAAACAAATGTAGTTTTTACTTATGTTCCAGCCGGACAGACTACGGCTACACCATTAGCAACATATACGATTTATTTAGATAAAATACATAATAGAGAAACATATAAACTATATGATACATTATCTAAAAATGATGATGGAACTTCTAAAGGATTAGGATTTAATTATAATAGTCAATATCCTTTTTCACTAAACCTAGATTATAATAATTTAGAAGAATTAGAAGGCGACCATAATGTAGATGCTAGTAATTATCAACTTACGAATAGAGATGTAGATACTTCTACAGAGCGTTCCCCTCATGATTTCACTTTGAATTTCACTATGCCTACTGGTTCTTATGACCCTAGTGAATTAGCTAGAATTATTACTGATAAAATGACTAAAATAAGAGTAGGTGAAGGTAATTTTAGTGGTGCTACACCTATGGAAAATAACATGATGACTACTAATAATCAGTTTTTTCAAGGGTTTCCTACTGCGTGTCCTAATGGTAGAGCTGAATATTGTAGCGAAACTGGAGAAGACTTTTTTGACTTTGACGACCAAGGACATTTAAGCGGTGCTTCTCAATTCGGATTACAATTTGATTTAGAAATTAATAAATTTAAACTTACTTTAATTAATAATCCTTATTATGTAGATGGTAATGTAAGCGTTCAGTCAATTAAAAGAGGAACTGATGATTCATATTTTTTAGTTAATAAAACATCTGGATTAACTATGAAAAGTATGACCCCTCAAAGTGTATGGTTTAAAAAAATGGGATTTAATAATAATATTTTAATCTCTTCTTCTTCAACAATAGTAAAAGATTTCACTTCTTCTACTGGAGGAGCTGGTTTAACAAATCAAACACTTCCAGTATTTTCTGGTCTTATTGAAGGAGTTAATACAACTGGTTCATATAAAGGTTTAGATATGGTAGTTAGAAAAAATGGTAAAGCTGATGTTCCACCTAATCCTCATGGAACTTTATGTCCTCCAAGCAACGCTATTACTACTATTACTAACGATATGAATGTAATTTTCGCTCAAAATTCGCTACAGAAAATATCTCTCGCTTATGGGTATTTTATGATAGAGGTAGGTATAGGATTAGAACAAGATTTTAAAGGTAGTAATTTATATAAAAATAATATTCATGGAGTAATAGGAAGGTATTATTCTACTGATAGTTTTACAACTGCTTATAATGAAGGTAGTATTCCTTATATTCATAGAGGAACACCAGTTAAGTTAAGTCAATTTAAGGTAAGAATTTTAGATGATACTGGTGAAGTTTCTACAGATGTGGGAAATAATAATACAATATTTTTAGAAATAACTAAAAATGTTTCTGCCCCTTCTGCCCCAGCGATAAATATTCCTTTAAAAGATTTTTTAGAACTGAAAAAAAATCAAAAACCATAATTACATTTTCATAACAAACCTCATGTAAAATATTTAAATAAAAAATCATTATATATATATTATATTTTAATTATATGTATTTACTCACAATTTAAAATTTATTAAAGAAATTACTTAATAACTTTAATGAATTTCCTTTAATCTTTTTTTAATCAATTGATTCTTTATAATCTGGTGGATTTATTTTTTCTTCATTTAAAGAACATTTAGATTTAAAACAACAGAACATCTTACATTTTATTTTTTTAATTAAAGATTTAATCATATTTTTATATTATATAATAATATAAATGTTTAGACAAAGATTAGATTTAAACACTAACGCAACTATTCAATCAAGGAGTAATGAATTAAAAAAAGAGATAGTTGCTACTTCGGTTAATAACTGGGCTTCTAATAATGGTAATTTTCTTAATGATATAACCCTAACTTATTTAACTACTTCAACCCCTTTAGATATGAATACTATAGATGTAGAAGGAACAAGTAGAAAAATATTTTTTACTGGAAAAATGAATATGGCTGACGCTAGTGATAGTTTTGTTTTTGTTCTTTCTAATGGTGTTAATGATTTTTTAGGAGAATCAATAAGACCTAGAATAAATGTATTAGATAATATGTATCATTTTTCTTATACTATGGACTCATTTGATAGATATATAAAAGTATCTAATATAAATTCAACTCATAATAATATAACTAATTTAACTATTAATTATACACTTTTAAAATAAAAATATATTATATAATTATAAAATGTCGCATACTATCACTCATACAGAACTAATTTTAGAAACCATA
>TARA_R110002167_G_C12705596_1_pt1 | contig 17007 bp, 18 predicted proteins | sample TARA_R110002167 | Tara Oceans TARA_R110002167 (sample SAMEA4398238) | marine metagenome | biome: Polar Biome; feature: [MES] marine water layer (ENVO:01000295) within the mesopelagic zone...; material: water (ENVO:00002006), including particulate matter (ENVO:01000060) such as...... | reverse complement strand
TAACATTCTAAAATTTAGATTGTTAGGGTTCTACTCTGTACTCGAGGTGGGAGTGTCAAAATTTCCTGTGAGCACCATATACATAGGCCTTTGAAAAGATTGAAATTGGAGTGCACCCGAATCTGCAACCTTTAACATTACTTTATGTTTTCCTTATACTAAATCACAACAAAACGAACCAAATCGTCTTTTAAATTTAACAGAAAACTATAACGGCTCCTTATACTTCTTTCTCAAATTATTCAGATAGCCAGAAATTGGCCTAGCTAACTCCTGTTTTATTTCAATACCCTTTTCAACAAACTTTTTAGCTGTGGCTTTCCAGTTTGTAATGTTTAGACCTCTTTGTAATTTCCATTTTTTTGCATGGTAGTATGCATAAAATTTCCTGCCCTCTATTTCAGACCAATTATTTTCTTTAAAAAAAGAAAGAACAATTTGTTCATTTCTTGGCTTCGCCAGTTTATTAAAGTTTTCTTTTGTTTTATGTTTTAAAGAAGGTACCAAATTTTGGCCTGGTTTTGGGATGCTATTGGCCATTTTCTGGTAAGCAGCCGTACCAGAACTTGTACCAAATATGAACAAGCTAATTTTAGAACCTCTTGCCGGATGAAAAGAAGGGAAATAATTTAGATATCCCCAATCTTTTAAATCCTTGAGATAATTATGATAGGTAGTTTTTGATTTGAACTTTGCCCTTTCCATTATTGAAGTTCTGTTTACCGTAATCGCTTTTTAAAAAATTCACGATTCCATTTCTGAAAGAATGCCAGATACAAGGTGATATGCCCTTGCTTAATTCGCTCATCCCTATTAAACTTTTCAAAGGCTGCATTGAGGTGGGCAATGTAATTTACTTTATCCATCAGTTCTCAAATTTTTTGTTTTCATTTCTAAGCTTATCAACTGCAAAATGCTTCTTTTGCTCGAAACTCTTTTTCTCTAAAATCAATTGCTTCTTAGGTGCTTCTATTTGCTCGAACAATGAATACAACATGGCGACCGTTGGTTTAGTTTGAGATTTTTCGATATCCTTCATAATAGCTATCATTCCGTTCATACGCTTTTTGATAAGCATTGAGATTCTAGTTTCTAGTGTTTCCATTCTTGGTCCCATTGCTTCTGCTGGCGATATTCCATTTTCTTCAAAAAAGTCTAGCATCAACATCAAGGTCATTGATTGTGATTTTGATAATTGTTTGCAGAATTTTCTAAATCTTACCGCTACGCTAGTTTTAATTCCTAGCTTCTCAAATCGCTCTTTTTCATATTCTTTATCCATTTTTTCTGAAATTTTATACCGGTTTTATTAGGCTCTAAGCGTTTTTTCTGAAAATCAAGGTGATTAGATATCCATCTTCAAAAAGAAAATGCCTTCAAAAACCCTATTCTCATTGACGATGGAGAAAAAAATTAAATCGAAACATCGCGCTAGCGTGTTACCCTCTTGCTACTCCATCCCTTCATTTCATTCGTGATTTCCGTACTTTTTATCTGAAGCTAAAAAGCTTCTTGAAAAATACTATCCTGTTGATTTTTTTAAGACGCACTTCTTTTTCTTTTTGATAACTACTTAAAAATCCAAAGGAAGTACCATCATTTCTTTAATCTACTGAAGCTATTACTACAATATCGAAGCCAATATTATCTGGTTCTATTTGGTGTCAATTAGTTGCCATAATGACATTTATCGAACTACTTATTATATCCTGAGCGTTTTTCTTTTCTTTTTAAAACAGTAAGAATATCTTCTCACACCTTTACTAGTTTTATTAAAGCTGATGTTTAATTGGTATTGAGTTGTTCCAATTACTTCCCATAGAGCCTTCGCTGTTATCTTTTCTGTAACTGAAACTAAAATTTAGATGGAGTAAGGGCTTATAAAAATGAGCTTGCGAATGGTTATGCAGTCCGTCTCCGTTTAAATTTTAAACCTTTGTGTAAAAAAGTTGAAAGCTGTCGCTGGTTTTCAGCGAACGTAATTCTGAATTCTTACTTGAGAATTGAATGTTTCTTACCAGCGCAGCGGAAAAAATAAATGAAATGAAAAGTCAAAATTTAGGATTGTGTTCAAGATATGACTTAGTGAAGCTCTTTTTCTGCAAGGGAGCTTTTTCAGCGAAATGGAAAGGAATGTGCTGAGCGGTATTTAAAAATCATTACAACACCTACGATAATAAAGTTCCGAAATTATATATTAGTTTATTTTAATTACAACCTCTATGAGATTTTTTTACAATAATTCACTACATTTATTATGAAATATTACCCATGATTAATTTACCATTATTAGCTGGTATAGCAGCTTCAGTTCTACACGTCGTTTCAGGTCCAGACCACCTGGCTGCAGTTACGCCTTTAGCTATTGAAACTAGACGTAAAGTATGGAAAATTGGTTTGTTCTGGGGTTTTGGTCATTTAGCAGGAATGCTTTTAATAGGTTTACTTTTTCTTTTTTTTAAAGATTTCATTCCTATTGAACTAATTTCAAAGCATAGTGAACAATTGGTTGGAATTGTATTAATTACTGTCGGTCTTTGGGCATTGTTCAACATTTTCTACACTAGTAAGAACCACAAGCACCCGCATGTACATGATGATAAAGAACCTTATATTCATGTTCATGAGCACCAGCATGGTACTAATAAACTAGAACATGCACATGCGCATGAAAAAAAAGTCAAGCAAAATCTATGGTCTTCTTTCGGGATAGGTGTGCTACATGGACTTGCTGGAATAGCTCATTTTATTTTACTTCTCCCAGTTTTAGGTTTTGAAAATCAAATGGATAGTATTCAATACATTTTAGGTTTTGGACTAGGAACAGTTTTAGCAATGACTGTATATACTTTCTTATTAGGAAAATTAGCGAACTATTCTAAGGAACAAAACAACAAATCGCTTTTTAAAACTATCCGTCTTTCGGGTGGAATTCTTGCAATTGGAATTGGAATTTATTGGCTTTATTTAGGATTATAAAGCAAACCCGTATAGGTCTTAAAACTTCAAATCTGTTATAACAACTCTGTGATTTCCCGTATCAGCAATAATGAGTTTATTACCCTGCGTACTTAATGAAAAGGGCCAGTACAAAGAGCTTGAGGTACCTTGCAAAGTTTCCTTGTTTTCACTTCCTGTTTTAAAATCGCGTTTTCCGATAACCGCTGTTGCTTCTATATTGTTATTTTCTGGGATAGATTCAAACCATAAGATTCTACTATTACCTGTATCATTCACTAGAAGACCGTCTTTGTAGAAACAGGCATCATACGTCCAATTTAAAGATTTAGGAGAAGGAAAGAGCCCAAATTGATTTTGCCCACATGCGTCAAAGTCTACTTGACCAACGATAACATCAGCAGGTTTTAAAAATGCTTCATCCACATTGTTCCAAATTAGGTTACGGTAGAATTGTGTGTCTGCAACCACCATTTGCTTTTTCGCATTTACTTTTACAGAATATGGCCAAATGGGTTCAAGGTTTTCATAATCACGTGTTTCAAAATTAGCCTTGCCAATTACCTTGTCTGCTGCAACATAATTCGTTTTAGGAATGTCATTATAAAATAGAATTCTTCGATTTCCAGTATCAGCAATCCAAAGACTATTTCCATCAGAGAAAATTCCGTAAGGCCAATTTAAAGTCTTTGCAGAAGGATCATTGCCTATGCCAATTACATTGGGTTGATTCGAATTGAAATCTGGTTGTCCTACAACAACATCCGCAGGTTGACCAGACTCTGTGGGTATCGAATGCCATATCAATACGCGATGATTCCATGCATCTCCAACAATCAAAAGTTTGCCATCACTCCATACACCCGATGGATAATGTAAAGTACTTGCAGTAATTTCTCCGCCAGAATTCCTACTGGTTTCTGATACATCTGACTGTCCTAAAATGACATCGGGCTCTTGAAATTCAGCTGTCGGCAAATCCTTCCAAATAAAAACACGATTGCGACCTGTATCAGAAACAAAAAGATGATTATTTGCTACAAAAACACCCCTTGGAGCCAGGAAGGGCATTTGCTCAGAGCCTTTAAAGATATAAGAGTTGGTGACGTGTTTACCAAGTGTTTCAAAATTCATATTAACAGATTCTAGGTAACTGTTCGCCAGGCAACATGCTTATTACTCGTTTGCCTCCAATTGCACTTTCCATGATTACTTGTTTCGGATGTTCTTCAACTACGCTTCCAATAATTCTAGCGTTTTGTCCATTTTCATCTTGTTGTAGTGTCTCTAAAACTGCATCAGCTTCTGAGGCAGAAACAATGGCTATAAATAGTCCTTCGTTAGCGACATAAAGAGGGTCTAAACCTAGTAACTCACATGCACTTGCTACTTGTTCATCCATAGGAAAATCTCTTTGAACTAAATCAATTCCTATTTCTGACGATTGTGCTATTTCTTTTAAAACCGTAGCCACTCCCCCTCTTGTTGGATCTGTCAATAGATGAATAGCTGAACCAAACTGTTCTATTAAATTTATTATGGTATGATTCAGATTAGTCGTATCACTTTTGATTTCAGACTCAAATTCTAACCCTTCACGGACGGACATAATAGCCATTCCATGAGTGGCAATATTCCCGCTAATGATAATTATATCTCCTATTAAAATGTTCTTTGCGCTAATGCTTGCATTGGGATGAATTGGACCAACACCCGAAGTATTCACAAAAATCTTATCCCCTTTTCCCTTTTCAACTACTTTAGTATCGCCTGTTACTACTTGTACTCCTGCTTTTTCACAAGCGAATTTTATCGAGACTAGAATATCCCAAAATTCTTTAACAGGAAGTCCTTCTTCAATAATAAAGCTAAGTGAAAGGTATTTGGGCGTGGCACCACACATAGCAAGGTCATTGACTGTTCCGTTGACGGCTAGCTCTCCAATATTTCCTCCAGGGAAAAAGATGGGTGATACTAAAAAGCTATCCGTAGAAAAAGCCGTTTTACCATGTAATTCTATAAATGCACCATCATGGCGCTCGTCTAGAATCTCATTGCTCAAAAGGTCAAAAACCCCACTATCAAGCAATTTGTTTGTCAATACTCCGCCACTTCCATGACCTAGGGTAATAACATCAAAGTCAAGTTTGGGCATTGGGCATTGTAGCTGCATGCGTATTTTGTTGTTCTTCGACATGAATATTGATTAAGCTTCCACCAGCCCAGAAAAGTGATAGTAAGCGGCACAAGCCCCTTCACTACTCACCATGGGAGCGCCAAGTGGATTTGTAGGTTTACATTTTTTGCCAAATTGCGAACACTCAAAAGGTTTTTTAATACCCTTCATAATTTGACCTGAAATACAATCAGGATTTTCAGGAGCCTCTTCTATGGTAACATTATATTTCTTGGTAGCGTTAAATTCAACATACTTTTCACGAACGGCATAGCCACTCTCAGGAATTTCGCCAATGCCACGCCACATCTGATTTCTTATTTCAAAAACTTCGTTGATAACTTTTTGCGCTTCTGGGTTTCCATCTTCACGAACAATACGTGCATACTGATTTTCAACTTCCGATTTGCTTTGTTCTAACTGACGGATGACCATTAAAATGCCTTGTAAAACATCTAAAGGCTCAAAACCAGTAACCACAATGGGCACCTTGTATTCTGCAGATAAGGGATGGTATTCTGCGTTACCCATAATAGTACAAACATGGCCAGCTGCTAAAAACCCGTCTATTTTGCTTTCTTCATCATCCATTACCGCTTTTATTGCTGGCGGCACCAATACATGAGATGCCAATATAGAATAGTTTTTCACATCTCTACGATGTGCATGTACAACTGACAAAGCATTCGCTGGAGCTGTGGTTTCAAAACCAACAGCAAAGAAAACTACTTCTTTATCAGGATTGTCTTCAGCAATTTTTACAGCCTCTAAAGGGGAGTATAATATGCGAATATCTGCACCTTCAGCTTTCGCTTCTAAAAGGCTTTTTTGAGAGCCTGGCACACGTAACATATCACCAAAAGAACAGAGAATCACACCTTTCTCTTCAGCTAAATAAATCGCTTTATCAATAAGATTTAAAGGTGTTACACAAACGGGACAACCAGGACCGTGAATCATCGTTACCTTATCGGGCAACATTTCAATTATTCCGTTTTTCACCAAACTATGTGTCTGTCCACCGCAAACTTCCATAATAGACCAAGGTCTAGAAACGGTGTTTTTAATTTCTTCTAAATATTTTTTCGCTAACTCTGGGTCGCGGTATTCTGACATGTACTTCATGGTCGTATTTTTTAATTAGACCGCTGAGGTCTAAACTAATTTATTCCGATTTTGGCAAATACTCATCTACATCTTCAAGGTCACCTAATTCTCCTATTTCCTCAAGATATTTAAACGTTTTCTGTGCTTCCTCTTCATCTACTTTACTAATCGCAACACCAACATGCACCAAAACATAATCGCCAATATCTGCATCTGGCAACATCTCTAAACTGGCTTCTTTACTAATGCCTCCAAACAACACTTTCGCCATGCGAACTCTGCCATCATACTGCATTTCAATACTCTTAATTTTTCCTGGAATTGCTAAACACATAATTCAATTTTTAATATGCTGATAATAACATAGCTGTCCGAACGAAATATTCTCGTCGTTACTACACAATATACGATTAAATTTTAATTTTATGCCACTATTTTTCGACTGTTGCGACAGTTTTTGGACTAATATTTCATTTTGAAAAACGCCACCGCTACAAGCAATTATATTACAGCTATTTTGCTTGGCAACTTTTAGAATAACCGAAACTAAAGTATGAATGAAACTGTTTGCAATTTTGGCAATAGAAACGCCTTCACTTTTTGCCTTATGTATATTAGAAATAATAATTTTTGTAGGAATGTTTTTATATTCAACTCCTTCTAAAAAATCAATAAAAATCTCGTCTTGATAATTTCTTGCTTGGCTCTCTAAAAACATAGCTGCCTCACCTTCATAGGAAGTCTTATCAATAAGATTTAAAAGGGATGCCACAGCATCAAACAACCTACCAACTGAAGAAGTCTTTAAGCTGTTGTTTTCTAACATCTTGTTATAAATTTTCCATTCTGTTTCTGAAAATTTTGACTTTGCAATGCCTCTTTCTTCTTCGGGAAGCACACTAATCAAAGACAATCGAGGTTCTTTAGCCATTTTATCTGCAGCAATCCAATCTATATATTCGAAATGAGTTAGGCGCTCTATTTTGTTGAATTGATACGAAAAGAACTCTCCACCCCATATGGCTTGGTCTTCTCCGAAACCTGTTCCATCCCAAACAACTCCTAATATTTTTTCTTCGGATTCAAATAAATCATGCTCACCCAAAACACTAGCAAAATGGGCTTTATGATGTTGAATAGCAACTAGTTTTACATTTCTATTTTCAGCAAATTCTCGACCATAAATACTACTTTGATATTGAGGATGCGAATCAATCAAAACAACGTCTGATTGGGTTTCAAAAAGTTTTTCATATTGAGCAATACTCTTTTGGTATCGTTCTAAAACATCATAATTATCAAGATTACCAAAATATGGACTTACATAAACATGTGCATTAGGCACAAAACAGAACGTACTTTTTAAATGAGCACCCATTGCCAGTATTTTCTGATTAGATGAATATGTGCTATTTAAGTAGTTGGGGGCTAAACCTCTTGAACGTCTCAAGATAATTTGTTGCTCACCACTAAAACAGACTACCGAATCATCTTGCGGAAAAGAAACTTCTAAATCGTGGTGCAGAAGGTAATTAGCAACTTCTGATAGTTTTTGAATGGCATCGGCTTTCAATGAAATTATTGGCGAACCATGAATATTACCACTAGTGGCAATTAGTGGTTTTTTTAGCTCATCCATTAGTAGCGTTAATAGTGCTGATGATGGCAACATTACGCCTAACTGATTTAATTTAGGAGCAATACTTTCCTGCTCTATATCAATGTTTTCTTTCGGATTCAGAATAACAATGGGAGCTGCCGACGAAGTAAGTGCTTTTTCTTCTAAGGCACTAACCTGAAAATCAATCTTAATTTTTTCAATCGAAGGATATATAATTGCAAAAGGTTTCGATGGACGTTTCTTCTTTTCTCGCAACTGTTCAATGGCTGTTTTCTTATTCGCATCACAGCATAACAAATAACCATTTGTGTTTTTTAGGGCTAGAATACTTCCTTTTCGGATTATATCAGATGCTTTTTTAATAATTTCTAAATGGTTTCCATTGAATTGCCTTCCATCATAATCATGCAGCATAAGTTGAATTCCGCAATCAGCGCAACTATTCGTCTGCGAATGAAAACGTCGGTCAGCAGGATTGGTATATTCCGTTTCACAAGTAGAACACATATTGAAAGCAGAAACTGTCGTGTTCGCTCGTTCAAAAGGAAATTTTGTAGTCACTGCATATCGTGGACCACAATTGGTGCAGGTGGTAAAAGCATATCCAAAACGCCTGTTGCCTACATCCCGAATCTCAGTTTTACATGACTCACATATTGCAAAATCTGGAGTTAACGGAACATTGATTTGATGATTTGTATCAGAAGAAACTATGTTGAAATCATCAAACTCCCGAAAAGAAATCTCTGAAAGGGAATGTGATTGTATAATCGAAACTTCAGGTGCATTCTCAAGAATTGCAGCTAAAAACGCTTTTGCTTTTTCTTCTGAAGTATTTATATAAATTAATACGCCGTTCTCATTATTACAAACCGAGCCTTTGTAATGTAATTGATGTGCGCGCGCGCAAACAAATGGGCGGAAGCCCACCCCTTGTACTTGTCCTGAAATTGTAATTTGAAAAGTCTTCGTCATGGCAAGGAGCTTAGACCTCACAGGTCTTCAATACATGTAAAGTCTCTTACGAAGACTTGTTTTTCTTCAATTTAATTTTTTCTAACAACCAATCACACCATTCATCTACACCTTCACCTGAAATTGCAGAAATCTGAATCACCTCTAATTCATGATTCACTTCATGAGCATCTTTGGTTACCGCCTCTACAGAAAATGGTACATATGGTAGCAAATCTGATTTTGAAACCAGCATCATATCGCTGGTCAAGAACATTTTTGGATATTTTTTAGGCTTGTCATCACCTTCTGTCGTTGCCATTAGCGTCACTCGATAGTCTTCACCTAAATCAAAAGAAGATGGGCAAACCAAATTGCCTACATTTTCTATAAACAGTAAGTCTATATTCTCTAAATCGAATTGATCAAGTACCTGATGAACCATTTGCGCTTCTAAATGGCAAATACCACCAGTTACAATTTGCAAGGCTTGAATTCCTGTTTCACGAATACGAACAGCATCTCTTTCGGTTTCTAAATCCCCAACCATGACAGCCATGGTAATTTTATCCTTTAATAATTCAGCCGTTTTCTGCATCAAAGTAGTTTTTCCACTTCCTGCTGATGATGTTATATTTATGAGAAGGGTATTGGTTTTTGCCATTTCCTTCTTAATTATATCCGCAACAAAATCATTCGCTTTAAGCAAATTGATATTCGTGTTTTCGCATTGCACCGTTCCTCGCGCTGCTTTTGTTGATTTTTCTATCATAGTCTTTATCCTTTATTTGAGACCTCACAGGTATTTAATACCAGTGAGGTCTAACTTTCTTTAATAATTTGCCCAGCCAGCAAGGTCAGTCTTCGAATTCTACCTTATGTATTAGCATTTCCTCGCCTTGAATCACATTCTTACTTGGGCGGTCGCATTTGTCACAAATAAATCGATATTTCTGTACATCAGTAATATGGTCACAGACTTCGCATTGTATTTTTAAAGTAGTTGATTCTACATGCAATTCCACATGATGGTACTGCGGATGTGTTAAATGATATGCACTATAAGCATTATGTAAAAGTCGTGGTTCTATATTTGAAAGTATGCCTACTTTTACATAAATAGCCTTCATTCTATTCAACTTCTCCGCCTCAAACTCTTGTTCAAGCGTTCGCATAATGCTATTTACAATTGATGTTTCGTGCATTAAATTAAGCTTTTTACTTTTTCTAATTCTATTAAATGGTTTTCGACTCGTAAAAGTAAACCTTCATCATTCACCAAAGTTTTTACTTCTTCAGCTTTTGCCTTCATGTCTTCATACTTTTTAAGTTCTTCTGAACTGTTTTCGTTGTGCGTCAACCAGCCCAATTCTAATTGATTGAGTAAAGTTAAAGCCCGCTCAAAAGGATATTCTTTTACCGTTCGTATTTCAAGTGCTTCATTAAAAAGTCCTGCAGCTTTTTTTAGGTTGTCATGAATTTTTGCAGGAGGAAAATCCATCAAAGCAGTTGCATAGTTATGACTTGCCATTGCATTTTCATAGGGATATTGCTCTTTGGTATAAAACGCTAAAACCTCTTTAAAAGATGACGCGCAAAAGGCTGTCCACATTGGTTTTTCGTCTGAACCTACAGGAATTTCAGAATAAATTAAAGCAAGATTATGATGCACATCAGCAAATTTCTGTGGATGGGTATCTCGCTTAAATATTTTTAATACATCTTGAAATGCATTTATAGCAGCTTTGTAGTACTGCGGACTACCATTTTTAGACCAAGTGTATAATAAGATTGCTTTTTTGAAGCCAGCTTCACCTAAAAACTCAGGAATATCTTCCTGTTTAAAATATTGAATTGCTCTATTAATAAGCTCTTTCGATGTTATAAAATCTTCTTTAAAATTGGCTATCTCTGCAGCATCTACTAGTAACATACCTGCTTGAATATTTAACCCTTTTGACTCAAAATGAGAAATAGATAATAATTGTAAATCCAGAACGTGGTTTAACTTTTCGTCACCATAAGGTAATTGCAGCTGAGCCATTAAAATACCTGCCAAGTGCGTATTCATGGCATTTTTAGCATCTTCAGAAATAGCGATTATAAGCTGTTCTTCTGCTAATTGCCTTGCTGTATCTAAATCTCCAGCATCTAAAAGCAAATTCAAATAGTGTTTTGCTGTAAAAACTTTAATCTCATCATTTTCTGCCTTTAATAATGCTTCAGAAAATCCTTTTTTTAGTTGACTATAATCTTGAGGATTTTCAATAACGCCATAATAATTCAAAACAGCATTGTTATGCGACGAAGTATTGTAACAGAAATCAACCATACTTGGCGAAATCCCATACCCGAATTGCAAATGGGTTGCAATCAACAGATGATAGTATATTGGTGATTCTTCTGAAACAAATTCAAATGCTTTCTGCTGATTTCCTAATTTGTAAAAAACTAAAGCAAGAAGATTTTCATATGTAAATGGAGTATTTGGAAACACATATGGCGGTTCCAAATCATACCAATCCAAAGGAATTATAATTTCATCAGAATTTACTACCAAGGTTTTTAAATCTTCGATAGTCTCTGAATCGGTAGTTATGTGTACTAATTCGTTCAACCTATCTAAAGATGCAATAGCATCAAGTACTGTTTGGCTGGAATCAGTTGTTGTTAATATCGTAAGCATCTTTGTCTACTTTTTGTGTACCTCTAGCGTCTCTTGCCGCTGTTTGCTGCATACTTCTTCCGTAAATATCAGCTAGGCGTTCGGTTCTATAATCGCCTATAGTTTGAATTAAAACTTGATTTGGGTCTTTGGTATTTATAAATATAAACGAAACTTCCCAACGCCCTTTTACTGGGGTAACTTTATATTGTACCTCGGCATTTAAAAGCCATTCGCTTTTTTGTTTCGACATAAGAACTCGTTTATGAAATACTTACCTTAATCAAATTAGTTTTTTCAATGATTTCATATTCTAAATCACGATCAGTAATATCTAAATTATTGTCAATCAATATCTCTCGTATGGCGAGTGTTTTGTCACCTTTTAAGTTACGAGATTTTAATAGAAATTGTGTCGGTTTATACATTTTTACAAACCATTGACTGGAAACTGGAGTAATTAATATCTTGCCTTGTTCCTCAACGTACGTGACATAAGCGTAATGAATTTTACCGAAAATGGGTTCAATCAATTCATTATCCAAATAAATATGAGAAGTCTTTAGTGTGATTTTTGTACTCACGAGGGAATCGATAGGTTTAAATCCTCCAAAATATGTTGAACTACTTTGTCACCAGCCTCCTTGACAACATCACTCAAATCAACTTCTAATTTAGTATTTTCAATTGCCACCAAATAAACCTGAATATCTTTTGGATACTCATCTCTCAATATTTTTTTAGTATAGGATAATGCTTGATCCCACTTCATGCCATGCAAAAAAACCATAGGGTCATCTTGGGGAGCTTTCATTACTTCTGCGGCAGGCACTTTAAATAGCGTCCCCACAGGTTCATTACTATTCAAAACAGCATCTGCTAAAATTATCTTATCGTGCCCTTTTAACCCGAAGAGCACTTCAAAAGCTGATGTTCCCATATCAAAAATGCTAATATCATCAGATTTAGGAAGTTTTTCGCGTAATTGGTCTATCACATAAATACCTACTGCATCATCGCTTCGCACTGGGTTTCCAAACCCCATTATCGCCGTCTTCATTTTCGTTTATTTATAAGATAAGACCTCACAGGGCTTTGAGACCTGTGAGGTCTAAAATATTCAATATTGTAATTCTAATTACAGTTTAAATCGTGAAAGTTCAACACCACTCTCTGCATCATGCGCATGTACAGTACATACCAAACAAGAATCAAAAGAACGCGCTACAATACCTACTTCTACTGGGTCTGACGGGTCTTCAATCTCAATACCTATAAGAGCTTCTTCTATAGGTCCTGGGTTATCGTTACCATCTTGAGGACCAACATTCCATGTCGTTGGCGCCATTACTTGATAGTTTTTGATAACACCATCCTTAATTTCTATCCAATGTGCTAATGCACCACGAGCAGCTTCGGTAGCACCGAAACCTTTACCGTCTTTTTCAACAGGTTTTATATAGAACTGACCATCTAAGTCAATTTCAGACAACCATTGTTCAATAAACTTATAGATTCTTGGTGCTTCATGAACTCTAGCAAGTACTCTTGTAAATACACTAGGACCTAATTTCTTAATGATATCCCCAAATAAAGGGTCCCTAATTTGATGTTCTTTATTATTCGGATTTGCATTCATTACTGCTCTCGCCAATGGTCCTGCTTCAGCAGCATGCCCATCATAACGAGGAGATTTTGACCAACTGTATTGTCCATCAAAATCACTATCGTGTAACGTCTGTGATGGCGCTGGAGTTGGTAATGGTTCATCCCAAGGATGAAGGCCATCTTCTTGATCTTTATACCAAGAATGTTTTACATGTTCACTCACTTTCATATGGTCGAATTCGTGATAGTTTTCACCATCAAAAAATCCGCTTGAACTAATTAAAGCATCATTTCTACCTTCAATAGTCGGATTGTTATATCTGTCTTTATGCAAGTATGTTCCTGTTGCCAAGAATTTACCAACACCCTGTCCGAATTTATCCAATCCGAATTCTATACCAGCGCGAATAAATAAACCTAAATCACTATTCTTTTGTGATTCGTTTTCTTCAACCCAGGCTAACATATCATCCCAAGATTTAATTTTCATATAACGTTCAATAGAACAGCCCAACCAAACAGGTTCAAGCCAATCATTTTTGAACTGTGCTAAAATAGCATGTGCTCTTGTAATATCTTTTAATGTAGGAGCGCACATTACACCGCCAGGCACCATATAACTTGAGTGTGGCCATTGACCCCCAAACAAAGCATATATCTGAACTGGCAATCCACTAGCGGTTAATCCTATTTGAAAAGTTTCACCAACATAGGCTGACCAGCGTTTTACAACTTCCTTATATAAAGGTTGGTCTGCATATTTTTTATTTGCTAAATCTGTAGCGAAAATTGCATAAAACCAACGTGGAATACTTTGAAGGGTTTCAGAAGCCTGACCAATCGCTCTTAGTAAAAGTGCATTAGGCGACAACTTGGTACCCCATGCTGTATCTAATGCTGAAGAGGCACAATATAAATGTGACCCTCCGCAGATACCACATATTCTAGGAGTAACAATAAGTCCCGATTGCGGGTCTTTTCCTTCCATTATTTTCTCAAAACCCCTAAACATTGCTGCTTGGGTGTGGGCACGGGTAACCTTGCCATTGTCGATATAGACTTTCACATCTAAATCGCCTTCAACACGACCTACAGGGGATATATTTAATTCTGTAACTGACATCTTTTTTTGTTTAAGGTTTTTATTTAGAAGTTTCTGTTACCCTTCTATTGGTTGGCATAACTTTTTGGAAACCTGCCTCCAAATAATACGCTAGTTTACTTCTTCCTTCAGGCACTTCTTTTGGAAACACACCTAAATGTTTCATTGTTTTCAACACACTACCTTTCATTAGGTCATGATGCGGAAAACCAGGTTCAGTACACCCTAAACAAGGATGATTTGAACGCGTTTTACTTGACTGTCTGTTCCATAATATATTATTACAACTTGCTCGCGTCATTGGCCCTCTACATCCTACTTCATAGAATAAGCATCCACCTCGTGTACCAAAACCTCCATCAACCTTCTGAGCAAAGTTGACCACATTGGTACAACCAGTCTGAACAAAGTCAGTAAAGAATGTTTTTGGTCTGTGATAATCATCGATAAGTACGTCACCGATTCTACCAACAGAAATTGCTACTAGTATTTGAGTTATCCAATCTGGATGCGCTGGGCAACCCGGAATATTTATTACAGGCAATCCACCTTTAGATACGTAGTTAGAACCCAAAAATCCTCCCTTTTTCTTTTTATGAAACTGAAGCCCTGTTGACTCACTAGGATTTGGTGGAACAGCGGGAATACCTCCCCATGTAGCACAATCGCCAACCGCAACCACGTAACCAGCTACTTTAGAGAGTTCTTTTATCCATTCCATCATAGGACGATCTGCGAAGAAATTCATTGAACCCGTATTGTCAGGACCTTGTATTAATGAACCTTCATATACAAGAATATCCATCTGCACCTTTCCTGCTATAATATCTTTTAATAGGTCTTGAACTTGGTCTCCAATCTGTAAGCCAGTAGTTGGATGCCATAAAATATTTAATCCGAAGTCGGTGATAAGTTCCACCACAGATGGTTCTTCAGCATTCAAAAAGGACATGGTGTTGCCACTACATGCGCCACCTTGTAACCAGAGTACGTTTGCCATAAGTTGTTTAATATTAAATTAGGATGGTGTTAAATTAGGAATATATTGCATATTTAACAAAAATAATATGTGATTCTAAGTTATTTGGAATACATCTAATTAATATATCAGACTAATCTGATTACATTATAAGAAAAAGGCAAAAAAGGTTAAAAAACTAGTTTTAATTGCAAATACAAGATGGTTACTTAAAAAAGAAATCTTTATATGCCTACTTAGAACAGCATTTATTTGAACATTTTAAAATTTAGATAGTCTTTAAGCTCAAGCAATTTCTATTTCAACCATTATTTACACTTAAATAATGGTTTTTTTTAGGCATCCCCGGATTAGCAAGAATTAACATATTTTGCTTTCATTCTCAAATCGTGTTCTAAGGTTTTTCATATCCTCAGAAAGTTTAATATCTAAAATTTTTGCATAATGCTGAGTCGTCTTCAATGACTTATGCCCTAGCATTTTACTAACCGACGCTATGGGAACGCCATTCGATAAAGTTACTGTAGTTGCGAAGGTATGTCTCGCCATATGAAAGGTTAGTTTCTTTGTTATACCGCTAAGATCCGCAATCTCTTTGAGGTAGCCGTTTGTTTTTTGATTGCTATATACCGGAAGCAATTTATTTTCATGTTTTGGCAAGCCATTATATTTTGATATAATTTGCTCGGCAATGGGTAAAATTGGAATACTACTTAATGTTTTTGTTTTGGTCCTTTTCACTTTAATCCACCTACTACCGTCCATTCCAATTACAATGTCGTCTTCCTTAAGTTTTGCAACATCAGCATAGGCTAGACCTGTGTAACAACTGAAAATGAAAACATCTCTGACTTGTGATAATCTAGAAATAGGAAAATCTGCTTCAATTAATTTATCCATTTCATTTTTACTTAAAAACTCTTTATCAATGGTCTTTGGACGTAACTTAAAATTAAAAAAGGGATCTTTATCTAACCATCCATTGGCATAAGCTACCCTAATAATTTTTTTTAAATAAGCAACATACTTTAAAGCTGAATTATGTGAGAGATTTTGTTCTGCTTTTAAAAAATAAATAAATCCATTGATGTATTTAACATCAATCCTCTTTAGTGGTAAATCCTCTAAACTGTAGCCAGATTTTATGTATTTCGCAAGATGTTTTTTCGTAGTCTTATACCTTTGCAACGTTCTAAAAGAAAATTCTTTTCCCACTAACCTTTCCATTCTTAGATTGTGTTCATCAAACAATTCTAAAATGAGTTTTCGATTTTTATTGACTCCAATGTATTCATCCCTTATCCCTTTTGCAGTTACGAAGTCGGTATCTTCTTTTAAAAAATTCTGGTAAATCTCATAAATCCTATTTTTGATTATATCCAATTGTCGATTTGTCTGTCTTGCTTCTAAACCATAACCTATAACTTTGTTTGCTTTAGCATTCCATTTAGATAGACCTATTTTTCGCATAGTGCTCACTTCTGCTCTCTTACTGTCAACAGTAATTCGGAGATAAATAGTGGCCTTCGATAGGTCACTAGAACTCTTTTTCCTGACATAAAATAAAACGGACAACGAATTCAACATAATTTTCTAATTTATAATACTTAAATATAGAAAATAAATCCTAAAAGATAACTATATAAACTGCTGAATATAAAATAATTAAAATGCATTCGGGCGCAGTAAATGATATCTCTCAAGTGCGCCCGAATCAGACACCTATCAGATAGTTTTAAATAGTACTAAATGATATGGAATAAAAGAAAAAACCCTGTAAAACATATAGCTTACAGGGTTTTGGTTTAATTTAATCTGTTAATCGTACTCGAGGCGG
>TARA_R110002167_G_scaffold1398_4_pt1 | contig 17027 bp, 33 predicted proteins | sample TARA_R110002167 | Tara Oceans TARA_R110002167 (sample SAMEA4398238) | marine metagenome | biome: Polar Biome; feature: [MES] marine water layer (ENVO:01000295) within the mesopelagic zone...; material: water (ENVO:00002006), including particulate matter (ENVO:01000060) such as...... | reverse complement strand
TTATATATAGATATGAAAGTAGTTAATATATCAAGAGATAAGTACGACGTATATATTGGACGGAGTTCTAAATGGGGGAACCCATATAAGATAAGCGATGGCCAGACAAGAGAACAAGTTATACAGATGTATGAAGAGTATTTGATTAGTCATCCCTCGCTTATGAATGACTTAGACGAGCTAGAAGGCAAAGTGTTAGGTTGCCATTGTAAACCTAAAGCATGCCATGGCGATATACTAATGAAATATTTAAAAGGCCCACTATTTAAAGGAGATTGAAATGCTAGAACTAGATTACACATGCCCTACTTGCGGAGCAGAGTATGTGCTTATGACTGACGAAGAAAAGGCTGCTAATTACTGTCCTTTCTGCGGGTCTGATGAACAGGAAGAATGGTGAGTGATTGGTTATATAAAGGCGAAAAGTTTGTTACTCCTGAAGATTTTACTTCTGACGACTGGATGGGCTTTGTTTATATCATTACTAACAATGTCAGCAATCGCAAGTACGTTGGGAAAAAGCTCTTTTTCTTCAAGAAAACCTTACCAGTAACAAAGAAACGTAAACGTAGAAAAAGGGTCCTATACGAATCCGACTGGGAAAAGTATTGGGGTAGTAATAAACATCTGATGGAAGAAGTGGAAACTGCTAACAAAGATGAATATACTCGTGAGATTTTACACCTATGTAAAACCCGAGGTGAGTTGAGTTATATGGAGTTAGTAGAGCAAGTTGAACGTAAAGTATTATTGAGCGATGATTTCTATAACGGTATTATACAGATCCGAATAGGTTCAAGGTCTCTCAAAGACTTACAAGAAAAATAATTGCTCTAAACTATATACATTTCCTTAAAAGTATGGTATAATGGTATATACCAAACAATAAAGGTTATATGCAAATTATGAAAGATAATATCATACAGTTCCCTACAACACAAAGGCTTATGGATGTGCATGAGGAACGGCAATACGAAACAGAAATCAAAACTGATGATGCTATAGAAATTTCTCATTATATGGTTGCTGCGTTACAGGGTGCAGCTGCTAATTTAAGAGAAGACTTTGGCGTTGATATTGATTTAGCCAATAAAGATGACTCATCTTATAAAGATCTTCGAGTCATACTTAACCTATTAGTTGCAACAATGTATAAAAGATTTGAGATGGATCATCTCTTTTCCGACGAACTAGACATCCTTGATGCTAAGTTAGAAGATTACATAGCTATTGTTGAGGATGAGTTTAATTATGACTTTAGCACAACAACAACAACATCGTTTTCCATAGACGATTTAGATATAGATTTTGAACCAGAGGAGTAAGGAACATTATACTTTTAGATTATAGCCAGATAGCAATATCAAATGTGGCCGCACAAAACCTTTCTGACCTAGATATAATTAGGCATCAGATTCTTAACTCAATTCGCATGTACAACAAAAAGTATCGTAAAGATTACGGTCAGATGGTTATATGTGCTGACTCACGTAACGTGTGGCGTTATAAAGAGTTTGAGTACTATAAGCATCAGCGCAAACTTGACCGCAAGAAGCGCGAAGTTGTTGCTGAACAGAACGGTCAGAATTGGACTGATATCTTCGAACTTATGGATGACTTGCTCCAGGACATTCGAGAAAACTTCCCTTGGAAAGTAGTTAAAGTAGATGAGTGTGAAGGTGATGATATCATCGGTGCACTTGCATGTCGTACTCAAGACTTTGGTAAGTATGAACCAGTTATGATTATATCAACTGACGGTGACTTTAAACAGTTACAGAAGTTTGACAACGTAGCGCAGTTCGCGCCTATGCAAAAGAAATTGGTTGTTGAGAAAAACCCTCGTAAGTATCAACTCGAGCATATTTGCCGTGGTGATAAAGGCGATGGTATTCCTAACATTAAATCTAGTGATGACCTATTCACTATTGATGGCTCGCGCCAAACGCCTATCATGAAGAAAGAGATTAATCTTTGGTTTGATAATGTTGATAACCTTAAAAGTGTTATGACTGAAGACCAATACAGAAACTTTCAACGTAATAAACTCCTTATTGATTTAGAGTCAATTCCAGAAGGTATATATAATTCTATAATCGAAACGTATGATGGTCATAAGCCTGCTAATAAAATGAAGGTGTTAAACTATCTCATTAAGAAACGTTTAAGAAACTTAGTAGAATGTACAGAGGATTTTTATAATGGCTAAAGGAAAAACTAAAGCGAAGGTTAAGGGCATTATCCCTAATCTATTTTTAGATGTTAAGCGTAAACGTTCAAAGGAATTGCGGCTTCAAACATTAGTTGAAGGAAAAACATTAGCAGCGCAAATCGTCCTTAAAGGCGCCTTTGACGACAGAGTTGTATGGGACTTGCCATCAGGTGCACCCTCTGACTATACGCCTAACCCTTTAGCTAAGAAAACTATTGAGGATTATCAGAATATTCTACCTATGTATGTTAAAGACCATACAAGAAACTCATGGGCTAATGGTAAACCTTTACAAGAAACTATGCGAAGAGAACGCGCTTGGTCTGATATGCTAGATGAACTTCATCCAGATGAAGCCGCTGTGTTAATCGCTATGGTTGATGGGACACTTAACAAGCTTTATAACAGCATTTGTTTAGACCTTGCTAAAGAAGCATTTCCAGAGTTATTTCCTAATGACTAAGAAAATTAAAAAATTATTCACAGAGCATACTACAGAAGTTGGCGAGACATATTTTTATCATATGTTTATGAATGTTCTCGTATTGATTGGCCTGATTGGAACATTCGTCACAGTTCTTATTCATGCTATCCTGCCCTTTGCTTTTGTTAACACAAGCAGAGACTCCATCAAAGATATATTAATTATTTTAAATAGGAACGGTGATGAGCGATAATAATTTAAAAGTAGTAGTTAGCGCAAGTATGTATAGAGAATTAGAAAACATGGGTAATGACATGCGCAAATATGTTGTTGAAGCTCCTATGGATGATGACGATACTGACGCCCTTATGCTAACTGAAGAGGGTAAGTGATGCCAATTTATAATTTTAGAAATATTGAAACAGACGAAGTCAGCGAAGAGATAATGAGCATATCAGCTCGCGATGCATACCTTATTGCAAACCCTCAGTTGAAAGGTGTTATTCTTTCATCGCCTAAAACAGTTAGCGGCGTCGGCGAAATACACACTAAGATTGATAACGGCGCTAAAGAAGTATTTCAACGAATCGCTGATGCAAACCCTCATAGCCCTATGAACGATAAGTGGGGATCAGACAAGTCAAAGAAAGCCACAGAAAACAGAAACATAGTTAAAAAGCATTTTTCACATTTCTATAATTAAGAGTAAAGTAATATGTTTAAGCACGAACCTGTAGCATTGCCACATGATGACCTTATTACAGAACAAGGTAATGGTAAAAGATTATATGTAACGCCGAAAGGTAAGTATCCTTCAATAACAACCGTATTAGGTTCACTACCAAAGCCAGGCTTAGATGCTTGGCGGAAGCGTGTAGGCGAAAAGGAAGCTAACCGTGTTATGAATAGAGCAGCTACAAGAGGTACTGCAGTTCATGAGTTATTTGAACGCTATGTCAATAACGAAGAAGGCGTTGTTAATGAATATCCTTTGCACATTCAAGCCACATTCTTAGATGCAAAGCCTACTCTTGATAAACACTTAACTAAAGTATATCAACAAGAAGCACCTTTATACTCTAACCATTTAGGTATTGCTGGACGTGTTGATTTAGTTGGTGAGTGGGATGGCAAACCTTGTATCCTCGATTATAAAACAAGTAAGCGCTTTAAAAAGAAATCTTTTTGCGAAAACTATTTCATGCAAGAAGCTGGGTATGCAGTAATGTTTGAAGAGTTAACAGGAAACCCAATAACACAGTTAGTAACATTGATTGCTGGTGATGAAGGCGTTCAAGTGTTTGTAGAACATCGCGATGATTGGATTGGTGGTTTGATTAATGCCAAGAAACATTACGATTCTATTAATGGGTAAAGACAATGATTAACGTATATGGTGTAGGTCTTCCTAGAACCGGTGGTACAAGTTTGGCAGCTGCTCTCCGAGAGCTAGGCTATCATGGGTCTAACTCTTGTATCGTAACTAAGATTAAGACAACGACTGAGCATATATATGGTGATGACCTAACATTTAAAATAGATAATGATATTCCTCAGTTTATAATGGACAGTGGGTTTTATGGTTTCTTAAAGTCTGAAAACTTAGTTAGTTTAGACGGTAACTATAACCTAACAAATAAGAAGTTTATAATGACAACACGCTCGCATAAAGCGTGGCTTAAGAGTCTGACTAAGTATAAATATATAGAAGGGGGGACAGGAATCCCTAATAAAGCTCAGTATGAAACACTTATTAGAGAAAGTATCCCTTCTGAGAATTTGCTTACTATTGATTGGAGCGATGGGGATAGTAACTGGGATAAGCTTACTGACTTCCTAGATTTGCCACGTGTTAACGGTGCACCGTTCCCTTGTAAGAATTGTTGATATGTATAGGATATGGAGAGTATGGGCAAAGGCACTCGGCGATAAAGTTGGTAACACAGACCGAGAAGCTGATGCTGTAGCGATTACACGGTCAGTTATTGTATTAATAAATTTAACTTGCGCATTGTTCATTATAGCGAACATTGTGCATAAGTGGTAAGGAGTATAACAATGGACGATATAGATTTAAGTTTTGACTTTGGTTTTACAATCAAAGATGAAGATGAACTAAAGAGTGTACAGGATGCTCAAGAACAACTCAGACAGGCCGAGGCGGACGTAGTAAAGGCTCAGGAAGCAGCAGAAGATGTATCAGAAAATGGTTTAGAGAAAGCGAATAACCTTCTTAAAGCGGTTACACCTCTGTTGAATAACCTAGCTCAAAATCCCGACAAGGACTACATCTATTGGCCTGGGCGAGTTGGCAAGATTGAAGACTTTAAAGCATTACTTAACAAAATTATTGAAGCATAATGTTTAAAAAGATTAAAGAAATATTTGGGTTTACCTATAGGTTTGATGTTGATAAACTTAGAACACAACTTATGCGTGATGAAGGCGTTGTTTATAAAATATATCTTGACCACCTTGGTTTAGCAACATTTGGTATTGGGCATCTGATTACTAAAGATGACTTTGAGTATGGTTTGCCTGTAGGTACAAGCGTTAGCCCACGTCGTGTTGAAGAAATGTTTGACATTGATATTGAGTGGGTATTGACAGATTGCCGAAGATGTTTTAAGTATTGGGACTTTTACCCTGAAGAAGCGAAACAAGTATTTGCGAACATGATGTTCAATATGGGACTGACTCGATTAAGTAAGTTCAAGAAGATGATCGTATGTGCAAATAATAGTGACTGGAAAGGTGCAGCTATTGAGGGCACTGATTCAAATTGGTATGTTCAAGTAACCAAGAGATCTGAGCGCCTTATGAGACGCTTAGAAAAGATTGATGAGTAAAACCACTGTTCAAAATGGAAAAGGCTCTAGCCGACGTTCTAAGGAGGACAAATCAGCTATAGCCAGAAATTGGCCAAAATCCATGTTATCCCCTTTAGACCGCAAACTTCAGGAACAAGCTAAGAATGCTTCTCAACCTGTTGATTCTAATACATAAAACCGCAACCCTTTGATTTATAAAGGGTTTTCTTTCAGCTCCCGTGGGATTTATAAACCCTTACAAATCAACGGCTTTAGACGAATTCTCGTAACTTATTGATTTTAAATAAGATTTAACCCTTTACATTCTATAGCAAACCATGGTATAATAGATATATTATAAAGGATTAACTAATAATGATTTTTAAAGTTACAGCAAATAGTAAAAAGGGCAAATCCCGTATCAAGGAACATGGTGATACTTGGGAGTTAGTACAGACAAAGATGAATGTGTTATTTGACACTAAGTCAGGTCCTTGGGTTTCGCTGAAATCCATAGAAACTGGATGTGAACGTTGGGTTCATGCCAGAGATGACGCCCATTTTGTTATAGGTATGGAAGTCGAGTAAATCTTGTTATAAATCAATGGGTTACAGTATGCCATTGATTTTGTTGAAGATTTAACTATATACATATTGTCCATACTATGGTATAATAGCTATTATTAAATGATTAACGGATATAGATTATGAATGAATTACACGACTTACAAGAACACTATTCAAACCTTTATAAGGATTTAAATGGTGTTCGCCCACCAAACAACCCTAGTGTATGGAATAGCATTCCAGCATTAGAAGTAGCCATAGATGATCTTTGTGATCAGGCTACTTCTATGATGGGTTATGATATTAACTAATTTTATTGAGTAATAAAATGAATAATAAAACCAAAGGACTGTTGGCTGTACTAAACGAGGTCGGCCCCGAATTATTGCAAGATGCTATGCTTTCGTTGAACAAGGAACGTATGGACAACACAGAACGCGACTACCTTCACAGATATGAGAGTGAATTATTGCTATTAGAAGATCATATTCGGGTTGTTCTGTCTAGTGTTAACAATTTACATTTACGCATAATAGAAGAAGAGGTAAACAATGAAAGTAATTAATTATGAAGTCCACAAAATCATATGTGGCACCACTAACCCTGTTAGATACGTCACAGTGGAATACAAAGATGAACACGGACGTGAGCGAGCACCACTTGAGAATGTCAAGGTTGGCGCAAACGATTCTGACGAAGATATTCTGCGGCAGTGTGAAGAAGCAATTGCACCGCCTGTTGATAATCGTACCCTTGTTCGTAAGGCCAAAGATGCTGTTGACGCATTCTTTGATGTGTGCAAATAATGGATCCTCAGTATACAGAAACATTTGGCCCTCTTGAAGATCCAATTGATTTAGAAGAGTTTCACGTACATACTAGAGCAGCTGAGTTTGTTCAACTTATGCAAGAGTATGACGTCTCAGAAGTAGCATCCGCACTAAGTGTATGCACTACCGATGATGATGTACAGAATCTCATGCAGGTGGTTTTACAACTTATCGCTAAAAAGGCTGCCTAATGATCGGCATAGAGATTCTGAATCAGGTTGCTGAGAAGCGACGGGTCAGACAATACATTAAAGATATTGCTGTCGACCTAAAGATTACGCGTTTTTACTCAAAAGAAATAAGAGTAGAATTTTTTAAAGCACTAAAGTGTGGTAAAGAACCAGTGTATGGATTTGCTGATTACGATAAGTATACTAATGAAGTTATTATTGAAATCGCTAGGACATACGAAAACAAAAAGCTAAGTCTAGAATTTAAGATGAAAACCTTAGCACACGAATTGGTTCATGCAAAGCAATATTTGCGAGGAGAACTAGACCCGTACAAAGATACATGGAAAGGTGCTGATTGTGACAAGTGGAAAACTGTAGAGTATTCAGAGGAACCATGGGAACAAGAAGCAATGGAATTAGAAGAAACTTTATTTGAGAAACACTGGTTAGGAAAAGATAATGGATAGAATTAAAATGATTAAAGAAGCTCAGGCCAAACGCCAAGGGCTAACTCTTGAGCAACTTGAGATGCAAGAGCTAATGACAAATATGGACGCGCGAAAGAAACAGAACAAGATTGACGCACGTGCAAGAACTAAAGCAAAGAAAGCAGCGAAGGCTGCAATGGGTGGAGAACGCGTAGCAAAACGTGCTTCTCTTGATATTAACTTAGAACATAACATGCACCATAATGACGTGGAACGTTTCATCAAAGATTCATCAATCATGGACGCTTATAACGAAGCTAAGAACGATTGGGATTAACATTTTTTAATAGAAGAGGAAAGTAGTATGTATTCAACTATTCAAGGGAAGACCTTGTATAATCATGTCAATAGCGGTCAAGCCGCTGGGACATTCCGTAAGTCAATGCTTGTCAAACGTTTGTCTGACGATGTGATTGGTTATAAAGTATTCTCAGGCGATAAGAGTGAGGATCTTGGTTATGCTGGCATCATTTGGTGCCCAGGTAAGAGTGCTGGTACCGTACTCTCAACAGCAACTAAGTTTGTAATGGGTTACTATACCCCACACATCTAATGCGTATTAGAGCAAAACATCTGCATGTGACAGAAGCACTTACAAACGTTGTTGTTGGGTACTTAATCAACATCTTTGTAGTGTATGCTATCTTACATGCGCTTGGGCTTGAGATAACCTTAGGGCAGAACGCTGCTATGGGCGTATTTTTAGCAGTGGTATCATTCATTAGAGGCTACTTCGTAAGAAGGACCTTTAACAATATAATTAAGAAGGTATATAATGGCAAAACGTAAACCTAAGAAAAGCGTCACCCTCAATCCGTTTGGTATTGAGCCTATCTTTGAGAAAGGCAAGACGCCAAAAGACGAAGTCCTTCGTCGTGTTGCTTATGGCAATGCTTCGGCATGGTATAACTATGAGTCAGGTCCTAAAGACCATGTATCCTATGTTCTTGATTATGCAAAGGATGTTCTTGGGTACTCAAAAGATGACGTCAAAGCATTAAAGAAGCTACCCGACTGGGGTATCTCTGCGGTAGTAGGGATTCCATGTCACATGTATTATCGAGGCTGGAATTTAAACGCTACAGAGAAAAAGCGTATAGTTAGTGAGATGATTCGCAAACTTACAGTAGCAAATGCTATAGTAGTTGAAGTAGTTGCTGCAGTACCTGTAATATCACCTGCTGAGAAAGTGCTAATGAAAGTTAATGCAACTATTGGTAAGGATTACGATATTCTAATGGAAGAGTTTGGCAAAGGCAACTTTAAGCAGAAGCTGAGTGCGTTTAACTTAATTAAGAGTTACAACCTCAACCCTGCTCATATCAATTTCTTTGAGAAAGACGTCATGCACGACTATGAAACTATTCGTGACGCGTTTAAGAAGACGTGTGACCAAGCGGTTGAAGCATATAGTCATGTGCCACGTCCTGACCTAAAGAAAATGTATGAAGCTTTGCAAACTATTGTTGATGATATTGAGCAGGTTAAGAGTGCTAAGAAAGCTGTCCGACAAGTTCGTGTTAAGAAACCTCAGGCTGCTGATAAACAAATCAAGCGCCTTAAGTTTAAGACTGATGATAACACCTATAAGATTGCATCGATTAACCCAGCATTGATTCCTACAGCAGCTATATTGTTTACTTTTAATACAAAGACTAGGTTGCTTACAATGTTTAAATCTGATTCAGTTGATGGGTTTACTGTTAAAGGAACGACTATTAACGGGTTTAATCCTGCTCTGAGTAAGTGTACAACATTGCGGAAACCTGAAGAATCACTTAAGGTATTGATGAAAGGCAACATCAAGAAAGCTGAAACAATCTGGGATACGTTGACTACTAAAGTTCGCGAACCAAAGGGTCGTATTAGCACTGATGTGATATTGCTAAGGGTGTCAACATGAACTTAACCGAACTTGAAGGAAAGATAATGACAAAGAAACGGTTAACGACTGCTGTTGAGGGTTTAGTTGCTAAAGATAGGATGAGTTATCTTGAAGCATTAGCCCATGTATGTGAAGTAACTGGCTTTGACCCTAGTGGTATCAAACGTTTACTTAATGATTCAATCAAAGAGAAGTTAGAGGTTGAAGCACTTGAGTTGCGGTTGATAAAGGGCGATCGTCCTAACAAACTGCCAGGACTGTAATGCAAAGAAGCGACGCGCCATATAGCTGCTATAAACTATTCTTAGCAATGAAGATGCACTTTGAATCAAACTATGACGGTGTTAAGTATCATTGGAAAACGAATGCGAAGCCTGACTCATTTTATAAAAGAAGAGATAAGTATTTCTTTGATAAACTATCAAGAAAATATGGTAGTGATATAAAAGAGTTCTATGCTTCTCAGTTCGTCAATGGTGTGAACTATGTTGGTAGGATGCTAGATACCAAAGGTGAGAAAGATTACGCAGAGTATCAGAGGATACATCAAAGCATACATAAAATCTTTAGTGATGATATGTATAAGTTAGCTAATGAGGTTGATGACTTTGATACTTTGCTAACCTCATCACCACCTGCTATCATTAGTTATTGGGAAGAGGAAGTTATACATTTAGAAACTATTTGCATAATAGATTCACTAACGAACTTTATGACACATGCTGATAAGAACATTACAGAGACAATCTCGTGGCCCAAGAAGTATCGCTTAGTGACAAAGTATAAACCCTTTGTTGATTATGATAGAAAAAAAGTTAAAGAATCAATAGTAAACGCGTTTGGTTAGAAATTTAAAAGATATAAATAACTCGTGATAACTATATACATTTAGTGAAAACTATGGTATAATAGATATTACAATTACATCATGGAATTAGTGGATAAATTTAATACAATAATATATAGGAAATATAATACGATGGACTTTAATAAGTTAAAACAGAATCGTGCTAGTGCGATGGACAAACTAGTACAAGCTTCAGAAAGTAATGAAGTTAAAAAGAGTAACTCTTATGGTGATGACCGCATTTGGAAACCTACCCGCGATAAAGCAGGCAATGGTTATGCTGTTATTCGTTTTCTTCCACAGGCTAATGATGGTTTGCCTTGGACGAAATACTTTTCGCACGGGTTCCAAGGTCCTACTGGTAAGTGGTATATTGAATGGTCACGTACATCTATTGAAGGTGAACAGGATCCAGTATCAGAACTTAACAGTGAGCTGTGGAACAATGGTGATAAAGATGCCGCTCGTAAACAGAAACGTCGCCTACACTATGTAGCTAACATTCTTGTTGAGAGTGACCCAGCCAATCCTGAGAACGAAGGTAAAGTATTCCTTTATCAGTTTGGTAAAAAGATCTTTGAGAAAATTCAAGATTCAATGCAGCCTGAATTCGCTGATGAAACTCCAGTCAACCCATTTGATTTGTGGGAAGGTGCTTCATTCAAGCTTAAGATTCGTAAGGTTGAAGGCTTCGTTAATTATGACAAGTCTGAGTTTGGTAATTCCTCGCCTCTATTAGGTGGTGATGAAGAACAGCTTGAAGCTCTCTTTGCTAAGACATACGCGCTTGCAGAGTTTACTGACCCTAATAGTTACAAGTCTTATGAAGAACTAAAAACAAAAATGAATCGCGTTCTGGGAATCACTGCAGCAGGTCCTGTTGTAGAGGCTACCATTACAGCTGCTCCAACTCCGGTTGAGGCACCTACTGTAGCGACAACGGTTGAACCAACTGTTGCTGATAGTGATGATGCTGATGACTCAACGATGTCTTACTTCGCTAAGCTTGCTCAGGACGATTAAGAAGAAAAAGAAATACTTAGCTATCGGAGGGTAGCATTGAAGGGGGCGAAAGCCCCCTTTTTTTATTTTAATGGTTTTGTAGTTCTGGAGGCAGGCCCATCATAGCAGTATTCGATGGCTCGCTATGGAACACATTACTTTGTACTGTTGATGCGCCAGCATTGTTGACCTGACTACTAGACACAATAGGTGGTAAGCCAACTGCAACCCCACCCGCAGGAGTCATGCTACCAGCCTGGGATGCTGTTGCTATCTTAGCTTTTTGTAATTCTTCGTACTTAGGGTTAGGTGAACCATCGGCTAAGACTTTAGCTTTACCAGAATCTATTAATTCCTGCTTTGCTGCAGCTTCATGGCCGGTGTCCATTTCATAGTCTATTTGATATGTGACGCCCGGAATCATATCCAGCATCCCGTTGACGAAGCCAATAATACCATTCACTATTTTCCCGAACATATCTTTTACCGATGCAACCATAACTGGAAACGCGTCCCATATACTGTCTAAACCCATTTCCTCTTGAATGTTAGCCATTTTCCAGAATGCAGCGACGATCGCGGCCACAGCAAGTATCGCAGCAGCAATAGGTAATGTGATAAGACTTGCAGCCCCCAGCAGGAATGATCCCACAGTGCCTAATACTGATGCTATAGCAGTTACAGCAGTTACTAGCCCACCTACAGCTGTCCCAATGCCGACGACCCAGACAATAGCTCCAGTAACAATCGCTGCGACTATAGCAAAGTTATCATAGAGGACCTCGAATATACCAAACGCGCCACCATCGCCTTCCCACCAGTCTTTGAGGTCAGTAAACAGATTCATTATGCGGGTGAATATACCGGTGACAAAATTAATAAGTGCTGCTGGGTCTAACACAGCCATAATAAGACCTAATCCAGTCATGAGTGTAGTAAACATAGAAGCGCCTTTTTCTTTAGCAGTGTCCTTTATATTATCACCAACCTTCAACATGCTATTGTTAAGCTTATCCATGAACGACCGATTCTCGCGCTCTTCTTCTTGAGCTCTTACTCCTGCTTGCTCTTCTGACAGCCCAGCGTCGATGAGCGCATCTATTCTTAGTGCTAAGCGCTGAGCCTCTGCCTTTTCTGCATCAGCTCTTTTCGCTGCTTTGGCATCAGCTCTTTTCTCGAATCCAAGCGTTTCAGCTAAAAAACCATGGGTGATTTTATCTAGTCCCTTATCCTGTTCAGCTTTTCTTTGAAGGTAAGCAACCATTTCGGAATCTTGTTTTTCTAGTCTAGCTGTTCCTGTTTCAGATTTGCTCCGCTCCGCTTTTGTTGCAGCGGCGGTTTCTTTTTGTAAAGTTGCAGTTAATTTCAGCACGCTGCCAAACTGCTTAGCTGCATCAATCATTACATCCCGTTGTTCGATAACAGCATCTTTCTTAGCCTGACTAGCCTGTTGGTTCTCTTTTAATTTTAGCTTTAAAAGTCTTACGCGTTCTGTTTCCGCTTCGGCTCTTTCGGCCTTCATCGCTTCAGCACGGACCTTCAGCTCATTCTGGGCCGCCTTAGAAGCCTCAGCTCGCATCGCGCGTTCTGCTTCAATTAATTCTTTTTTAGACTTATCGTCAGCCATTGTATACCCTTAGTTAGAAACTATATAGTTATATTTATACATAAAGACTTATTATTTGCGCGACATATAAGCGCTTGATCCCATAAACATACCAACGATTGATGCCATTGATAAGTAGAATAGGTCAGCAATAGCTGCGAAGGTATCAATGCGAGACTCAGTAACTACTGGAGTAAATAGTAATAGAGTTAAGCATATGTTAGCAGCTAAGGCAGTATACGCCATGATGCGTTGATGTTTTTGTTTTAAAGAAGCGCGTTTATCATCCCGTTCTTCGTTTGCTATAGTATCTTTATCACTTATGTCCATGCTTTTTATTCCTTTCGTTTTCTTCTTTAACCCATTCAACAAGCAAACTTAAATATATTTCTCGTTCGTAAGGCATCATATTCTCTAACTCTGTTAAGCTATAGTTATGATGCGTCATCAGATTAAAGTTAGCTTGATAATGGTTTACCAAAGTATCATGAGAGAGGCCTAAGTAAAAAAATTAGAAACACCTTCAATCGTATCTGAATATTCGTGTTGGCATTTCTCACAAGTAAACTTATTTTCTAATGTAATAGTAGGAAGCTTATCAAAGAATTCAACTACAGGCTTATATTGTGATGATACCAGACTTCCTACAAAATCTTCAACCTCTTTCGTGTTTTCTTTTGTACAGTCAAACATCTCGTCAGCTGTATATATGTGTGTGATACAGTTTATCATCAGATCGTATGCTACTGAATTATCTATATCTTTATTAATATTAACAATATCAATGAATGTTGGATAGCGCACACGAACACCTATACCCTGTTCTTCTGAAACAATAATATCATACTCTTCTTTTGTTGCAACAGGGTTGCTTAGAGTAACTGCTGACAAATCTATGTTAACTTCATTAGAGTGTGCGCACTCTTTAACCGGACACTTGATTGCTATTTTAGCATTTTCCCCTACACTTTTACATCTTAGGTTTAAGAAAAGTAATTCAATATCAAACACTGGTAGTTTATCAACATTTACACCTTCAGTAATAACGCATTCTTTTATCAGCTTGCGAATCTGATTATTTACTTGTTGATCATTATTTGATTCTTGAGCTAGTAAGAGGTTCTTTTCTTGCTTAACAGTGTATGGTGTAAACTCAATAGTCTGTCCATTAGAAGGAAGATCTAAACGGTAGACGATTTGATTGATAATTGGTAAAGCCATTATAAAATACTCCGGTTATTATATATGTATAGTTTATATATACTATTTACCGAACCCGCTAAAATAGTCTTTAGCTTCAGTCGCATATGATCCAGCTTTGCTAGCTAAGTTACCACCACCTGGAATATTAAGCTTACCAAACCCATTACTAATACCATCCGCAGAACCACCGACTGTTCCTTCAGGAATAAATCTATCATATGCAAATGTAACATCAAAGTTAATAAATTCTGTACCACCTTGTTCAAACTCAATCGCAGTTTGAATCAACGGGTAAGCGTTTTCAAACTTATAACTATAAATTGGAATATTCTTTTTGTTAATTGACATAACAACTATGTCTGTAGTATAGGTTGATTTATACCCTACAGTCTGCCCATCTGGATTCGCAACATTAAGCATCCACTGATCCATCATTTTCTTAATAAAGTAATCATTAGTACATAAGAATGATATAGTAAGATCTTCATGGATATATGTGTATGGTAATTTATTTGTCATCTTGTTTGATTGATACTCAAAGGTTGATATGTTCCATGATGGTAACGCTGCACGACTGCACAAAAAAGATATATCGCGTGGGTCGGATAAAAGAGTCTTAACATCAAAGCTACCCGATAAAAGATTGTCTATTATATCATCTTTGTTGATATTTAAAAGCGCTGTTTTAGGTGGAGTCAAAATAACATTAAACCTATTATTCTGGGCCATTCCACCGTGTTTACCAATTACGCCTCTAAGTCCATCAATGGTTCCGTCACCAAATGCTAGGGAAGCTGCCTCCCCAGTTATGTCGCTTATCTTATCTTGTGCTTTATCTAATATGCCCATCTTAATTCCTCTTTGGTTTCTTTACTGGGTTCTGCCTGTATATACGCTTTGACTCTTTCCATATAGCTTGTTTGTTTCTCATGTTACGGAAATCTTCAATCGGTAAAAATATTGCAGTGTCCCATAAAGCTCTTGGTATCAATGCTATGTTTGTAATGATCCTATCCATTCTATATGTACGAACACATGCTCGGAAAGATCTATACTTTCTTACAGAGGACAATAACTCAAACGATATACGATTAAGTTTAATTGCTTTTTTAGAACCTAGGACTTGTAGCAAGTCGAGTAAATTCGCTCTCTCATAATAATCAAGGTAGTGTAAATTTAGACCTAGGAAATATCCTGCGTAATTATCTGACTCACTCTTACCTTTATTGATTGGTATAACTAATGGGAACCTATCGTAATATGGCAAAGTGCGCTCATTCATTGGTTTATAAAGAAACATCATCATAGAACCTGCGATAGCACCGCTTTTTGGTATGTGTTTTTTATCTCTTACAATCTGTCTCTGCCCAGGCAACGGTTCAGTTAGTATTTCTACTTGTTCTTGGAATAACTCTTTAGCCTTTCTTTCTTTATCACTTTGTTGATAAGTCCCCATTGCTTCTGCGACTTTATCATACATCGACATTATTTTTTTAGGTTTACCCATACTATTATTTATACATATACTACTACTTATTGCGGCAGTTTTCGAAATGCCATGAGCGCATACCTGTTACTCCACCTACTTTCCCACAGTGAGGGCATTCAATCGGTGGCATAGCTTTAAAGGTCGCCGATGCTTTATCATAGCTAGACTTTTTTCTAACTCTAGTCTTCTGGTGATGTGCCATCTTCGCTTTAGTCTCGTCTGAATGTTTAAAGCCAGTTAATGTATCACTGATACGCTTACCTATATCAGCTTTACGTTCAGCACTATAGTTTAGCTTTTTTTCGCTCATCTTCCGCTTTGCTGCCAATGAATGGTTACCAAAGAATAGGTGCGGCCCTGACTCTATCTTTAAGTTTGCAAACCATGGGTTATTAACGATGTTATAAACGTCGGATAGATGTATGCCTACAGAAGGAATAGAATCAGCATCTTCTGTTTGATAAAGTATTGCTGTTGATACGTCGTTAGTATACTCTTTGATATGTTTAAGCCAAAGAACACCTGACCCTTTATATGTATAAGGGTCCTGTTTAGTATAACCGAGATATTTTAAACCCGTACGATTGTGGGTCTTAAGATATAGTGTATAAATATTATTAGACATGCTGTTACTCCTTTTCAGTAATGATGTGTTTAGAGGGGACAGGGTGTTGCCACACCTTGTCTCCTTGTATTTATTTATATAAAAAGGAAACCTAACATGGCTTACAAGGGTACGTACTTAATAACTAAACCTGAGAAGTATAATGGTGATCCTAACAAGGTTATCTTTAGATCTCTGTGGGAAAGAGCTGCGTTTCGTTTCTGTGAAGCATCGGATAAAGTTGTAAGGTGGAATAGCGAAGATGTTGTTATACCTTATATATGTCAGACTGATAAGAAACCTCATCGCTATCACATTGACCTATGTATTGAGTGGGCTGATGGGACAACTGTATTAATTGAGATTAAACCTGCATCACAAACTAAACCTCCTAAAGTGCCTAAACGTAAGACAAAGAATTACATTGCTGAGTGTATGGCCTATGCTAAAAACGAATCTAAATGGAAAGCAGCTAACCAATTCGCTAAGAAACATAACGTTAAGTTTCAAGTATGGACTGAAGTGACGTTAAGATCATACGGCATAAAGATACTAAAATAGTATAGTAAACCATATAAATATAACTATACAGAATTCAATAGAGACTATAAATATGAAAACACTTGTATTTCCAGAAACCTTAAGGTCAGAAGAAAATATAAACAAGCCTTACGTTAGGATAAGTATCCCTCATGATCCTGCTAATGTGATTAAAACAGATATACAAAGTGTGTGTTTGTTTATGCCTGAAGGTGTTGGGACCTCAGACAGTGCCACTTGGGATGAAGTTGACTTAGGAGTGAATAAAGCGATCAATTCTTTTGTAAATCAATCAAAAGATAACCCAGTCACACCCGGCGATTTACAAGTTGCAGGTATTTCCCTTG
>TARA_R110002167_G_scaffold174687_2_pt1 | contig 17031 bp, 12 predicted proteins | sample TARA_R110002167 | Tara Oceans TARA_R110002167 (sample SAMEA4398238) | marine metagenome | biome: Polar Biome; feature: [MES] marine water layer (ENVO:01000295) within the mesopelagic zone...; material: water (ENVO:00002006), including particulate matter (ENVO:01000060) such... | reverse complement strand
ACGGCTGTGCCAGTTACGTCTATGCCTGTGGATGTTGTGGCAAACTTTTGAGCATTATCAAAATAAAGCTTAACGTCAGAGTTTTCGTTGAACTTTGCGTAATCCTCATTCCCTGCTGTGTTTCTCAACACAATAGTTCCTGATTCAATGAGCATAAATGGAGCATTATTTTCTATGTAGCTATTAGACCCATCATGGTAAATCTGTAGGTCAGACCCAGCACCGAATATCGCTTTGTCGCTGTCACCGAATGACACGTCGCCTGTAAGTGTACCGCCAGTTGTAAGCAAACCAGATGCGTTTGTTACATCTGTACTGCTTAATGTTACTGATCCAGTTCTAGTGTTAAAAGATGCAACCGCGCCAGATGCAGTAAATGCAGCTGATACCCATGCAGAACCACTCCAAATATAAAGTTGGTTATTCCCACTGTTCCAATAAATTGCTCCAGTTGCTAAAGAATTACCATCGTTATCAGTTGAAGGTGCGCTGCTTTTGCTTCCAAGATAAATATCAGTAAATGAATCAAGTGCAGCTTCGGAAGCAACCCTAGAAGTTTGTGAGGCCGAAGCGCTAGATGCTGATGCCGTTGCAGATGTTGCCGCTTCACTAGCTTTAGTAGTAGCTATCGCCGCTTTGTCTGTAGATATAACAGCTTGTGCCGTTGATATGACAGCTTGTGCCGTTGATGTGTTAGCCTGAGTTGTCGCTGTAGAAGCAGATGCCGCTGCGTTTGTCTCAGCAGTTTCAGCATTTGTTTCTGCCGTCTCAGCGTTAGTCTCTGCAGTTTGGGCGTTAGTTACCGCAGTGGTTGCTAATGCCGCCTTGTTGGTTGCTATTGTACCCTGAGCAGACGCTGTAGCCGCAGAAGCAGCAGCTTCATCAGCTTTTGCAGTCGTAGTAGAAAGTGCTGTAACCGCTGTATTGACTGCTGATATTGAGGGACCAGCTTCTACGTTGCCAGTTGATGCGTTAAAGGCTAAGATTTTATCCTTACGATCTGCAGTAAGCAACATGCTTGGGGCAACTTCATAATCATTAAGTTGAATCGTGCGAGAAAGACGATCATCCATATCAGAAATTTGTGCGACAAGAGTATCAAGCTGCAAATTCAAAGCAACCCTATTAATATCTCCACTCGTAGCAAAGTCGGTGACTCTCGAAAGCTCAACATCGCGCACAATAATAACTGTGCTTCCACCAGCAGCTCCAGTAATTAGTTGTGTTCCACCAGTTGTTACAAAAGTAAGAGTGCCAACCGCACCATTGCCACCTGTAAGCGTGTAGTCTGAACCTAGTGTTTTTGCAGTACCATCAAGATAAATAGTAACATCTTCATCGTCAAAGAACTCAAAAGGAACAGCAAATACTGTTTGAACTACGCCTTGAGCTACAGTGTAAGCAACTCTTGGGGCGTTTGTTGATAATGATATAGTCATAAAGCACCTCTTTTATTTTGTTGTTTCAACTTTTGCGAAAAAAATCAACGCACAAAATTATCTAATATCGTCCAAATCTTTTAGGCCCATCACCTTCATCTTGATCTTTAAGAAAATTACTAAACTGATTCATTTTACCTTTTATAAACCAAAGTCCAGTAAAAGGAAGGTCACTTACAAAATCACCCATGCCCTCACCAACATCACCAGTAACCATTTTAATCATAGACCTACTTAAATCAGTTGCAACACTTGGTCCAGCACCTAAAATACCTGTTACTGCATCAATAACATCTGGCTCTTGTGGAAATTTTTCTTGCAAAATTCCACCAGTTAAATTTTCACCACCAAGAGCTAAGCTTGTTGCCATAGCTGTATAAAACATATCTGAATACAATGGCATAATGCCTGAGTAATCTAATGATCTAGCAAATTTATCTTGAAACGATAGCTCTAACCAATCAGGAGTTTTCATTTCTAAAGCTACATAACCTAAACCCATTGCAATCGCTGTGCCAACGTACTGGCTTTTAAGTTGACCATGAGCATACGCACCCATAGTTTTGTTTATTGCAGCTAATGAATAACTCATAAACTGAAATGGCAATCCAAGCATGCCATTTTCAATTCTAGCATAACCCTTGTATGCAGGGTCTTCTTTCATTCCAAATTGTTTAGCAACGCGCATAGGAATGTAAACAATACCATCAGTAATAATTGGTTTATCTGCTGGAGTACCCATAAGAATAGTATTCATAACGCCAGAGCTAAGAGCGTTTCTAAAATTCTTAACATCGTTTTCTTGAGATCTTAACTGTAAATCAAATTCTTTATCTGCAGCTAATTTTAAGTGTTCAACTTTTTCATTACGAAGATAGCTATAAGCAAGATCGTCTATCCTAGTTTCATAATTAGCAAGAGTTTCACCAGCATTTCTTGGCGTTGTTGTATGGTGTAATTCGTGCATTAAAACAAACTGTGCAAATTCGTCTTCATTACTTAGTATATCAATATTTTTAGTATAACCTATTTGGTGAGCGTGAGTTGCTTCATTAATAATTCCACTCTCTAATGCGTCATCAAGTTCTTTAACAAACTTATTTAAATCATCTCTATTTTTTAATTTATTGTATGAATTTTTAATATTTTTAAGGTTTAAATAAATAGCTGCTGGCTCTTCTAAGCCAATGCCATCTGCCCTACCTAATATATTAGGAACACCAGCCCTACCAAATACATCGTCCACTATTTTTTGGTCTGTAATAATTCGACTAACATAAAATTGATTGCTGTATTGTTTAAGGGCTTGTTTTTCAGTCATAGCAAAGACAGATTTTGTAGGTTTTTTGTATTGCTTAGTAACCTTAGCTACTACTTTATCCATATCTACAGAAACCCAAGCGTCTGTATTTGCCATGTAAAGGCCAGATTTTCCCTGCTCCCAAGGCGATTTAGCTATTTTCTTAGCGTCCTCTAAGTCAATGTTGTAACGCAGAAGATACTCTTGTTCCATCTTGGTTGCTTTGCCTTGTGTCCAACGCACAGAATAATCAATAAGAGTGTGACTTCGCATCATTCCATCGAAATCTTTAAGAAGCCTAGTGATTGGGCCTAACAGATTTAATAAATAAAAAGCCTCAGTAGCTTTATCAAATATGTCTGCTCTTAATGGGTTATTATTTAAGTCCTCAACTAAACGCATTTGATTGCTGCCAGTTAAGTTTTCTATAGCCTCACCAGCTGCACGAACCTCACCAGCGCCCATCTTTAATTTGTTGTCTTCTAACACACTAAACAAACCACGCACACTTGGTCCTAATCCATGCTCCATAATAATCTTAGCTGGCTCTGTAACTGTAGCTAAACCAGCAGAGCCAAGATAACTAAACTGCGCTAAAGTACGCATAACTCTACCAGCTTTTTGATTCATCCTGTCTGGATTTTTAATTACACTACCAGCAATTCTATCATAAAGATGTCTTTGATCTTTTTGAACCTTACGAATTTCTTCAATGCTTAATCCAGCATCCATCATATCATTAAATGTATTATCTAAATAATCGTCAATGCTTTGTCCGTTAAATTTCCTAGAAAATTCATAACGAGGAGCGGTACGTGAAGTGTAAGCTTTCATAATTTGCGTTGGGTTTGTTGCTATAAAATCAATAACAAGTTCGTTAGGTATATCTAGCGAGCGATGTTTAAAATGTTTTGATTTCCCCATACCATAATACATTGTATCTAAATCAAGAGGGTCTTTATTATTTAACATACCATCAATTGTTTCATCAACACGTCTTAATACTAAATCAGGATCAGTAGAAAATTCAACTTCTTTATATACACCATTTCTGTCTTGCTTAAAAGTAGTTGGATTTTCAGTGTACCATTGCGCTAATATTTTTCTAAAAGCATCCTTGTTCTTTTCAATAGATGCAAAGTCCCAATATCGAGGGCGGAAAATATCTTCATTAGGCGGAGTAATCTTGCCCATTTTTTTAATATCATCTAACTGCATTTTATATTCAGAAATTTCTTTCTTAAAACGATCAATTTGATTGTTAAGATTTTTTGCGTAAGTGTCATTTTTTGTATTAGATAATCTCTTTAGGGTTGAGTCTAATCTTTTTTGACGTTCTATTATTTTCTTTTTGTAAAAGCCTTGGCTTCCAATTAAGCCTTCATCTCTTAGTTTAATTTCCCACTCACTATAAAATCTATTGAGCCTTTCAATTGCTTGCGCTTCAAATTCATTAGATGGCTGTTCTCTTTTTATAGCCTTCCTATCTATTGATGTTAGCCATTCGTCAAAGTCTTTGCGCTTAGGCATATAATCCATAGGACTTACTACGTTTTGTTTTGTAGCTTTTCCATAAAGCACAGCCAAATCGTCATGCGCCATAACCCAAGTGCCTTCATGCAACTTTGCTTCTTGGAATACAGAGTTACCTACTTTTTTCCCATCCTTATTAGCTACAAGTAAAATGCCAGAATCATTTGCCATTTCAAGAGTTCTTAATTTAACTGCATTAGGAATGTTTGGATTGGTTAGCGTTCTTTTAATTGGTGTTGTCGCGACTTTATAAATCCAAGAATCAGTAAAAATACTTTCTGCAATATTTGGGTCTATAATGTCATTAGCTTTAAAAACTTTCTTCATTTCTGCAATTGCAACTGTAGCTTCTTGTTGAGCTTTTATTTTGCGAACAGGTTTTATAGAAATTAATCCTCCCATTGCATTACCTAGAATAAAAGACGCGCCTATGTTTAGTCCAGATTCTGCAAGAGTTGCTGTAGGATCAAGTTGCCTAGCTCCTTCTTGGCCTATAGAAACAAGACCACTAGAAGTTCCAGCCCTTAAAGCGCCAGCCCCTATAGTTCTAGCAGCACGAAATGGCAAAGCAATCCAATTAATAGGGTCAACAGTTTCAAGGCCAAGTTGAACAATTGTTCCTGATCTATCAAGAACTCCTCTTGTATTAAATGATTCTCTTATATTTCCTATAAGAAAAGACATATGCTCAGCACTCTTAGCTTTAACTAACGTAGAAGAAAATTGCCTTAAATCATCGGGGATATTGTCTACAGCAATGTAAGTGTTGTCTTCACGCCTTGGAGCTAAACCAAATTTTATAGCGCCCGTAAGTGTGTTAGCTACTCCATCGTATTTGTATTTAAATAAAGCACTTGATGTTTCATGCAAAGTTGGGCCTTCTGGATCAATAGGTTTTGGCCCTTCTGGGGTTTGGCTTTCCCTTGCTAATGTAAGCGCATTTTTCATCTACCGATATTCCCTCTTGACCTATTATTGTTATTTTTTTCACGGATTTTTTGGTCTTTAGCAGCATTAGTTTTTGTAGCTTCCAGTTTAACTTCTTCAACTTCTGCGTCTATTTTCCTATCAAATCCTTGCGCTTCCCTCCAAGCTTTAGTGTCATCGCTATCAAAGCTAGGCTGGAATGGATCACCATTTTCTAAATAGATTAAAGGTTTAAGCTCTCCTCCTATAGATTCAAAAGCATAGTAAAGAATTCCAGCAGTGCTTTTTTCTGGAACAAGATATATTTGTTTAAGGTCATCAGGTTTTTTCTTGCTATCTAACATGAATCCAAAATCAGCATCAGCATTAGACTTTCTATATTCATCAGCAAACAATGAATAACCACGACCACCAAGCTCGTAGTTTATTATGCTAATAAGTTCTTCTCGCTCACCATCATCAACAAATGTAGCTTCAAGGCCAAACCTAGAACGTTTAAGATCACCTAGCGGCATTGAAGGGTCTACAACATATTTAACTTTTGGATATTGCTCGTCAGCAATTTGTTCTAATCTTTCTTTAATCTGTTCGGTACTTTTACCTGTTCTTACTAGATAGGACACAACGCCTTTCAACTCACCAGCTAACATAATGTCTGAATTTTTTACGTTTTCCAGTACAAAATCAGCTGGGCTTAACTCATCTAAAACTATTCTTTCTCGTTGATTCATATCCTTGCTATTAACATTGGCTTTACTCATTATGGCTGCAATCTGTGTAATATTGCCGCCGTTTACTAATCTAATTTTGTTTATCTCCGATAGCTGTTCTGTTTCAGTTAGGCTTAAAGAATTAACCATTCTATTCATTCTATTACCATTGCCATTAATATCTGAACTTAATCTAGCAAAGTGATTTATAACAGCTTCTGCATTTTCAACTTCTCCACCCTTAGAAAGAGTCTTCATAGCCTGTACTAAAGAATCAGGCTGCACAGTCTTAATAAGTTTGTTAAATTGTTTCTTCTGATCGTCACTAAAATTATCGTAATCTTTCCAAGAAAGCTTTGTTGTATCAAGATACTGGTCCATAACAACTCGATCTTTTTTATTACTATTATCTCCCCTGCCAGTAGTAATTCTCAATATATTTTTACTAAGGTTTTCTTCTTGTTCCTTTAATGCCTCTGCAGTATTAAATGATGTTTGAATACCACTAATTCTTTGAATAATAGCGTTTTTATTGTTTCCTCCGACATCAAGAATAGTTTGAGCAAATTCTATTTCTTCTTTTAACATTCCAGTAGTTGTACCACCATCTGTTTGAACAAATGTTTTTAATTGATTCATTTTAATAGAGCTACTAAAAGCAGCATTAGAGTAGTCTACTACTATACCTATAGCAGCAGAATTTCTAAGTCTTTGTTTTTGAGCAATTGCTTCAGTAGCGGTAAGCGCTCCGCCTATTTCTTGGTTAATAAGTGCAAGCGCATCATTTAATACTGTTGGGTTGTTAGGGTTAAAGTTTTCTAATAAAGAATTACCAATCTTATCAACTAGACCAATAATTGAAGCTTTCCTTTTTTGATTCTCTATCTTTTCTCTTGTAGCGTTTTTTGATTGATTTAAAGTAGTTTGGACAAACCCTATATCTTCACTGCTATTAAATATATTAAATTCTTTAAGCCCAAAAACTAATGCCTGTTGATTTAAAGTAAGCGAGTCTATGTCTTGTTTATTTCCAGTTGCAATTGCAGCTTTTAAAGAATCTATATTACCATCTTGACTTGCTTCAAATAGGTATGGTTGAATTAATGATTTGCGTAGATCATTAATAAATTTTACATGCTCTGATTGTTTGTAATTATCAGGATCATTTACCATCCTGATTTCAGACTCTTTTTCTAAAATTAAATACTGCTCTGTTAAATAAGAAATAGAACTATAAAGATTAACCCCTAGTGTATCAGTGCCATACTCACCTTGCTTGGGGAAAGGATTTGAAAACATTTTGCTTGCATTTTTAGTAGCTGAAGCAACAAGACTTTTTGAGGCATCTGCGTATCCAATGTCATCTCTAGCACTATCTGCTTTTACCTGTTCTTTTGCCAATTTAACATTAGCGTCAAAAATAGCTTTTTCTTGGATTGCCTTATCTCTATCTACAGCATCAAATTTTGCCGCTACTCCAGAAGCATGAGTAAGTATTGCATCCCTAGTATCTTGTTTTATAAAATCTAATGAGCCTTTAAGTTGCAATAATAATTCGGGCTTATCTTTCCAAACTTTTTTAATACCAGCAGACTGTTCTCCATTAGTAGCTAAGAAAAGTTTAAGAAAATTACGTTCCGCAGGGTTGCCTGTTAAGTTCATTAGTCTTTGAGCAGTACCCTTGCCAGCCGCAATCATAGCCTTTGATGTTAAGTTTACCGAAGAACCTTCTACAAGTAATTCCGCTGCCTCTCCACTTAAACTATTTATAGTTATTCTATTCATTAAACCTCTAGTTGTGTCATCATCACCAGCCAAAGCTGCATCATATATAGCTGAAGTATTTGATGCTGCGCTTACAAGGATTGATTGAGCGGCGTCACTTCTATGCTTTGTACGCGTTCGCATTTGGATATTAAGTTTCTCTAAAGCTAAACGCTTTGCGCCATTTATCTTTATTGATGTCTTAAATTTACCTTGAGCATTTTCTGACATAGCTGCAATGCGCTGACTCATAGCAGTATCAAAGCCTTGAGGGTCAAACTCATACTTCATTGACATTTCAGCCGATGCAACTTGTAGCTCAGTATCTATTGAATCTTCAAAGCGCTGAGTAATAACATCTTGATAAGCTGCAGTAGCAATTTCTCCAAAACCATTAGGAGCAGAAAATGCTTCGGGCTTACCTGTAAGTGGGTCTATAGTTGTAATGTTAAGATTTTCTATAGCTAAAGCATTATCCGCGCCTACCTCTTGCGCTTTTATAGCTGCTCGTCGATACATTTCTTGACCAACCATATCAGCTTGCTGGCTGACTTGTTCCCACATTTCTGCCTCACCAGTGTTTATCCTACGCACACCAACTGGCTTATTAAAGACTTGAGTTCTCTGTCTAATTACAGCCATTTATTATGTCCCTCCACTTGCAGCGGTTTTTTGAGCATCAGATATAGTAGTAAACATTGTTCCAGTAGCCCTAAGCAAAGAGGCACGTTTAGCAACTCTACCGCCACGGCGAAGAGCCATAGCTTCTCTAGTTCTGGCACTAGCCTCAGCTCGTCTTTGATTATCAAGCCTACCAAGATCAGTCGCAGCAATTTCTTTTTGTTTATTTAAGAAAGCCTCAACAGACCTATCAGACCCAACATCCCTACCAACAGAAAACATAGCTATGTTAGCCTCTGTTGCTGAATCAAACTCTGCCCTACGAGCTGCAGCTTGTTGCATTGCATAAGCTTCGCCCTGCTCTCTCTCGGTTTCGGTATTAAACGCATCCATGTTGGCTGCATCTTGTCTTGCTTTACCAGCTTCCATACTCGCTTTTGCTGACATAAAACCAGATAATAATTGAAAAATCATTATAAAATTAACTCCGAAATAAGACCATTAACTTGCATAGGCATTGGATCAACTTGCTCAACAGTTACTTGAGGATTTCTATTATATCCTAGAAGCCTAACCTCTTTGTTTCCACTAAATCCATTTAAGTTTGAAATTGTTCTACTGTTTACTTTAACCGAAGTAGCATCTTTAAGACTTAAAACAACTGTCCCTATGCCACGTATGTCACCTGTTACTGGTCCATTGCCAGCTACAGTGTCTATAGGATTAGTAATAATCTTAGCTGTAAATTTTTTGCCAACATAGAAATGAGTATACCCACTATGTGCAGTCATAGTAATGTTACCACTATTAACAGTAAGCTCGCCTAGAGAGGCTAATACTCCGCTAGTTGAGTTGTATCCAATCACATCTACAGTGCCGCTAGCATAGGCGCTACTGACGCTTACAGTGCCATTGCCGTAAGCTACATAGATATAATTGTCTAAACCAATATCACCTGTAAATTCACACAATGTATAGATATTGTTTGTGTCTTTAAGGTAGACAAATAACCTATCTCCAATTGCCACAACAGATTTGAAGTCGCATTGAGATGTAACCCTAGTCCAAGCTGCACGTTTCTCAGCTCTACTAGAACTAAACAAAGCCATCTTTCCATTACTCATAACTAAAGCTGCATAAGATTCTTGAGTGCTAAACCCAGAATGAACAACAGCCATATCAATTGGTGTTTCTATTAAGTGAGTAGCTACTGTTGAAACCGCAGTAGATATATAAGCATCTTCTGAATCAGAATAAATGTACTCACGTATTGCTCGACCACCTTTTTCAACAAAAACAGTAGCGCCATCAATAGATGTAGGTAAAACAAACTCAGTGCCAAATGGTGTTTGCTTTCTTATTTGGGCATTAGTTGGTGTAATTGCTTGGTTTAAATAAGTAGGCACATACAACTCATCTGACAATGTAAATATTTGTAGGTCACGATTAGACCTCATATATCTAATTTCATTAACATCACCAGTCGCGGCAACTAAATTAATTGCATCAGTATCTTCAGCATCCCCAACATTAAAGTCAAAGAACTCGCCAAGACTAGACATCCAAATTGTATCAGGCTCTGCGATAGTACCGCCGAAACATAATCTATTTTCATGGAAGGTAACTGCGGCGGGGTAACCTCGTAAAGCAGAAAAAGATTGCTCATCCCATATATGAGTAGCAGCTCCAGTAGTTACTTTAACAAAACCGCCTCCATCTTCGGCTGCGTTTGCATCGGCAGCAGCAGTAATTGTATATGTATTTATATCTAATACATCTCCAATAGTCCTTGAGCCATTTATATTGGTAGCATTTATACCTCCAACAGCAACAGCATCAGATAAAGTAATAGATTCGCCGCCAGCATAACCATGTCCTATTTGCGTGACCTCAATAATAGCGCTTCCATCTCTTGTTCTTAATGGATTTAAAATGGTTAAGCGCACATCTAAAGTATCAATAATGTTACCAGTCGCGCTAGTAGAGCTAGCTACAGCAGTTATTAAAATTTCATTTCCACCATAGCGTAAAACTGTATTGATGTGTTTACCTGTGGTATCAAAATAAGCAGCACTTGTAGTTAATGTTCTACCATTTCCAGAGGTATTATTTACTGCAAGCGTTGTACTTGTAGCGTGAAACTTGCTGTATGGCTGGTGAGTATTGTGACCATCAAAGCTTTCATCAAAGCTATATGTACTTAATTCAAAAGCTGTAAGGCTTGTTCTTGATAACATACGAGGCGCAAACAAAGGATGGGATATAAACATAACATCGCCATACTGTGCTGTAGTATATTGCTGTATGTAGTCTGCATCAAAAGGTAAAGAAGCTGAGGCTGTATCAGCAGTTATAGTTGACACAAGACTTACTGTCCCATCTGTTAAAAGCCTATAACAAAGAATGTAAGCTTCGCCAATTGCAATTATATATCTTTCGTTATCATCAAATATAAATGGGGCTAAGTGTACGTCTTTATTTGTTTGACCATTAGTTGCATGAAACTTTAAACCATGCCGCTTCTTAACAGCGCCTTCGGGCAAGACAATCATATTCTCTAAGCTCTGAGCAGACGCTGCATAAATAGGACTATCAGTCCTCATTATAGTGCTTTCGCTAATCTCACCAAATTGAAAGCTATTTTGTGGAATTCTTACTTTCTGCATTAGCTACGCCTCTGTGCTATAAACCTTGTTGTTTGTAGTTTTCGAGTAGTCTGTTGCTGTGAATCAAGTCTGCGAGCTTTCATCATTTGTCGCTCCGCTTGTTGATCCATCATCTGTGCTAAAGTACCATCCCTTGCAATAGAAATTGCTAACATTGAAGCGACTTGAAACTCTACTGCCAACGTAAAGTATGGAGGCCAGTAAGCTTCTGCTGCTCTGTAAATGTAATCAGCAATAACAACGTCATTAGTATCTATGTCTCCATAGATTTTATCCCCATATGTATCATACTGTATAGGGTGATCGCCTACTGTAACTGCGCTAAGCATAAGAAGGTCAGATGGCATTTGATATGCTGCATCAAATCTTCCTGTAGGCGCAGAAACTAAACGATTTAAAACTTGTTGGTTGGTGGCGAATCGCCAACGACTGCTAGTCAAAGACGATCTTGCAATGTCTTCGTATAAGGCATCGACAACATCAGCCTCGGCTGTACCTTCGTCAAAGGCTGAAATAGGAGAACCGCCCATTAGGACGGAAGCGCGTGAACATACTTTTATTGGTGTATTTGCTGGCATCTAATAAACCTATCTATAGAAATGAAAGGGGGCCGAAGCCCCCTCCCTTATTAATCCGCGTCAGTTTCTATAATGGCAGTGCCATTAGAAATGTCTACAACGCCGCTTGCATTTGAAAGTACATTTGCAAGGTTTGTTGTCGGAGTGTTGCTGTCCACAACGATAATAACGTCACGAATATTCAACATGCCAGAAGCACCATTAAAATATCCAGCCGTATTTACAGTCGCAATTGCATCTGCTGATGTGTAGTGCCATAAAGCCACTCCAGAAGCACCAGCCATGCGAGTTAAGTTTGCTGCATTAAAAGCCATTTTTTTTACTCCAGTTTAATTGTTGTCAAGAACTTCGTAAACACCATTAGAATCAATAACAATTGATCCCATTGACATCATTGAAGTTGCTAAGTGAGATACCTTCTCAGCTACATAATTTACCTCAGTGCTAACATCGGCATTGATTCCGATACCAACCGCTGATGTATGGTAAGCAAAGTTTTTACCAGCAGCTACGGCAGACGTTGAGAAAATCTTGAAACCCAAGAACTCTTTCATTGTCATACCACCAGCAAACGGAAGGTTTTGAGGCCCAACGTAATCTGATGAAGCAAACTCATTAATTGAGAACAAGTCAGTGTAACCAGCAGGGGACATAGCAAGGTAGCGTTGTCCATCTTCGGGAACATCTGCAGTACCCATTGTTTCAAATAATGAAAGCAAGTCAGCTTTTTCAAGAGCAGAACTTGTGTCATGTATTTGTGTGCTACTTGCACCAGCATCTAATGCCGCTGTAATTAGCTCATCTGTTTTACGGCCTAATGCGGCAGCAGCAGATTGAGCAACAACTTGACGCTCATTGATGTTAGTCTTCAATTCATCCAACTTATCAATGTACTCTGCAGCGTAGTAGTCAGCCATTGTGACTTCTACATTAGTGTGCGCTAGCTCCATCGGCGTAACGTTACCATTACGTGATTTAGTTGACGCAGTACCAGTACCGATTTTTTGGAATCGTGCTACTGATGCAGATACGTTTGTTGAACGGATTGTATTTCGAAGCTTAGAACCCATACGCTGATAAGCCATATGGACTTCTGTTTCGAACTGCTTAATAAAAGCTTGGTCGATTGTATTAGCCATTTTCTTTTCCTAAATATAAAGTTTCGGTTACTCGGGTATCCGTTCCTTCACATCGACAAGGGTATCCAAATGGGCCTTTCAGTGCATCACGGGCCGTGATGAATTACTATAAGCACTTTTTTGCGGTGAAATGCAACGCACAAAATCAACATAATTGTTAGAATTATAGTTAGTAATGCCAACTGCTTCAAATCCTAGCCATGAAGCCCAGTCTAACATGAACTCATGGTCAGTTAAAATCCTCATAGACATCTCGCCTTGAAGCGTATCCAGAAAATTAATTAACATTTTTGATCCGCGAGCCATAGATTTGAAATCTTTCTTTAGGCGTTGCGAAAACATTGCAAAGAATTGAGGTGTCTCTCTGCTATCCTCATACCAAAGGCCAGCAACTGCTGTAAATACTTGGCCTTCCTTGCGAACTAAATAGCAATCAGCATGTTTAACCATGTCGTCAATACATTCCCTAACGCTATTGTAGCCAAGGAGTTTTATCTCCCTGACATTTTCATAGCTTAGATTATTAACAACTTCATCAATATGCTCTGGCTTAAATGGAGTTAAGTAAAGCCTACCACGCTTTAATAATTTATCCTCCATAGAGTTTCTTAAAGCCAGCCTCTACTTGCCGTACATATGCAGGATCATTCTTGCTCCAATAGCGAGGGTCTTGCATCATTTCTCTTAAATTATCCTCACTTAAACCAGCAACAGGCTCAGCGCTCCCAGCAAAGCTGCCATCTTTCATAGCTTCTTGGATAGCTTCTACTGCTAAAATTCCTTCGTGAGTTTCAAACATGCGCTCAATTGCTGGCATAGATTTTTCTGGAAAGAATTTAGTTGCAAACATAGATGCGGCCTCGATGCGTTGCTCTGAACTTTCACCAAGCTTTGCAGCCTCAGCATCAAGATCAGGCATAGAACCTTCAACCGATTGCATATACATATCTATGCCTTTTTCAAACTGGGTTTGACTGTAGCCGCTATTAAATGCTTCTTCTGCCCACCACTTTAGTAGACTATTATCGACAGCTTCTTCGCTATCTACGCTATCAGGTAGTGCATATTCACCTGACGATGCTGGTCTTTCAGCAAACTTATCAGACTCATACTCTTCCTTAAACTTAGCACGTAAATCTTCTTCTTTAGTGCCAAGCCTAGACTCTAATTCTTTATAGCCTTTAGCTAAATCTTCACCGCTTTTGTATTTTTCGGGCAACCATTCTGGTCTATCAGGCGTTAAATCCTCAGCAACTACAAAATCACGCGGCTCTTCTGTGGCGGTTTCTGTAGTTTCGGAAGTCATTGATATTTCATTCATTTGTTTTTGCTCCTATGTGCGTGGGATATGCGCCGCTCTAAAAGGCCAACAATATAACGCTGGCCTTCCATGTGGCGTAGTTCTTCTGTAGTCACATTAGGCCCATGTACCATTTCTATGGTGATGGATCGCAAATATTTTAATACAGCTGCACCAGCAGGGGTACTAACAACTTCGGCTACCTGTTGGCTAATCTGTGTATCTTGACTAGACGCCCTTTGATAACCATCGACTCCAATATTAACCTTGTTGTTCAATCACTTGTTCCTGTGGTTGTTGTTGTTGCTGTTGTTGCGCCATTTGCTGCGCTAATGCAGCTATTTGTTTACGCTGTTCTTCATCACGAATCAAGCTTTCAGGCACACCAAACTTTTTGGCTAGATGAATTGCAGTTTGCTCACCATCAATAAGTAACTGCAACATCTCTGGACCAAACGTACCGCCAACCATCTCAAGGAAACGTCCAACGCTAGAAATATCTTGGTTAGATTGTGCTTGGGCTAGCGGAGATACAGAACGAACCTTAACTTCACGACCATTAACAGTAGGCACATCAATACGTCCTTGCTTTTTAAGGATGTAAATAACGCGCTGTAGTACAGGTTGAACAAGTTCAGCTTGCAATCTACCGAAAGCAGCACCCATTCGCCTAGACAAATCTGCCATACGCTCTGCAACTTCTGTAGCTGATGCTGGTGTTTTGTCAGGATTACCAAGCATATCGTTATACAAGGCACGTTTAATGTTTTGACGCATATCACCTAACACAAGCTGGGCTACATCAAAGTTTCCAGCTGCACGAATAGGCTGCAGTCCAGCAGAACCCATAGCTTTTGGAATGATTGAACCTGGGACTAACTGTATTGTATCAGGATTTATAACCCCATCATCTTCCATTTGATATATACCAGAGATAGCCATCTGTGCGTTTTCAAGTATCATTTCAATGGTAAGGTTTGTGGTTTTAATAGCAGATAAAGCGTTAATAAGTGGGCCTCGTCCGTATACTTCACCAGCACATTTAGACCAACGGAAACAAATAAAGGGATTAGAACCGCTACCTGTCATTTGCTTGTAGTTTATTACTGTATTGGTTGTCATGCAGAAAGCATAACTAAGATAAGCTTCCTCAAGTGGCTTTGAATAATCACGACACACAACCTCAAGGACTGTTGTTGTCTTATCCATACCCATATTGTTTTCAACTTTAGGATCAAGAGTGCCGTTAGGGTACATAAGCTTTAAGTGATCGTACTTTACGTTCTTACGCTCACGGAAAACATGGTCAATTCTATCATCGGGGCCAGTATCTAGCACCACATGAGGTAAAGGAATGGCGGCAAAGTTGACAGGGTTAAGGGCATTGCCCTCTTCTACGCATAAAATACCTGTACCAACCGCTAAATCCATAAAGGATTCATGCACTTCTTGGCTAAAGTTAGAGTTTTGTAGTATCTCAAAGACGTATTCTGTTACCTCATCAAGCTCATTATTAACTTTTTCGCGCTGTTCTGGAGGCACTTCACTACCAGCCATGAGGTCAGCCCACCTAGCAAAATTAGGAACAAGCCCAGACTGGAGGCGGCTAGCAAATTCTTGCACACCCACCACCGCAGTCTCGTCAAATATCTTATCATCCCTTCGCTGACCAGCAGATTCAGCATAAAAACTTTCACGTTGAGGCAATGCGTACTCGTAGCACTCCTCGAACAACGGAACCCAGTTCTCTCGAAAGGACTTGGCTTTCTCATACTTTTGTATGTACTGCTTAGCTGTTTTATCCATTAGCCAAAGCGACCCAAATAACCGCCACCACCAGATTTAAACAAAGAACGACGACCAGAGCCACCGCGAGCGCCACGACTTTCCGTGCGTGATTCAATTGCTTCACCAATGTCTTCACGTTTTTCTTCGGCGCGACCTTCAATTTCTGTACGCTTCGCATCTTCCGCAGAGATTCTATCTGCAGCTGCCTTAGCTGCCTCCGCATCTACATCCGCCTGACTTCTACCACCACCACCACACATATCGTTTTCCTTGTTTAGTTTCATATTGGTTGGCACAGAAAAGATAAGTTTTCAATGCACAATTTACATCCTTGACCACAAACCTGATCTTCGCTGTGGTTTTTTACCACGATTAAACACGTCAAAACTACTTTTAGCTACAGTTGGTACAGCTGGTTTTTGGTTATTCATTAGCGCACGGCCTTCACCAGCACCCAACATCATGTACTGCAGCGCATCATGGACGTGAGAAAACATATTCTTATCAGGCTTGTCTGCATATCGCTCACCAGATACTTCCATACGGCGATACTGATACCCACCCTCAAAGCCTTTAATCAATTGTTGGCAGCGAGGGTCTATAAGAAATGCTGGTTTACCATCGCTCATCTTCTGCAATTGAGTAGCAACAGATTCAAGTCTAAGGTCTACAGAGTTTGACGGAGCAGGGAACGCTCGTAATCCAGCGCCTCTAAGTATATGGAATGGAGTAGATTCATCTGTCTGCGCGCGGAAATCACCAGCTGGATCGCCGTATATAAATACTTCTGAGGCTTGGGAAAACCTAGTCGCAATCTCTTCGCGCATTACTTCTGCAAATCTTACAATACCCATGTCAAATGCAACCAGTTCTTGCTGTATTAACCAACGTCCGCGCACCTTTTGACCCAATGTAGCGGCTGGAGTAAGGCCAAAGTCGATGCCAATGTATAATGGAGCGCCAGCAGCAATAGGTATTTCTTCTTTTGCTACGTGTATATCAGGAGAAAACATCTGATAAATGGGCTTGCCATCCTGTATTGAGCCTAGTTTGTTCATAACATATACATCAATCCAGCTCTTAGTCTTACCTCGTATCAGGTTAGAGTAGTAATCAGCTCGCATGTATTCTTTGTTCTCGGCAACATCATTAGGAACATAGTCTTCTATCTCGCCCTCGTTGTCATGCTTCTCTACCATGCCGCTGGGCTGAGTATAAAACGACCAGTTGTCAGGTTTGACCAACATCTTAGCTTGTTCGCGTGGT